>JAESGG010000024.1_pt1 | contig 93659 bp, 81 predicted proteins | sample 9266231 | NCBI WGS metagenome assembly JAESGG01 (sample SAMN14515337, study PRJNA621664) | algae metagenome | isolation source: Aphanocapsa sp. GSE-SYN-MK-11-07L and co-occurring heterotrophs from wet... | place: USA: Grand Staircase Escalante National Monument, Utah | collected 2006-04-16 | reverse complement strand
TTTATGTTTTCCGTTAGAACCGATAGATAGTTTGTCGATTTTCGGGGTAGGCGCTACCCCTCGATCAACGCGACATCTCATCCCCGGCTTGTAGAAGCGCGGGGACTTCCCGTCTATTCAGTTAACCAGTTTTTAGAGCAGTCTCTACCTCAATTTAAGCCCAAAAACCCTAACGCAGGCATGAAGAAAGCGGTTGAAAAGCTAGAGCAAGAAAATCGTTAATCGTCTGTACAACTCAAGCGGAAACGCGGCTACTCTTCAGATTGTAAAAGCGTCGGCAATGGCCCTCGCGGATAGTGTTCTGGCCCGGCCTGTTGAAGTGCGGTTAAGAGGTGATGACTTTGAGTGATCAACTGCGCTACATTTATGCCCGCATAGTTTTCTGAATAAGGCCCTAGCCGGTTGATGCCTTCTCCGAGCAGAATAACGGCTCCTCGCCAGTTGGAATTATCCAAGTGATAGCAGGCAACCGCAATCTGCAAAATGCTTTGGTAAAAGCTGCGATCGGGTTCACTGGCTTCAAACCAGAGCGCTTCTAAGGTGTCATGGCAGGCATAGAACTGCTGCTGATTGAACTGCTCAACGCCATACCAAAACTCCGGCGGCAGTTGACTAGTAGCGATTGGTTTCCTCGCGAATTTGCTCAAAAGAAATCTCTTGCTTGTCCCCAACGAAATGATTATCAGGGGTTAAAAACAACATGCAGTGGCATTCTTTGCGCTCCCGCATCGGCACACAGGGACAGTTCCAGTAAGCAGCAGCGACTTCCGCTTCTTTATCTTCATAGTGGCGGCAAGGGCAAAGGGGTGAACCATAGTCGTCTTTGTGCTTAGCCAAGCCTTCAATCACGACGGCAGTTGTGCCTAAATCAATGCAGAAATAGGTGTCAGTCCGCTTGGCGTAGGTTTCGGAAAACTTCCGCATCGCCTCTAAGCTTTTGTCTGTGGCTTGGTTGGAAGAAATGCCGTTCATAGATTCAGTCCTAGGATTTTTATCTAGCCAGTTCTAGTCAGTTTAACAAAGTTAGTTGCGGTTCTTGACCGAGCTTAACCTAGGGTAATCTTTTAATACTGGCTACCGGATTTACGGTGCTGGACGGCGGTTGTTCCGCTTGCTTGCAGGACTTTACCGTTGTTGACCGTGGCGTAAATCAGCCAATGGTCGCCGCATTCCATCCGTGATTCAACGGTGCATTCCAAGTAGGCGAGGGCATCGTTGAGAATTGGGCACTCGTTCTCAGCCCAGTCAATCTTGAGTCCAGCAAAGCGGTCTTGGCCGGGGGCAAACGGTTTGAGGAACTGGCGGCGCAGATTCAAACCTTCTTTAAGAATATTGAGCACAAATGGGTCGCCGGGATGGTTTAGCCCTTCCACTCGCTCTTTATCCAGAGCAATCGTCAAGCCAGGGGGATTGAACGAAGCTTGCGATACCCAAGACACCAGGGTTGCGGTTGGCAGGCTAGCCTCAGCAACTTCTGGATGGGCCGGCACGGACTGCTTTGCCGTCAGAACGCACAGCGACCCCGCAATCCGACCGACGGCTTGCTCTGTGCGATCGCTTTGGGAGTCGAGGGCGGCAGGCAGGCGGTTTTTGCGAGATTTTTTGAGGGCTTGGGCAAACTCGGCTCCGGCGGCTTCACACTGGCTCAGCACTTCCGCCGTGGGGCTGAACTTGACCCGGATTGTCTCGAATCCAAACGGGTGTCCGGCATTCTGGAGCTTTTCTTCAATTTCATCTACAGCTTCGCCGCTCCAGCCGTAAGAGCCAAACACCCCCACGGGCTTGGTTTGGGGAGCGGTTGAGAGAACAATCCCTAGCGCGGTTTGCACTTGGGTCGGCATGTGACCGCCCAGAGTTGGGGCACCAATCACAAACCCATCCGCTTGTTCGATCGCGGTTTGAATCTCGGCCGGTTGGCTGAACTCACAGTTGATCGACTCCACAGTCACACCAGCTTGGGTCAGCCCTTGAGCGATCGCCTGAGCCAGCGTGGTTGTATTGCCGTAAGCCGAGGCGTAAAGCAAGGCAACGCTCAGATCCTGCTCTTTTTGCTGCTGGCACCACTGCCGATAGTCGAGGGTGAGCCGACTCAAGCTAAATCGGACAATTGGCCCATGTCCTGGCCCATAGAACTTAACTTTGTAGTGGGCAAACCGATCCAGGGCGATTTCCACCTGCCGGGACTGGGCGGCGTGCAGGCAGTCAAAGTAATAGCGGCGATCCTCGTCGAGGGTTTTCCAGTTTTCGTCAAACACTGGGTCATCGCAAACGTGAGCGCCAAACAGCTTATCGGTAAACAGCACCTTAGTGGCAGGATCGTAGGTAAATAGGGCATCCGGCCAGCGAGGCGTCGGGACAGCAATAAACGACAGTTCGTGTCCTTGCCCCAAATCAAGGGTTTCATCACTGCGAGCGATCGAAATATTCAAGCGGCGATCGCCAAAGGCGGTTCGCAGGGCCAGCGCGCCTGGCTTTGAGCAAACAAAGGTGATTTGGGGCGCTAAAGCCAGCAAGGCCTTGATTGTGACCAGCCGATTCGGGTTGAAGTGGCTCAAAATCACATAGTCCAGCTTTTGTAGGTAAACATGCTGGGCTAGCTCGTGCAGATAAATTTCCGTAAAAGACTCACCGGGCGGGTCGAGCAGGGCAGTCCGATCGCCCTGAATCAGATAGGAATTCGCCGTCGTGCCCCGCTGGCGAGAATACTCGACTTCAAACTTGAGCCGTTCCCACGTCCGCGATCGCAAAACGAGGGTTTCTGCCCCAACTTGGGCCACTTGCACATCACGAGGTTTAATTTCCGTCATTATCTTTGCCTTGTTTGGAATAGGTTCGGTTGCAATCTGGCAGTAGACCTCTTGCCTGAATCCTGGACAGCCCCCCTAGCCCCCCAGAATTGGGGGGCTAGGGGGGCGAAAGATTGTGCATAAACGTTCATAAATTTTTGCAAGAGGTCTAATAATTTAGCGGCCACCGCTACGTGCCATGCTGCCGCGAGTAGATGACTTTGATAAACTCAGAAGCCGTGATCAGGGGGCGACCGTTGACTTGCCTGACCGTAAAGGAGCGCCGTTCCCTCTGGGTTGAACCATCTGGCCAGACGTAGGTGTTGTCGCCGACAAAACTAATCGATTTGTTGGTTCTAGAGGTAATCGATAGGTTGTCTACGGTGACGCGAGTGAACTGCTCAAAAAAACCAGGCTCAAAAATAGCCGCCAACTGCGGCCCATACATGTCGCGGGCAGCAGGATAATTTCTTTGAGAAAGCTGGGTGTAGAGTGCTTCAATGGTTGAAATTGCTTCGCCTTCGTCGATTCTGCGCTGAGCGTTCGATGGTGGCGGGTCAGACTGATCGGTTGGACTGATCGGGGTTGAACCTCCGTCAGATGGGTTGTTGGGAGGTGAATCATTTTGGGTTAGATGCTCTGGCGGCGGGTCTGGTTGCGTTGGGTTAATTGCCGAGCTGTTATTCTGCGGCTGTGGGCTGCCTGGATTCCCGGCGGTTTGCTGCCAGCCCCGAATCTTAGCCTCGGCTTTCTGAGCTGACAGGGTATTCTTGGGAATTGCCCTGGCCAGTTTAATTGCCGCCTCGACATCTCCCTGCTCATACTTCTTAGTTGCTTCGGCGAGTAAGCGATCGCCCCATTGCTGCTGAAGTTGGGCTGACTCTGTTGCCGGGACTGAGTTGGGTTCGATTGAGTTGGGGTCAATCTGACTAACTTGTTGGAGCGCAGTTGTCAAGTCGCCCTGAGCGGCCCGCTGCTTGGCTAGCTCTAGCTGGCACTCGGCTTGCAATGATTTGGCTTCTGGTGGCAAATTGGCCGTGATTGGCAACCGACTGAGCGCCGCCAGACAGTCTTCAAACTGACCTTGGCTCCTGGCGTTGATCGCCGTTGCCAGGCTTGTTTCGCTCCGGGGCTGAGAAAATTGTGAAAACAAATAAAAGCCAACCACCCCCAAAACTCCGCCCGCCCCGACAATCCCTGCCAATATGAGTAGCCAAACTACTGGATAGGTTTTAGGCGCTACTGGTTTAGCTGGGGGCACAACAGCCAAGGTATCCTCACCGCTGGGCGGAAGACTGCTGCCGCCCCCTAGCGCTTGCTGCATGGCGTGGGCGCTGGCATAGCGATCGCTGGGATTAAACTTGATCGCTTTCGTCAAAACAGCGGCAAGTCCGGGGCTGACTTGGGGGGCATGGGGTTGCCAAATCAGCTCATGGCTAGGGGCATCAGTCTCTAACTCGCTGGGCTGTTTGCCGGTCAGCAGGTAGATCGCCGTCATGCCCAGACTGTACAAATCGCTGGCATAGGTGGGGCGACCAGCGGCTTGTTCCGGCGGCATAAAGCCGGGGGAGCCAATCGCGATCGAGGCGGCGGAATTGTGGCTGCTGAACCGGGTGTTAACAGATTCTTTAACCGCTCCGAAGTCAATTAAAACGGGCTTTTGGTCACTGCTGCGAATAATAATGTTTTCTGGTTTAACGTCTCGATGGATAATTTTTTGGGCATGAACCACGCTCAAAATATCCAAAATCTCGATCAGGATTTGCCGCAGCACGTCTTCAGTAATTTCGCCTGCTTGCTGCCACATTTCCAGCAGGGACGGGCCTTCAATATATTCCTGAACCAGATAAAAATCTTGGTCTTGAAACGAGTAGCTGTAGAGCTTGGGAATTTGGAAGTGCTTGTTGCTTAAATCCAGCAAAACCGCTGCCTCGCGCTGAAATCTCTCCTGAGCAATTTTGTAGCTGTCTGGATCGGTGCATTGGGGGCTGAGTTGCTTGACCACATACTGCTGAAAGGTAGGAGAGTGAATGTCTTCTACCAAATAGGTTTTTCCAAAGCCACCCTGACCCAAAGGGCGAATAATTCGGTATCCTCGCAACTCAATCAACTGCATTTTAAGTATGCGCCTCCGTAATGCGATCGCGCGTTTGGTCTAATCCAAGAATATGAGATCGTAATACCAGCAACTCTGTTCCTTTTGGGCTGTTTTGCAGATTATAAAGTTTAGTCTAAATTATCAACTCACAAGTACGTCCACAATTTTCCTGGCTATAAATCTATGTCCAGATTGATATTGTTTGTACACCGAGCCAATTACCATCAGCAGTTTTACCTATGTAATAAGTATGAAAAACCACGTCTCCTCCAATAATATACTCTTGTAAATTAGTTAACTTTTCTCTGAGTAAATTATCTAGATGACGATATTGCTTTTCGCTTTTCTTAAAACTTGCTTCTTGATCACTGCCTAACAATTCTGGATTGCCGATATGATCACAAAAAGCAGCGGCTTCAAATAATCCTATAAACCTGATTGCTTTGAGCAGCTTATAAACGCACAGATGTCTGGAGCTGGAGATTTCTAAAAGAAATGAATTAATTCTCTTCCATGCGCCAAAATCAGCGGCTGGCATCTCAAGGTTCTGTAAAAATATCTTCAACTCTTGCTTGAATTCAAAAACCTCATTTGTAACAACAGGGTTGTCTTCAATCATCATTTCCTTGTCTTCATACAGCCCACTGCAATCCATATCTGGAGAAATACCTATCCACATTCCATCATTGGTTTTGCCCAAAATTACATAAAAAGCTGCTTGCGCTGAATATTTAGGATCTTGAATGTCGGAAATATCATAGATGTCATGAACTGAAAAAGAAAACTTATCAATATTTCTCACCAGATAAATCTTGATTTCGTGAAAATTGCGTTCTAAAAATCCTAATAAACCTTTGTACGCTTCTGCGATTTGCTTTATTTCTTCTAGTGATTTCTGACGAAAATCGCCCAAGAAATCATATCTTGGTTCGCCATTCCAGTGTGTTTCAGTAGCAACAAAGTCAATGAATTCCTGGAGCGTAGCAGGTGTAAGAAAACCAGAGGACAACAGCAGTCGCTCTGTTGTTAATTCCCCCTTCTCTTTAGTTTCCCAGAAGAAACTTCTTAGAGGATAATAATCTGCTTCGCTTGGATAATTTAGACCTTCAATTGTTTTCTCTATCTCAGCAAGGAGGTCGGCAGTAGATTCTTTCATATCCTTCTAGGCAATGATTTGTCATTTTCTGAGTGCATAATCGCAACTCTCCTACAATTTTGCTGCCATTATTTGATCTACACTCACCTCAAGCTCAGGAAAGGTAGCGGAGATAATTGGCACTGAACCTCGAAATACCTGCTGTTCGTAAGTCTCGTTTTTGAGTGTGCAAACCGTTACTCGTGGATCTTTGCGGGTTGGATCGATAATCCAATATTCGACAACTGCGATTGCTTGATATTCCTTCAGTTTGTCCTCGCAGTCATCCTTAATCGAACCAGGACTAACAATTTCTGCCACTACCAAAGCCGGAAGTTTGAATATCGCTGGACTGTAGCGCAGAACTTCTGCTGCTTCCATTGGCACAATACAGAGATCAGGCAATCTAGAACTATCGATTTCTGTGCGTTGTCCGGCCGCTTTGAGAGCAATCCAGGGCAGACCCAAACGAGCAATCTCAGCATCAAAGATTCGTTCTAGAAACTTAGTAATAAAGATGTGTTGGAAAATTGGGGGAGTCATCAGCACCAAATCTCCCCGCACCAATTCGTAGCGCTGATCTGGGCGATCGCCATCGGTGAGGTATTGCTCAAAGGTTATTTTTTTGCCAGTTGTAACCATACCTCACCTCTTGAGGTCATCATGCCTCTATTACAGCGCTTTGGGCTTGGTTTAAGCAAGTCAGGACTTACAGGACTTATGCGTTTGGGGCATACACTTTCAATCCCCCTAAGTCCCCCTTAGAAAGGGGGACTTAGAATCCCGAAAACTCTGAAGTCCCCTTTTTAAGGGGGTTGGGGGATCTCCAACATCAATAGTGGTTGCCGACTTTGCGGTGGTGAACAGCGGTCAGGGCGTCTGGTTTAGACACTCGCCCCAGATTGACCGTGCTGTAGACCAACCAGTGGTCGTGGCAGTCCATCCGGCTGACGACTTCGCACTCAATGTAGGCCAGGGCATCGGCCAAAATCGGGCAGCCGTTTGTGGCCGGGTAGGTTTTCACCTCAGCGAACCGATCGGCACCGGGGGCAAATCGCTTCAAGAAGTGGCGCATTAAAAGCTGGTAATTGTCTTCTTCCAGCACATTCAGGACAAACCGATCGCCAACGTGCATAAAGGCTTCAATTGCTCGGTCTTTGGCGACAGCAATGGTTACGCCCAGCGGCTCGAAGCTGGCTTGGGCCACCCAAGAGGCCAACATGGCACTACTGATGTCGCCCTTTTTAGCGGTGATAATGTACAGTCCACCGCTGATCCGGCCGAGGGCTTTGTCTAGTTCGGTATCCAGCGCCTTCATTTGCTTGACCGTGCGATCGCGGGTCAGCCATTGCCCCAAGTCAGTGCCCGCTTCATCGCAGAGTTGATAGGTGGCTTCGGTGGGCGTTTCTCGAATCAAAATCGCTGGGAAAGCCGAGGTCAGCCCCAAATCACGGAATTGGTTAACCAGCGGGTAAACGGCTTCGCTGTCTGGATCGCCAGACTCAAACACGCCGATCGCCTGCTTGCTGTTGGTCGCTGCCAAAATCGTGTTGATTGCCGTTTGAATGGTGGCCGCCGTTTCGCCTTGGCTAGGCGGGGTGCCAATCACAATCCCAGAAACAATACTGACCAGTTCTCGCACCTCCTGCGGATCAGCGGTCGCCAGATCCATCGTTTCCACCGCGACGCCAGTTTTGGCAATCCCGTGGGCGATCGCCTGAGCAATTTGATCGCTGTAGCCGTGCCCTACCACGTAGAAGAAAGCGACGGTTGTCACTGCCTTAGCCTGATCTTGACTCCATTGCCGATAGCGCCCGACCAAATCTTCCAGGTTGTGGTGCAAGAGCGGGCCGTGCCCGGTTGCGATCGTTTCGACTGCTGGCAGCTCGCCCATCCGCTTCAGGGCAGACAGCACCGAGCGAGCGTTCGGGCCCATCAGGCAGTCGTAGTAGTACTGGTATTCGGTTTCAATCAGCTCTAAATCTTCGTCAAAGGTGTAGTCGTCGCAGTAGTGCATCCCAAAGGCATCGCAGGTAAACAGCACCTTGGTTTTGTGGTCGTAGCTGAAGATGGTGTCGGGCCAGTGCAGGTTGGGGGCAATCACAAATTCCAGTTCGTGCCCGTTGCCGAGGTCGAGCCGATCGCCGTTTTTGACAATTTGCTGCTGGAACGGCTGATGCAGCCAGTCCGCCATGAACTGGATTGCCACTTTCGAGCCAACCAGGGTGACTTGGGGAGCCAGGGCCAAAAAGTCTTTGATCAAGCCACTGTGATCGGGTTCGGTGTGGCTAATCACCAGGTAATCAATCGTGGTTGGATCAATCAGCCCCAGCAGAGTGTCCAAATAAAGCTGCTTAAACTTGGCGTGGGAGGTATCAATCAGGGCCGTCTTTTCGCTTTGAATCAAAAACGAGTTGTAGGTAGTGCCATTGTCGAGAGCAAATTCAATGTCAAAGCGATCGCGATCCCAGTCTAGGCAGCGAATAGCCGTGGTCTGAGGCGCAATTTCGGCGGTTTGAATCGTCAAGCGACGCTTCAGTTGTTCAGCTACTGCCACCATTGGACTTCCTCCTGACTGGTAAAAACTAGTAAAAATACTTACTGACCATACTCATCATATTTACATATTACTTAAGAAATTATTAATACCAAAAACTTATCGGAAGTTACATTTCTTAAATAAATTCGTAATTCAAAATTTTCAAATGGGCAGGATTGATTTTATTCAAAGGTGGAAGAGAAGGCAAAAGGCAGGAGGCAGAGGGCAGAAGGTATTTAATCCCCCAACCCCCTTAAAAAGGGGGCTTCAGATCCCCCTAAATCCCCCTTAAAAAGGGGGATTTAGGGGGATCTGAAGTGTCGCAGATGACGATCAAATTTGTGTGTACGCTCTAGCCATTGGGTAACTTGAGAGGCTTAGAATTTCAACATTTCTCTCAGTCTGGTTTGAACCCAATTGACGAGACTTTGTTCATCTTTGATCCCAGTGGCAACGCCCATTTCCCGGAGACGGCGTTTTTTGGTTTCGATCAGTTCCTGACTCTGCTCTAGGTCTTGTAGCAGCAAGTGGGCACAGCTAGGACGCTGTCTGAGCAGGTTGTAGAAGTTGCTTTTGCTGATCACAAATAGAGTCGTATCTTCTAGTGCCTTGGCGCTAACCAGGATAGGCAGATCGAGGAAGAGGGCTAATTCTCCAAAAAAGTTGCCTGCATGAAAGACATTGTAGGGTTGTTGCCCTTGCGCTAAAAAGCTTTCGACAGTTCCAGTCAGAATGATATAGAGTGCTTGGTTGGGTTCCCCCTCGCGGCAGATTAGGTGTGAGGCTGGAACATCCCAACGGTAGCCGAGGGTTAGCCACTGTCGCATTTGGAGGTCGCTACATTCCTGAAAGTACTTGCACTGCTTGAGGAGGGCAATTAAACCAGATGTGGGCGTGGGCAAGGGCACAGTTGCGGGGGTAGACAGTCTTCCCATGTGGACATCTAACTTGGTCGAGGAAGGCAGGGCGATCGCCTGTGCTCTCAAATTTTGCTCAATGATGTAGTAGAGAGAGCTTTCGACAAATTCACCCAGGTCAATCCGCTCCACCCAGACCAATAGCTCAAACTTAAACGCTTCATTTCCAAACCCCTTAAACAGCACGAGCGGGGTTGGATCACGCAGCACCGCCTCTTCCATGTATGCCGATTCCAGCAGCACCTCTGTCACCACCAGCGGGTCAGCCCGATAGTCCACTTCAACCGTTAGCCGCAGCCGTCCCCGCAGATTGAGGTAGCTCCAATTTAAGACGCGGTTGTTAGCCAAATCATTATTGGGCACGATCGCATCAATCCCGTCGATCGTCCGCACAACGGTGGCCCGCCCCGAAATTTCTTTGATGTAGCCCGACACGCGATCGTCAACTTCAATGTAGTCGCCCGCTTGCAGTTTGCCTTCCACCAGCAAAGCCACACCGCTGAGCAAATTTTTGGCAAAATCTTGCAGCCCCAAGCCAATTCCAACCCCTAAGCCGCCCGCTAGCAAAGAGAGGGAAGACAAATTCAAGCCGCTGGCATCCAGCACCAGCAAACAGCCCAAAGCGGCAATTGTGTAGCTGCCGAGAGTGGCGATCGCCTCGCGGTTGCCGATCGCAATCCCTAGCCGAGCCAACAGGCGATACTTGAGAAACCGACCAAAGACGCGGGTTGCTACCCCGACAAAAATTAGAGCTGCAATCAGACTCAGAATCCAGAGCAGAGAAATCGTCCGCCCAGCCAGCTCAAACAGCGGCGCGGTAAAAAACTGGCTGATGTCATTTTCTAAAACCTGCAAGAAAGAACCCATTTTCTTGCCCGTGCGGGTCAGTCTCTATTCTCCTAGCCCCTGGACATCTTTGACAATCCGAGAGAGTTCACTTTTTTCGTCAACGACGACGCGGGTGGGCGTACCGCTAATAATCCCTTCAAAGTTGCGGAAAGAATCGCGAATATCGGGCCCTTGAGCGCTGATTGTGTATTCCCGAATTCCCTTGTCGTGCCAGGAACCCCGCATCTTAAATACATTGATCGCCCGCGACATTTCGCCCCGAATTTCAACGTACTGCAACATTAAAATTGTGTCTGTAATGGTTGAAATGTGGGACTCGGTGATTGAATTTGAGCCTAAAAAGTGGTCGGTCGTATTCGTGAAAAAGCCGGTAATTTCTTCTTGCTTGGCAAACCCAGTCACCCCGATCACAAATTGCCGGAAGGCATTGTTGCTCACCCCTCTAGCCAGCGCCGACAAAGAATCAATTGAGATCCGGGCAGGCTTAAACTCAGCAATTTCTGATTTGATAATTTGCAGGTGATCTTCTAGCCCAGCCGACTCAGGGTAGGCGCAAATAATCTTTAGCAGCCCTTGTTGCTCCATGTCTTCCAGGTCAATTCCCCAGGAGTAGGCGTTGCGAGACAATTGGGCCCGTGACTCTTCGTAAGCAAATAAAATTGCCCGTTCACCATTCACGCAGGCATTTTCGAGGAACTTGCTCACCAATAGGGTTTTGCCGGTGCCCGTCGCGCCTGTGACCAAAATAATTGAATCTTTGAAGTAGCCACCCCCACACATTTCATCTAGGGTCGTCACTCCAGACGACACTCGCACGTTAGAAGACCGCTGGGTTAACCGCATTGCCCCCAGCGGGAAGATGTTAATTCCGTTGTTGGTGATCGTGAACGGATATTCTCCTTTCATGTGGGTGGTGCCCCGCAGTTTGAGAATTTCGACTGTTCGCCGCCGCCGTTCGCCCTCCAAAACGTTCCGCACAATCACCACGTTGTCAGAAACAAACTCCTCAACCCCAAACCGAGCCACCGGCCCATACTCGTCTACCCGCTCGGTGGTCATGATTGTCGTCACACCAATTTGCTTCAGGCGAGCCGAAAGGCGAAAAATTTCCCGCCGCACGACGGCTGCGGCATCGTACTGCTGAAAGACAGCCGTTACCGAGTCGATCGAAACCCGCGTTGCTTTGTACTTGCGAATCGCGTATTGAATCCGCTCAATCAAAGCAGAAAGGTCAAAATCGCCGGCGATCTCCTGTCCCTCTGGGTCAGGGGAGGCATCAAGAATAAATAGTTTGCCTTGGTCAATCAGATCCTGTAAGTCCCAACCAAAGCTGAGCGCATTTTTAACAATGTCAGAGGGAGCTTCTTCAAAGGTGACAAAAATGCCTGGCTCATCAAAGGCAGTAATGCCGTTGTAGAGAAACTGCATCGACAGCAGAGTTTTACCCGTACCAGAGGTGCCGCTGACTAGGGTTGTCCGTCCTTTCGGTAAACCGCCGTGGCTAATGTCATCAAAGCCCTCAATCATGGTGCGAATCTTTTGGACTTCTTTCCGCACCAAACTATTTGTTGCTTTTGCTTCGTTAAGTTGGGTCATATCGGCGGCTACTAAATGGGCAAGAGAATTTATTTCAGCGGGCGGGTATTGGCTAGCCCAGATTAAGCAGGATCTGATTCAGAATCGCTATCGATAAATTCTTCATAGAGCAGGTCTAAACCAATCAATACTTTTTCGCGATCGGAAAGATCGCCAATAATTCGACGCACAGGCGGCGGCAAGATTTTAGACAGGGTGGGAGTGGCTAAAATCTTATCTTCTTCGGCCAGTTGCGGATTTTTAAGCACATCAATTACTTTCAGGGCATAGACGCCCTGAAACTCCCGTTCCAAGATGTTATTCAGCGTCTTAAGTGCCCGCACAGAGTTGGGGGTGTTACCGGCAACATAGAGCTTAAGGACATAGGTTTTTTTGGTGGGACTCATAGATTGGCGGTGAGCAGAGGGTGATAAGAGCAGCGAGTGATAAATAGCCTGAAGACCTGACAGTTTAAGCTTCTCTGGGAATAGACCGACGGTACATTTCGCACAGATGAGCAACAACATCAATCAATGTCAGGCGATAGTCTAAAAGAATATCTTCATTGCGTCCTTCTAACTTTAGCTGTTTGGCAAAAATATCCATTAATTCCATGTGAATTTCTAAGACCTGCGAAACCGATAAATCAGCAAAAAACGCTTTGGTGACAAGGGCGTCAATTTGTTGATTGATCCCTTCGGTGCTGAAGTAATTGAGGACAATTGCTCGATAGTCTTGCTTTAGTTCTATCAGGAATTCTTGCTTGTCTGCGGCTGATAAATGCCGCAGAAAGAGTTGGGGATCGCGTTTGTAGTAAATACCCAAATAGCCCAATCGCTCCTTGAGTTTTTCAGAGAGGCGCTGCTGTTGCATACTCAGGTTAGTTTGGGCTTCATGATCAGGAAAAGTCGGCAAGTGACAAGTGGCAGCCAGTTTGAGAAAGTTGGCGATCGCTGGCTCAATTTGACCGGCAATCTGAGCTGACGGACTCAGCTCCAGTTGAACTTCCGCCTCGTGATAAATTATTGGCTGTTCTGGGTTAGCAACTGCCCCCTCTGGGATCAGGACGATCGCCGGTAAAAGCGCCAGTGCCTTGTGCAGATGCTCTACGGTTTCAGCTAAGTCTGGAGCCGATTCTAAAATTAAGCAATCAATTTCATGCTTTGACTGCTCGACAAAGCTCAAAAATGGGCTGGTTTGATGGAAAGGAGTTAACACGTAGCGATCGCTACTCAAAGATTGGGCCAGGCGATCGGCCAAGTCTTTAGACCTAATCAGGCTACAGACAAACAGATGAAGAGGAGCAACCACAACAGCAAAAGACACTAATACTAAGAACTCTTAACAATTACTTTATCATTCACGCTCCCTAAAAATTTGGCTGGGCAGACTCAGACGTTACCCGCTAATCTCGATTTAAGCGGCGACAAAAAATCTCCTTAACCTTGATTGGCAGAGGTTTACAGAGATCTACTGAGATTGAAAAATCAACCAAAATTGTCGTTGCGCCCCAGTCTAGACCAACTCGATTGAGCCAACTCTGACCTCAGATCCGCCTGCGATCGGGAAACGAACAAGGGATAATTAGAAAAGCCTGTGCTTGCCCTTGAAGCCACTTATGACCATTGGAATGCTGAGGGATTTTATCCAACAGGTGCCCACCTGCACAGCCACGACGCGGCTGAAAGTTTTGCTGGCAACTTGCCAAGCGCAAGCTTGGTCGACAAATCCTCAATTCGTGGTGGTAGTAGATCAGCAGGAGCACCCAATTGGCTGGCTGGGCGGGTTTCAACTTGCAGGATTGCTGACCAGCGGTTCACCAGACCAGCGCCTGAGCGAGCATCCAGAATTTCTGGTTTCACCACTGCAAACCTTGCACTCAACCCTGACGCTGCCTGAGTTGCAGAGCTACTGGGGCCGGCTGCGATCGCCCCTCGATCCGGTCTGGGCATTAACCGATTCAACCGGCAAGTATTTGGGGGTACTCGATTTACCCGCCGTCAGCCGCTGGTTAGCCACCGCCAGCCCGGCCGCGCTTAGTTCTGCCAGTCCCTCGTCGCCATCGTCTTTAGGGTTAAGTCCAACGGTTCTCAGTCCAACCGTATTGAGCTTAATTGGGCAAATTTTGGATTCTCTGCCCCTACCGCTAATGCTGCAAACCAGCGCTGGCGATGTTTTAGCCCAAAATAAACTTTGGCATCAGCAAGTCGGACAACTCCGCAACGGTGAGCAAGTCACCCAAGATGCGAATCAACTCATGGCAGCCGCTAGCTCCAACCCAATTGGGGTGTGTGAGTGGGGCGATGGCCCGAATGCCTGGATTTGCCGCTGTGCGATGCCGGATCATCAAGAGCGACTGTGGTCATTTGCGCGGATTCCGCTCTCACCGATTGCCGACGATCAGATGCAGCCAGCCAGCAGCGATTTTCGCTTAGCCACCTTGGCGATCGCCAGCCGCTCGCCCAATCCTGCCCAGCAGGCTAGTCCGCACCCCGCTCAGCCAGCCAGTCCGCTATCGATGGCTCTGCATACGGCTTGGCAGTCTTTGTCTCAGCCAACTTCCCTCTGGCTGGTGATTGCTGAAGATGTGACGGAACCGCAACATTCTAATTCCGGGCCAATTTTGGCTGAACAGCAGCAGATTCTCAAAACCCTGATCGCCCAGCACACTGACCTCCAGCAAAATCATCAGCTCCAAGAACAATTTTTAGCGGCGATCGGGCATGAACTGAAAACGCCGCTGACGGCAATTGTCGGGTTAGCAACCGTCCTCCAAAATCAGAGCTTGGGGGAGCTAAGTGAACGGCAAACTCGCTATCTGCAAATGATTCATCAGAATGGGCGGCGACTGATCAGTCTGGTTAATGATTTGTTGGATTTAGGAGAAATTGACCGACAGCAGCTAGAATTGGCGATCGCCCCAGTCAATATTGCCCTTGTCTGCCAGCGGGCCGAAGAGCAGGCGCGCCAAGAGCTGTCCACCACAGTTGAATTCAGCCTAAAAATTGCTCCTGGGCTAGAAGTGATGCAAGCCGATGATTTGCGGCTGAGGCAAATGTTAGGACACCTGCTCTCCAATGCCTACAAATTTACGCCGCCAGGGGGAAAAATTGGCTTAAAGGTAGAACGCTGGCAGGGTTGGATTGGGTTTACGGTTTGGGATACTGGGCTGGGCATTCCGGCGGGTCGGCAGCCGTTGATCTTTCAGCAGTTGCAGAAGCTAGAGCATCCGCTTACCCATCGCTTTCAGGGCACCGGCACGGGCCTAATTTTGACCCGACGGCTAGCCCAGTGCCACGGTGGAGAGGTGACGTTTATTTCGCAAGAACATCAGGGCAGTCAATTCACGCTGCTGCTGCCGGATTTAATCAGCAAAGATGCCCCCAACCGACTGGTGGTGCTGGCAGAGTCTACGAATAGCCTCCAAACCGATTTGCGCCAAAAGCTAACTGCCCTCAACTACCAGGTCGTGGTGGCTCGCTCTGGGCTTGAAGCGCTGGAAAAAATTCGCCAGTTGCAGCCCTGGTTGGTTTTTCTCAACCCAGTTTTGCCGCTGGTGTCTGGTTGGGATGTCTTGAGCCTGCTCAAAAGTGACCCCCGCACTGCTGCTATCCCGGTGATTCTGACGGCGGCTGAGACAGACCCGATCGCTGAGCATGAAGCGAATGGATGCCTGACGCTGCCGGTGCAAGTTGGCCAGCTCAAACCCGTGCTCCAGACGTGGGAGCAGCAACATCCGGCCAGCAGCCTAGACACTGCGGCGGAGCAGCGATCGCTGCGGCCTGCTAATAAAGCCGCTCCCTTGCCATTCTTGGCTGAACTAACCGTCCTGCGGGTCGGCATGCAGACTGCTAGCTTGCGATTGGAGTATTGCCGCGTGTTAGAAGCGGATGACCTTGAACAAGCGGCCCTGCTGGCGCGAATTTGGCATCCTCAAGTTGTCCTCTGGGATGAGAGCGATCGCTATTTGCCGGAGCTACCCCGGCACGACAGTCTGGCTAATTTGCCGCTGGTAACGCTGGAAGTTAAAACAACCCGCACCGCTCACCAAGTCTCTGGCTTAAATGTGTTTCCCTGCCTAGTCGCTGACGGTAGCACCCCAGAGGAAATTGGGCAAAATACCAGAACCCTCTGGCAGGTGCTGCAAGTTGCGGCGGGCTATCAGACAGGTTGAACCAGATGCCCCGGCAGCGTTCGCTCAGCATTCGGCTCGTTAAACTAGGGTTCCTACTGGTCGGTGTATTTCTAGCCGCATCTTTGTTTCACCCTGGTTCAGGGGCAGCTTGGGAATCGAACTCTGCTTTTACCAGCAGAGCACCGTTTAACCGCCCAGAGTTTTATCCCCTCCAGCAAACGCTGCCTGAGTCTCTTTATCGCCCAACAGGTAATTGGGTCGGACGATTAGTTTTACCCGATCGCCAACCGCAGGGCAGCACAGACTGGGTTTGGATGGAGGTTTATCATGCCCCAACTGTTGCCAAGGAGCTAATCGGACAGCGGGTGCGGTTAGCCTGGAGCCAGAACTCTGCTGTCCAGCGGGATGTGGCAGCCGTTACCGTGGACGTGCAGTTTACACCAGAGGTGGAAAAGCTCCGCCGCACGACTGGCAATCTTTATCCAGAGCGATTAAATGGGCGATCGCGGGTTGGGCCACTGCAATCTCTGGCAGGAGCCAGACCCCAGGATGATGTGATTGTGACTCTGGAGCAGACAACCCTGAACCAACGGTCAGACGGGAAAACAGAACTTCAAATAGAAGCAGAACCGCTCCTAGAAACCGGCCGCTACTATACGCTGGTCAAGATTTTGGGTTCGGTTGCCGACTCCAGCCCCAAATTCATGCCGAAAGCTTGTCCGGGTCGGCGACCTTGCCCCAGTGAACTGTTCCGCGTCCAGCATTACAACCGAGCCAGCGGCAAATTTGATGGTGAACTGGAAACAGTGCGGATTCCCCAGCAGCCGCCCGACCGCTTGGGCGTTTACGCTTCCACGCCCCGTCAGATCGAACAGTCTCCCGCCGGTATCGCCGGTTGGTATCTCTACGGCGCTCAGGATCGCTCAGGTCTGTTTACCGTCCAGGCCATTCAGCCGCGATCGCTGTTTCAACTCCAGCCGCAGCAAATTTTGGCTGCCGACCTGGGGCTAGACGGAGCTAATGATCCAATCAGCCGCCAAATTTGGCGCGATCCAAAACAGCAGCGCGGCACGCTCAAAACGATTCTGGTTGACTCCAATCAACCTAGCCCCGCCGAAATTAGCGCTACTTTGCCAGAGGGAACGCGGGCGCTGGTAATGCACCTGTTTGGCGGTCGCGGCGGCCAGCAGGGTGAGCGTCCGACCATGGGGACAGTCACAGGGCATTTTTCCTATGGGCTGGCAACAGTGATCCGCGATCCGTTTACTGACGAATTGCAATGGCAAGTGGGCTATCAGCAGATTTATGCCACCAATCCAGACGGGATCATTTCTGGGGCCAACTCTTGGGCTAATTACATGGGCAACTTGCAGCGAGGCTGGCTGGGCACTCGCCCTGTGGCTGATGCGATCGTTAAATTAGATCTGATCGACCAAGACTATGACTTTGGTGGGATTACCCTGTCGCCCTTAGCCGAACTAGCTCGCCAACTGAGGATCATTAGCGATCGCTACCGAACGGGTGATGGGACTGGTGTTGCCAATGTCACCCCGGCTGCCTCCTGTGTCCAGGATTCTAATCAGGCATTATTCCTGACCATTCAGAGCATTCGCGATCAAGTTGTGGCCAGCCCAGAAATTCAGCAATGGTGGGCAGATCATCCTGACGATCCAACCATCAGACGGTTTGAACGCTTAATTGCCCTAGGAGATGACCTGCAACAACAACTGATGCCGCTAGGAGTGGTGCGGGCAGACTGGCAGTCGAATGCTAACGCCTTGTCTGGCACTCAGATCGAACAACGCGACTTTACCCCTGTGGACAGCACTGCAACGATCAGAAAAGCCATCTCCAGTTGGCGCACGATTTTGCCCCGCCAAGTCCAAGATGAACTGAATACGCTGTTTTTGCGGCATGGGGCAACCCTCTGGTTCTTACGCACCAATCAGGTGGGCGGTCGGAATCCAGACATTTATCCGATCGCTCCCACCCAGGCTTTGGCCGTCTGGACTTTTCCTGGCACCGATAGCCCAATCTTTTCAATTCTGTTAACTCGGATCTTGAGTGCGCTCAGGCTGCCCAACCCGTCGGAGTGGGGCGCAGTTGGATTGATTCTGGTTGGCTACGGGGCGATCGCCCTCCCGATTGGCTTCTCGCAGCGTTTCTTAAAGTTCAGAATTTGGCCAGCGAAGCCCTGGCAGTATTTGCTGCTGGCAGTTCGCTTGTTTTTAATGCCGGCCTTGCTAGAGGAGTTTGTGTTTCGAGTTTTGCTGCTGCCGAGTATCCGGATCGCTGGCCCAGTTTGGCTAAGCTGGGCGGCGTTTAGCCTGATTTTATTTATTGTTTATCACCCGTTCAACGCCAAAACCTTTTACAAAGCTGGCAATCCGACTTTCTTTAATCCTGTCTTCTTGGTTTTGACCGGACTATTGGGCTTTGCCTGCACGATCGCCTACTTTTGGATTGGCTCGTTGCTGGCAATCGCCCTTTTGCACTGGATTGTGGTCACGGTGTGGTTGACTGGCTTGGGGGGGATGGCAAAGCTGCATCCAAATCAATAATTTGCCCGTAGTCCAATCTGATCAGGCGATCGCTCAAGTGAAAGTAGCGATCGTCATGGCTAATCACCAACACCGTCTTGCCTCGTTTTTGGAGTTCTGGCAAGAGTTCGCGGTAAAACACCTCCCGAAAGAACGGGTCTTGATCTGCTGCCCACTCATCAAAGACATAAATTGGGCGATCATCTAAATAGGCCGTCAACAATGCCAGCCGCTTGCGCTGCCCTTGCGAAAGATCAGTGGTGGAGAGACTGCCATTTTTAACCTCAACCTTATGAGCGAGCTGTAGTTTTTCCAGATAGGTCTTGGCTTGAGCATCTAAATTCTCCAGCGGAATCCCCAACAGACGCTCAAACAGATAAAAATCGGCGAAAACAGTCGAAAACAGTTGACGATAGGCCTCTCGGTTTTGGTCTGTGACGGGCTGCCCATCTAGAAAAATTTGACCAGAGTCCGGCGCGTAAAGCCCTGTAATCAGTTTGGCCAATGTGGATTTGCCACTGCCATTCCCACCCACGATAAACACAAGTTCGCTAGGTCTAAATTCAAGATTGACTGGGCCAAGGGTAAAAGGGTTATCTTCCCCTGCTCTTTGATAACAATGGGTGGCTTGACACAGCTCAATTTGCTGAAAGCCGATCGCTGGAGCAGGGGTTTGAGTCACAGTTTCCGCCCGACTGGCCAAGGACAATCCCAATCGATCTATTTTATGGAGCGAGACGCCAGCTTGAGTCAGGTTAGGCAGAGTGGCTAAGATATTGCCAATTGGGCGCATGATGTAAGTGAGTGTCAGCACATAGCCTGATAACACCGAGAGCGAGGTTGGCAGCAGGTAAGGCATCCCAAATACCAATAAACCTATGAGAGTAAAGAACAGCAATTCCCCCAGACTATTCGTGACTGCCAGCACTTTTTGCGTGCTGACTCGATACGAGCGCAGGACTGCTGAGGTTTCTTGCAGCTCAAACTCTAGAAAGTCTTCTCTTCTTGGCTGATGAAGCTTAAGTTCTTTAATCCCATCGGTAATTCCGCGAAAGTGCTTCATGAGAGCGTCATTTTCTTCCCGCGCCAACGTGAACAGGCGAACTGCCTGATTGATTAAGAGTTGAACGACAAAAATGGCGATCGCCAGAAAAGCGAGAGTTGTCAGCAAGATTTCGACCGATAACCAGCCCAAATAGAGCAGACACCCCAGAATCAGCGTTAGGTTAATAAACAGGGTTGGAACACTGAAGACAGCCATTGCAATGTTCTGGATATCTTCGGTTAAGGTTGCCAGCAGCCGATTTGCCCCCAGTTCTTCCAAATGCCTTAACGGAGCGGCTAGAATCCAACCGCTGATCTGCAACCGCAGTTTGTAAACGGCATCTTGAGCCAACTCAACCAGCAAAAATTGTGAAACCAGATTTGTGATCAAGGTAATCACCGCTAGCCCAATAAATCCCCATAAAAGCTGCTGTTGAGACTTGAGGCTGCCGATTTGCGTAAGCGATTGATTAATCAGCGCAATCAGTGAGGCACTCCCCACCCCGCTGATCGAACCTGCGATCGCGGCGGCTAAAACCGTTACCCATGATGCCTTGAGCAGAAACGCAATCAAATTCATTTAATGAACCAACAAATCCCCATGCTAGGGTTAAGACACGGCGTTCCAGGAGAGCTTAGCGATGGTCACTCAGCCGCAGGTAGTCGCATCCTTAGATGTAGTCTACCCAGATAGTGACGGCAAACCGATGGCGGACAATACCAAACAATTTCGCTGGATTGTCGTGATTGAACAGAATCTGGAATGGTTGTTTGAAGGCAACCCTGAAGTCTTTGTGGCCGGCGATTTGCTCTGGTATCCGGTCGAGGGCAACAATACGCTGCGGATAGCCCCGGATGCGCTAGTCGTGTTTGGTCGCCCGAAAGGAGAGCGAGGCTCTTATCAACAATGGTGCGAAGATCGTATTCCGCCTCAGGTCGTGTTTGAGATTCTGTCTCCCGGCAACACTCCCCGCGAAATGGATCGTAAACTGCTGTTCTACAACACCTACGGCGTCGAAGAATACTATCTCTATGATCCGGATCGGAATCGACTAGAGGGCTGGGCCCGCTCACAAGAAGGCTTACTTGATCGGATTGAGTCCATAATCGGCTGGGTGAGTCCCCGCTTAGGAGTTCGGTTTGAATTAGAGCAAGAACTACAGCTCTATCGACCCGATGGCACTCCCTTTTACTCCTTTGCAGAGATCAATCAAATGCTGGTACAAGAGCGCCAACGCGCAGAACAGGAACGCCAGCGGGCAGAGCAGTCTGAGCAACGGGCAGCCGAGATGGAGGGATTGCTTCAGCAGTATCGCGATCGCTTCGGAGCCTTAGACTGAGCTAAACAATAGGCAAACCCAGCAGTTCTCCTCTACCTTTGACAACCTGCCCAATTTGGATCGCCTGCAAGCCTGCATCAGTAAAAATGGCGATCGCCGCCGCTGCCGACCCCTGTGGCACCAGCAGCACAAAACCAATCCCCATATTAAACGTGTCAAACATTGCGGGCGGACTCACCTCACCGGCCTCGGCAATCCACTTAAAAACGGGCGGAATTGACCAAGCCTGGGGATCAATGGCGATCGCCTGCTCAGTCCCCAGACAACGGGGCAGGTTCTCCGGCAAACCGCCGCCGGTAATGTGGGCCATGCCGTGAATTTCTAGGCCTGATCTGAGGGCTGCCAACACAGGTTTGACGTAAATTTGAGTTGGGGTTAGCAGGACTTCTCCCAAACTCTGACCGGCCAGCAGAGTCGGCTGATCGCTCCAGTCCAGGTGGCGATCGCTGATAATTTTGCGCACCAAGCTATAGCCATTGCTGTGGACACCGCTGCTGGGGAGGGCGATCGCTACATCGCCAAGCTGCACCTGCGAGCCGTCCAAAAGCTGGCTTTTTTCAACCACGCCAACGCAAAACCCAGCTAGGTCATACTCTCCGGCTGGATAAAATCCCGGCATTTCAGCCGTTTCTCCGCCTAAGAGCGCACAGCCTGCTTGCTGGCAGCCCTGAGTAATCCCAGCAATCACCTCAGCCAAAGCTGCCGGTTGCAGTTTGCCCGTTGCCAGATAGTCCAGGAAAAAAAGCGGTTCAGCCCCAGCGGTCAGAATGTCGTTCACGCACATGGCCACTAGGTCAATCCCAACTGTGTTATGGCGCTGCAAGGCTTGGGCCAGCTTGAGTTTTGTCCCGACGCCATCAGTCCCAGAGACTAAAACCGGCTGCTGATAGCCGGCCGGCAATTCAAAGTAGCCGCCAAACCCGCCCAAGCCGCCCAATACACCGGGGCGCTGAGTCTGCTGCACCATGGAGCGAATGCGATCGACGAATTCTCGGCCAGCCCGAATATCAACCCCTGCCTCTCGATAATCCATAGGTTAGCTATGCTACGTTCACGAAACCCCAGCCCTCAAACTCTAAAAGCAGTCTCAAGACTTACAAGCTCAAGATTTATCCGGCCTGCTTCTAGGATTTGCACAAGAAACTCAAATCATCATCTCTCTTCAAGCTGAATCGCCGCAAGCAAACGACAGATTTGATCGCATTGATATAATAAAATCTAATGTAAAATAACTATATTTATAAGTAAAACCTTGAATCTCTGCAAAACCAACCTAGAATTAATTGTGATCGAGATCACTTTTAACTTCAAAAGATCAAAAACGTTTTGGGTTTAAACATAGTTAATTTTAATCAATGGATTTGCATGCAAATCCATTCGAATGCCTATTAAGTAAAGATTTTATTCACTTTCCTGGAAAGTTGTCTTGCCGTTGCTAGCCTTCATCATCCGAAAATGTACTGATCCCCGTTGAAAAACTTCGTGCTAGGGTAAGACGGTTCCTGAGCCAAGAGCGAAAACGGAACGAGTTCGAGTTAGCCGATCCTGATGGTTTATGGGGTTGCAACTCTACACCTCGGTCAGCGAATGCCCTTTTCAATGGACGATTATGAAGCAAAAAGTTTTAGTTAGTCTGACCGCTATTCTGGCAGCGAATACGTGTTTACTGTCTGCCGGTAAAGCAAGTCAGAGCCAGGGGGTTCCCACTCATCAGATTGAATCGACTAGTCAAACCTTGCCAGACCAGCAAGCAACAGTGCCGGCAAGCCCGATCCTAGAGATACCGACAGCGCCGACGCTAGAGGAACCAGAAAACCAGCCAGCGGCTGAAGCAATTTCAAAAGTTCATGCTCACAAGGTTTCTGGGCGTGATGCAGTTACAGTCTACGTCAAAGATATTCCAGTCATTACCTTTTTGGGGGCAAAGTCTACTCTGGGGGCAAGCGGAGAGAAGGTAGCGACAACGGCAAAGACGATTCCACTCCAAAATCAATCACCGCTTGATCTGGCGATCGCCCAAGTTTCCCAAGATCCGATTGTCCGAGCAACGGCTCTCGCGACAAAGTTGAACCAACTGAGCCAGTCTAGTTTTGATGCCAAGCTAGTCCGCGTTAGCTGGAAGCCTCAGAAAAAGGTTTACGTCATTGATGCCGACAAAGAGCTATTGGTCGTTCTAGGCAAGGAAACGGTTTTACCGAACTCTACCGGCAGTTCGGCTCGTGATGCGCTCAAGATCACTAACTTGATGCGGCGGCAGTTGGGAAATGCACCTGCCCTCGTGAGTATTGTTGGCCAACCTAAGCCAGTTTGGCAGCCAAATTCAGAATGGGTTTCAACCGGAACGGTGCGCTTTCAAATTAAGGGTGAAGCCTCTTGGTACGGGCCGGGTTTTCATGGCGCTAGAACCGCCAACGGTGAATCGTTTAATCAGTACGCAATGACGGCAGCTCACCGGACTTTGCCCTTTGGGACTCAGATTCGGGTGACCAATCTCAACAACGGGCGCTCTGTCGTTGTGCGGATTAACGATCGCGGGCCATTTAGCGGCGGCAGAGTCTTAGATTTGTCTAAAGGCGCAGCCAGCCAGCTCGGTGTGATCAGTAGCGGCGTTGCCCCAGTCCGGATTGATGTCTTGCGATAGACCTCACAGATTGCAATGGAGCATCTTTAGGTTGTGAGGTGAGCCAATAGTGCTTGGGTGGCTTGAGTTGGATCTGATGCTTGCATAATTGCGCGGACAACTGCAACATGAGTTGCTCCGGCCGCCACAACCTGGGACAAGTTGCTGGCATCAATTCCCCCGATCGCATACCAGGGCACTGGCGCATGTTCAACGGCGTAATGAATATACTCTAGACCCGCCGCCGCTTTACCAGCTTTGGTCGGGGTTTCATAGACGGGGCCGACTCCAATGTAGTCAGCCCCTTCGGCGATCGCTCGTTCCATTTCGGTTGGGTTAGTGGTGGAGCGGCCGATTAATTGCTGCGGGCCAAGCATCTGGCGGGCGAGGGCGATCGGAATATCCTGTTGTCCCAAATGCACCCCATCAGCATTCACCGCCACCGCTAAATCGACGCGGTCATTCAGAATAAACAGCGCATTGTGCTGATGACAAAGCTGAGCTAATTTTTCAGCCTCCTGTAAACGGGTCGTATCGTCGGCGGTCTTACTGCGGTACTGGACTAGGGTTAAACCGCCTTTGAGGGCAGCTTCGACAATTTCCAGCAGACGGTCAGAGGGGGAAGTGACCAAATATAGCGGCGATCGCCGCAGCTTGGCTAATCGATCGTGGCTCAAAAGCTGGCTCTCTAGACTGTAAACCTGATACCGCATTTGCTTGCACTCTGCTGCCAATTGCAGGTCGTACAGCTTGCCATACTCTTCCAATACCCGCAGCGATTCTTGCACCCGCCCCAAGTTGACCTGCAACACCGTCTGGATCTGCGATCGCTGCTGCTCCTGCGGATGGGTGAGGGCTGTCCCAGGGTCAGTCGGGGTATTGCGGGCCAGGCGCAGCTCCTGGCGGTGCCACTGACCGAGCTGCTGCCGGAGGTGCTTGCAGGTCGCCGTCAGGTCGGCCCGTTCTAGACCAAATCGGCACCATTCTTCAATTACCCGCAGACCTTCCCTAGCCCGATCCAGGTTGGCATCTAAAATCCGCTCCAGAATCGGGTGAGTGTTGTTCTGTTTTTGCATAGATCCATCCCTCGGCCCAAAGTATCTTTATCTTCACTCTCTAGTTGGCTAGCGAGCTAGGTTTGACCGGCTGACAATTCAGCAGACCCACCCCACCGCCCCTGTAGCCGATTAGTGCTTCTCTGTTCAGATTCACCGTTTGCCATGAGTCACTCCCTGCAATTTTATAGTGCTGCTTTGTTAACTGGGCTAGCGGCAGTTGCCTGGTTGCCGCAGCCTGCCCGTGCTGAGCAGGTTAGCCAAAAAGAAATTGATCAAAGTAGCGTCGTGGCGATCGCCATTCCCTACAACAATCGTCAGCAGTATCGGCTGATGCTCCTTGAGCAGCTTACCAGCAGCAAACGCTGTTGGCGGGAAAGCGGCACTGCTCCTGTCTCAATTGATCCGGTACTGCCAAACTATGACCGGGCGGAGATGTGTCGGCGCAGCGCTGACCTTTCCGACTTTTCGCTCCGGGTGGCCGGTCAAGACTTGGCAGCCCGTTACGACTTAAAGCTGATCAAGCAAGACAATGAGATTGTCCTAGTGGGCAGCCCTAAAGCCGATGGCCAATCTAGCAGTGGTCAAATTTTTACAGTTGGTCGCAGCAAAGGGCTCAATTCTGGAGCCAGGTTTTCTAAGATTTTTCTTAATCCTGGCTGGCGGATGGTGAAGCGAACCGTCAGGGGATCTGTTGTCGGACACACCTATTTCACAACCAACACTGTTTACGCGGCCGCTAGCCCGACTCCAACTGCCAGTCCAATCACGAGTCCACTTCCTCAACCGGTCGCTACAACTAGCCCACCAACCGTCGCCCCGCCGAGGAGTGCAATTTCGATTTCTGTGCCCCCACCAGCAACCCTGACAATGAATCGGGGCTATGAGATCAAAATCAAAAATAGAACCGATTCGGCTCCAACCTCAGCCATGGGTTCCGGCCCAGACGTGACCCCGATTAAGCTGCGGGTTCCCTTGCCCGAAAAGGGTGTAGCTGGGACCCTAATGCCGGTTGCAGCAACTGATCCGACTCCCACCCTTGACATTCCCTCAAGTGCAGACAGCTCTGGGGCACTGCCAGTGCCCGGCAGTACGATTCCGATGGGCAATCCGGGCAATGAGTCAGATCTAATTGCCAGAGTTGAGCAACTGCCGCCGCCGCCCTTTGACACCAGCAGTAGTGCGGATCTAAATTCGAGTCCTGTTATCCCATCTCGCTTTCGGGTGCTGGTGGAAGCGATGGATGAGAGTCAAAAAAGTCAAATCAAAGCGATCGCTCCCGGTGCTTTTCGCTCTTTCTACCAGGGGCGATCAATGCTGCAAGTCGGGTCTTTTACCGAAAAATTCAAAGCCGAAGAAATGATGCAAATTATGACTCAAAACGGCTTTGCGCCTGTAATGGAGCAAACGCCTTGAGTTGATTTCAATCTAGTGAAACAGCCAAGTTGTAAAGGCATACTTGACTCCCGCCGTCACCGGCAGCGATTGGTGGGGATAGGTGTAATAAGAAGGAAAGACTAGGACGCTCCCCGCTTGCGGTTTGACTTTAATCCCTTGGCGATCCAGATAGGTTTCGCCGCCTTCGCAGTCTTGGTTCAGATAGCCAATAATGCTGACATCGCGGGTCGGCACCCCTTTAGCGGCTTCATCTAACCGCCCAGACAGCAATAAATTATCGACATGGCGCTTGTAGTATTGACCGGGCCCATATCTCAGAATCGAGCAGGTTTCAGCATGGGGAAAACCAACGCCGTAAATTTGCACCAGGAATTGTTGAACCCAGGCTACCTTCTCCAGCAACAGTCGATTCGTAGAGCGCAGCAGTGGGCCGGGGCCATCTAGGTAGAGTAAATCATTACTGCGAATATCTTGGGCTACCCGATCGACTTCAATCCCGGCCGCAGTAAACTGGCAGCATTCAGCAATCTGAATAATGTGGGCACAAAGGGATAAATCGAGCAGATTTTCAACCAGAAAAATATCTGAACCCAAATCAACAGCGGTTGGCTCGGCGGCACTGGAGGTTAACACAGTATTAAATTGGTTTGATGAGTGTATTTCGATTTTAGGCTTTTAGGCTGAGATTGCTAAATTATTGCTATGACTCGGATTTCTGTTCGCTCCTTTTCGCAGCCTCTCGACCGAGCCGCCCTGACGGTAATGTTTGTCTTGGCGGTGCTGACGGGTTTGCTGCTGCTGACGGGCGACCATACCCTACCGAAAGTGCGAGACTTTAGCTGGCAAAATCGCCAAGTCGGGGCTGACGATCGCTCGTTCGTGCTCAGCTTTAATCGGCTGATGAATTGGCAGAGTGTAACCCAGCACCTCCAAATTACCCCCCAACTGACGGGCAAAACAAGTTGGGCCGGTCGCCGCCTCGCCTATACTCTCGACCAGCCGGTGCTTTACGGGCGAGCTTTTCAGGTCGAGCTGGCCAAGGCTGAAGATGATGCCTTGGTGGAAGCTGACAATCAGCCGAAGCAAATGCAGCCCTTTAGCGGGCAGTTTCGCAGCCGCGATCGCGTTTACCTGTACATTGGTGTCGAACCAGCCGAAGTCGGTCGGCTGGTGATGCAAAACTTGACCCTCAACCGCAAAACTATTTTGACTCCGGCCAATTTAGTTGTGTCTGAATTTAAGCCCTACAGCAGCGGCGATCGGGTTCTGTTCTCAGCCAACCAGCGGGCGAAAGACAATCAGTCCAGTTTTGACCCCCAGCTCTACATTGTTTCGACGGGTCTGCAAATCCATGCCCCTGACACACCCCTAGCGCCCAAACAGGCGGCCGGTAAAGTCAAGCTAGTCCTGGATAATCGCGACTACCAACTGCTCAAGTTTGATCTGGCGGCCGATGGGCAAAACATTGTGGTCCAGCGAGCCGCCAAAGCCAACCAAGGGCAAACTTCCCTCTGGCTGTTGCGCCCTGATCAAGACCCCCAACTGCTCAGCCAGCAGTCTGGCGGTGACTTTTTGATTGCCCCCGACAGCAATACGCTGGTGATTGCCCAAGGACAGGGATTAGCAGTTTCGGCCTTGTCGGCTCAGCAAGACTTAGCGACCCTCGATTTTTTACCCCAGTTTGGCATGGTGCTCAGTTTTGCCAGTGATGGTTCAGCCGCCGCGATGGTGAAGTTCAATTCCGACTACACGCGATCGCTGTTTTTAGTCACCAACCAAGGCACCCAAAAGCAGCTTTTCAAAACTACTGGCTCAATTGTGCGGGCAGAATTCGACCCCACCAAACAAATGCTTTACTGCCTGTTGACTAAGCTGCTGCCAGGGGAAGGCTACAACGAGCAGCCCTACCTAGCCGCGATTGACGTCGCAACCGGCAAGCTGACTCCCCTCCTTGATTTACCCGGTCAACGCGAGGTGCAAATTAGCCTGGCCCCCGATGGCTCCGCCCTAATTTTTGATCAAGTTGTGGCAGCTCCCACGGAGCAAGGCAAAGCTTCTAACTTGCAGACCGAGCAAGGGCAAGCGATCGCCACTAGCAACCTCTGGCTGTTGCCAATCACAGCTCCCGGCAGCGCCCAAGTCACACCACCACAGCCCCTCGCGGCCGGGTTTCATGCGCGTTGGATGCCTTAGAAAAGGTTACAATCAGCATAATTAATTCCCCGACTTAACCTATGATGCGGCTTCCGACCCTGAGTTCTAACAATTTCAGTGGCCTACTGAATCAGCGGTTTTGGAATAATTTTTTCCCGGTGCCTGCCACTAATCAACTGGCGATCGGGCAGGCAGTCCCCGACTTTGAGCTGCCCGATGTTACGACGGGGCAGCGGGTACGATTAACGAGTCTTTATCCTCAAGGGCCAGTCATCTTGGCTTTTACTCGCATTTTTACAGAACACCAGTATTGCCCGTTTTGCTTACCTCATATTAAAGCTTTAAATGAAGCCGCTGAACAGTTTCAGCAGCAAGGAGCCACCCTGTTGCTGATTGCCAGCACCGACGAAGTCCAAAGCAAAAAGGTCGTCGCTGATTTGGGGCTAAAAATGCCGCTATTGAGTAACCCCAGTTGCAGCGTGTTTCGGCGCTACCAGACGGGGCAGGCCTTGGGCGCACCGCTGCCTGCCCAGTTTGTGATTGACACGGCAGGCAAGCTTCAGTTCAAGCATGTTTTTTCATTTTTTGACCACAATGCCAGCCCAGCCACCTTGCTGAGTGCGTTGCCAACCTCTGGGCCAGCTTGAGCCAAAACGGGGGGCAGGCTGATCTTGTACAATGAATCAATTCTCAAACGACAACGGCTAGGATTGAGTTACGCGTAAAGTTTAGGAATTCGACTTAGGATTCAACCCAGCATGACCCTATCTGATCAACTTCTGCAACGCTCTGACATCATTGGCACCCAGGTGATCACCCGCGACACTGGCAAAAAGCTAGGCGTGATCAACCAGCTCTGGGTCGATATCGACCAGCAAGAAGTCGTTGCTGTGGGCTTAAAAAACACCCTGTTTACAGGTGAGCAGCGCTACATGTACCTCAACAACGTCCGTCAAATTGGGGATGTGATTTTGGTTGAGGATGAAGACGCGATCGAAGACATTGATGCCCTCAAGTACAGCAGCCTGATTGACAACGAAGTGATTACTGAAACGGGCGAACTGCTGGGCAAAGTCCGAGGCTTTAAATTCGACATTAACAATGGTCGGGTGACTGACTTGGTGATTGCTTCCTTCGGCTTACCTTGGATTCCGACTCAGCTCATTAGCACCTACGAGCTGCCAGTCGATGAAATTGTCAGCACCGGCCCAGAACGGCTGATTGTGTTTGAAGGAGCGGAAGAGCGGCTGAATCAACTTTCGGTTGGCGTCTTAGAGCGGTTGGGGATTGGTGCCCCACCGTGGGAGCAACTGGAAGAAGACTATGCCCCACCTGTTACCTCAACTACAAATCAGTTGGGTTCAGGGGTGCGATCGCAGCCCTATCAACCCAGCCGCCGCGCCCCGGTTGAAGAAACTTGGGACGAACCCCCAGTCCGCCGCAGCATTCCAGCCCGCCAAGAAACCTGGGAAGAAGAGGAGGATTGGCAGCAACCAGTTGCCCGCCAGCAGCCGAAGCGCCGCTATGCGCCGGAGCCAGAACCCGTTTACGACGAGTATGACGACTATGAAGATGAAGCGGAAAACTGGGACGATGAGCCAGTCGAACCAGCCCGCGAGTCAAAGTACGAAGATCTGAAAGAAGATCTCAAGGAAGACCCTTGGGCCGATGGCGATGACAACTATGAAGCGCCTCAAATCAACCTCCCCCAGAAGCGCAAAGTTGCCGAGTATGAGCCAGAAGAATACTAATACTAGTTTAACTCGCTTAACAGGAGCACTTTAGACCGCTGTGACGCTGACCGCTGCTACGTTGATTGAAACTGCCCAAAGCACTCGCCAAGCCGCTCAAACTTTAGCCAGTTGGCCGGGCGAAGCTAGAAATCAGGCTTTGGTCACAGTGGCCGAGGCTTTGAAGGACTCAGCCGCCGAGATTTTGGCGGCGAACCAGGCAGACTGCCGACAAGCTGAAGCTACAGGTTTGGCGACCGCCCTGCTGGCAAGACTAAAATTGGATGCCAGTAAGCTAGAGGCGGCGATCGCGGGCGTGCTGAGCGTGGCCGAGTTGCCCGACCCGCTGGGCCGGCTGCACATCAATCGGGAATTAGACGCGGGGCTGATTCTGAAGCGCGTCACCTGTCCGCTGGGGGTGCTGGGGGTGATCTTTGAAGCCCGTCCCGATGCAGTCATGCAAATTTCTGCTCTGGGCATCAAGTCTGGGAATGGGGTGATTCTGAAGGGGGGGCAGGAAGCGATTCATTCTTGCCGGGCGATTGTCCACGCGATTCATCAAGGTTTAGAAGCGGCTGGGCTGCCGCCAGAAACCATTGCCCTGCTGACCAATCGCGAAGAAACCTTGGCTTTGCTAGAGCTAGATCGGCTGGTGGATTTGATTATTCCCAGAGGTTCTAACAGCTTTGTCCGGTTTGTCCAGGACAATACGCGGATTCCAGTCCTGGGACATGCTGAGGGGATTTGTCATCTTTATGTTGACCAAGCCGCCGACCTAGCCCAAGCGGTGGCGATCGCGGTTGACGCCAAAACTGAGTATCCCGCCGCCTGCAATGCGATTGAAACCCTGCTAGTGCATCAGGCGATCGCCGCCCAATTTTTACCCCTCGTCGCGGCAGCGATGCCCCAAGTCGAGCTGCGCGGAGATGCCCAAACCAGGCAAATTCTCAGCATTACCGCCGCCTGCGAAGCCGACTGGGCGACCGAGTACAGCGATTTAATTTTGGCGATTCGAGTCGTGGATTCCATAGAAGCGGCGATCTCGCATATTAATGCCTATGGTTCAGGTCATACTGAGGCGATCGTCACCAGCAACTCTCAAACTGCTGCCACTTTCTTGGCTGAGGTCGATGCGGCCGGTGTGTTTCACAATTGCTCGACCCGCTTTGCCGATGGCTTCCGGTACGGGTTTGGCGCCGAAGTTGGCATCAGTACCCAAAAAATGCCACCCCGCGGCCCGGTTGGGCTAGAAGGACTAGTCACCTATAAATATCAGCTCACCGGCCAAGGGCAAATCGTGGCGGACTACTCTGGGACAAACGCAAAACCCTTCACTCACAAAAACCTGTAGCTTTTTGCTCAAACGACGGCTGAGCAACCTGGACTGTGGCTGAATGGTATGCTTTTCTCAGGATAGCCATTTTTCTGAAGGAGCAATTATGACTCGGGCCATCATGGAAACTGCCAAAGGCACCATTAACCTGGAACTGTTTGACCAGGACGCTCCTAACACGGTTAAAAACTTTGTAGATCTAGCTAATAAAGGCTTTTACGATGGACTAAGTTTTCATCGCGTCATCCCTAATTTTATGATTCAGGGTGGTTGCCCCTTGGGGACTGGCACGGGTGGGCCTGGCTACAAAATCAAGTGCGAAATCAATAACAACAAGCACCAAGCCGGTACATTATCGATGGCTCATGCTGGGCGGGACACGGGTGGCAGTCAGTTCTTTATTTGCCATTCTCCGCAGTCTCACTTAGACGGCAAACACACCACCTTTGGTCAAACCAAAGACATGGATGTTGTTAACGCCATTCGGCAGGGCGACAAAATTGTTTCAGTCAAAATTGAAGCTTAAAGTCGCAATTGTTTCAGTCAAAATTGAAGCTTAAAGTCGCAAATTGGTAGTGCACTTTACGTAAAGGATGGAGAAAAAAGACCAATTCTGGGAGTATTGCTTAGCAAGACTTCTGAAGTTGCTGATTATTCTTTATTCTCCATCCTTTATGAAATACTACTACTTACAAATTTTGCCAAAGTCTTAGCTTCTCAGCAGGGCATCTAGGTAAGAGGCTGAGTAGCTTATTTGAGAATCGGTATTAGGGGATCAAAGATTTTCAAACACGGTTGCCAACATCTACAGCAACATCAACATTACGATGAGTGATGGTGTGATCTTTACGCCTACTGATCCTGTTGTTGGCAACTCAATGTTCTTGCTGGTTCAAAAATCACCCGTAAGTGCTAATCTTTCTCTGTACTTTTTTGATTCTCTAACGAATTTAACTCCACCTGATTCTATTGGTTTAATTCCTGGCCCGAACAGTGGGACTGCAAGCTGCATTGCCGGCGGCTCCTGTTATGCCGTTCTCGGCACTCCTTCTACATTTCGGCCATCGCAGGTAGAGGAAAATATTGATGTGGTGGAGGTGCCCGCTCCACCCGCCCTAGTGGGGACACTGGTGGCTGGGGTATTAGGGTTAGGCTCGCGCTGGCGCAAGCGGCAACAGCTCAGCTAATTTCTTCGCTCAAGATTTGGGCGATCGCCACTTTCGCTTCAGCTTGAAACTCTTCCACATTCACTTTGCCCAAAACCCAAATGGCGATGCTCATGCCAACTACGGGCAGACAAAATACCAAGCCATAGGCCATAACAGGAGTCTCAAACAGTCGTCGTCCCACATCTAAAGCTGAGCCGCCCAGAACAACTGCACTCCCACGGGCGATCGCCTGGGATAGCCCCCACGCTCCCACGAAAGTACCAGCGGTTTCAGCCGCCGTCAGATCGAGCATTAGGTTGAGAGCGCCCGTGGTGGTAATGCCAGAGGCTAGGCCGAACAAAAATAAAGCCCCAAACAAAACCAGTGGATTGGCTGTAAACCCAGCCAGCAAAATCAAAATAAAGCAGGCAGCCACAAGGATACAGCCAAGGCGAGTGGTGTTGAATTTCCCCAGTCGTGGCACAACTAGAAAGCCTGTAGCTGCTAGACCAATTAGGGTGCCGGTGCCCCAATAAGCATTTAAGCGCGTGGTTTGGGCGATCGTCATCCCAAACACTTCGCCGCCGTAGGGTTCCAAGACTGGCTCCTGCAAGAACAGGCTGAGGGTCATAATCACCAAAAACAAAAAGAAGAGCCCGGTTTGGCGGCTGGCGGTTAGCACCTTTAAGGCTTTGCCGAGGGTAATCCTATTTTCGGCGTTGTCTAGATTCGCCCGATCGGCGTAGCGAGAATATTTTTTCTCAACCCCCAGCGTTGCAATTAGAATCAGTCCCAACACAGCGGCTGGCACTAGAATAAACACGCGGTTAATGGCAGCCCTGACAACTTCTATTGGGGCATCGGAGTCGATCGTTCTGAGCAGAATACTAGTGACGATCGCCCCAATAATAATTCCGACCATCAGCATTGACCAGACAATCCCGACCAGCTTCGAGCGATCGTCTTCGTCTGAAATATCGACCAATAAAGCCGTAAACGGGGTAGAACTAGCGCTGATTGCAACCCCATACAGGGCAAACACCAAGCCCAGTAAAGCAGCCCAAGCGCTCGTCGTGGCGCTCCAGCCTTGACTGGTAAAGCTATCGCCGAGTTGCCAAATGACCTGGACGGCAATCAAAGCCGTGATCACGAGCGCCAATCCCCCTGCCCAGACATAGCCCGTCCGATGCAGACCTTGAATCGGGCGAGCGTCAGACATTTGCCCAAACCAGATTCGGACGGGGGAGACAAACTGGTTCATGGCGATCGTTAGGCCAACAATCGTGGCGGGGATTGCCAGTTCCTTGATCATGACCCGGTTGAGCACCCCCAGCGTCAGCAAAGACATAATCCCCAGTCCGGTTTGAAATAAGCCCAGCCGAAACATGGTTAACAGGCTGAGCTTGGGTCTGACTAGAGCAGGAGTTGAATTCTGATTTGACAGATCACCACTGGTCATGGCACTTGGCAATAGACAACACTCCTAGCTTTGCAGAATTCTTAGCTTTCTTCTACTCGATAGCCCAATTCTGCCAACCGGAGCCGAGATTGCCGCCACTTGGGCTGCACCTTCACAAACAGTTCCAGGTAGACCTTGCCGGCAATTAATTTTTGGATCTGCTGGCGGGCGGCGCTGCCAATTTCTTTGAGCATTGTGCCGCCCTTGCCAATTAAAATGCCTTTCTGAGAAGAGCGCTCCACGTTGATCGTGGCAAAAATTCTGGTGATCGTTGGTTCCTCAGTGACTTGCTCGATCGCGATCGCCACCGAATGGGGAATCTCTTCGCGGGTGAGCAGCAAAATTTGCTCACGAATTAATTCCCCCATAATGAATCGCTCCGGCTGATCGGTGATTAAATCGGGCGGATAGTAGTAAGGCCCAGGTTCTAAATGCTCTAGCAGCAGGGCTTGCAGACTCTCAATTCCCTCGCCGGTGAGAGCAGAGAATTTACAGCCGGGGCGATCGCCAATCATCTCTTGATAGGCTTGGTCTAAGCCTGGGTCAGATTGCTGATCGGCTTTGTTAAGACCCAACACAACAGGCGTTTTGGTTTGGCTAAGCAAGTTGGCGACGTAGCGATCGCCGCCCCCGGCTGGCAGCGACCCATCAACGACAAACAAGATCAAATCGACGGCATCAATCGCAATTCGGGCATTTTTGACCAAAACTTCCCCCAGTTGGTGATGGGGTTTATGAATGCCGGGCGTATCCACAAAAATAATTTGCGCCTCTGCAGTGGTCAGAATTCCCCGCAGTCGATTGCGGGTGGTCTGGGAGACTGGTGAGGTAATTGCAACCTTTTGCCCAATCAATTGGTTCATCAGCGTAGACTTGCCAACGTTGGTGCGCCCAATGATCGCCACAAACCCAGACTTGAAGTTGGCAGGGGCGATCGGAATCAGGCTGGTAGACTCTAAGCTGGTCAATGCGGCATCGCCTGGCAACTGGGGGTCATCAACAAAGTCCACAATTTTTACCCATCAACAGCCAAGTCGTAATCAAAGTATCTGTAAAATCATTCATCTCTCAATCATAAAATAATCTCTATGCTTCAGCGATCGCAGCCCGTTAATCCGGGGGATACAAATGCTGGTGTAATTGCTGCCGGAGCCGATAGAGCAGGCTGTGGGGCGGCAGGTTGTCTAAGATTGCCTGCAAGAGCGTACTGGGGCCAAGCGGCCCCCAAGTTGCCCCATTTACTAGGAAGGCTTGGGCCGATCGCCCGACGGTATAGGCTCCATAACCGGCTAGAGCAGCCTGAGCGATCGCCCCACCGACGAATCCTGTTAAGCCAGAGCCATCCCCATTGATAATGCCACTGCCAAATAGACTCAGCAACAGGGCGATCGTGCTAGAGAGTAGCGTCTGCCAAAGCTTACTAGCCTGATGGCGAGTAATTGGCAACCCGTAGAGCTTCGACAACGCCCGCACTAGAAGTAAATCGATGATCAACCCAACCCAAAGATCGGCTGCTCCGAAGGGACTGATTGCCACTGCCACAGACTTCAAGCGGAGAAAATTCCAGATTAAGGCTTGGGCTGGCTCCGCACTGATTTGGCTAATTTGAATGGCGATCGCCTGCTCAATCGCTTGCGCTTGCACCAATACGCGGGTTGCCAGCAGCAGTTCTCCGTCCTGGGCAATCATTTGCTGGAGCTTTTGCTGGAGCGATTCAATCTCTGGCGGTGGGGTTTCCCAGCGATAACTGGTGCGACCATTCGGCCACTCTAACCGGACTTGGACGGGGGCAGGCGCAGCCGCAGTCAAGACAATATCTTCCGGTTGGAGGCGCTGTTTGATCAGGGGGCGATCAAGCTGCTGGTAGATCGCGATCGGGGTCAGATCGGGAAACAGGTCTATTTTGTTGACGACCACAATCACTGGCTTTTCTAGCTTATAAATTTCCAGCAAAATGGCAATATCAACAGGGGTCGGCTCTCCCGCCATAATGAACAAGATCAGGTCAGCTTCCTGGGTGATCGCCTTCGCCATCTCTGCTCTGAGCTGCCCATCGACTTCTTCTAAGCCAGGAGTATCAATCAGTTCGACTTCTAGGTCGGGCGAGCCAAGCCAGCGATAGGAGCGCGGCCACTGCGTCACCCCATGCAGTGCTCCGGTCGGAAACACTTTTTCGCCACACAAAGCATTCAGCACCGCCGATTTACCCCGACTGACCAGTCCAAACCCGACAATCTGGACTAAGCCCCGCTTGAGCTGGCTGTTTAAGCGCTCCAACTCTTCTAACTGAGATTGCAGCTCGCCCTGAAACTGGCTGTGGTGCTGCTGGTGCCACTCTAAAAGCTGCTGGAGGCTAGTCCGGGTTTGGTCTGAATACTGAACCGATCGCGCGACCCCCTGGGGGACGGCAAAGTCGAGCGCGGGTTCAGGTACAGGAGGAGGCTGAGCAGTCACGGGCAAACCGAGTCTATTTAGACCGATTTTACAGAACTTACAAGCAAAGCCCACCACTTTCATGGGTGGGATGTAGCGCTTTGCACTTTTAAGTGCCGTCTTTATACCCGCTGTGCTAGTACAAGAGTATCGTGGATGGGTCGAAACGATGCTTGTTTTAGAATTCAAAACATACGGAAAACCAATCCAATTCAAAGCGGTAGACGAGGCAATTCGGACTGCCCAATTCATCCGTAACAAGTGTATTCGACTGTGGATGGATGAATTGGGAACGGGTAAAAACGACTTGCAGAAATACTGTGCAGTATTGGCGAAAGAGTTTCCGTTTGCTGATGAACTCAATAGTATGGCAAGACAAGCCAGCGCAGAACGAGCATGGTCATCGATTAATCGCTTTTTCGAGAACTGCAAGAAAGGTCTTCCCGGTAAAAAAGGGTTCCCTAAATTCCAGAAAGATTGCCGCTCTGTGGAGTACAAAACGTCTGGATGGAAACTAGCGGAGAATCGAAAAAGCATCATATTCACGGATAAGAAAGGGATTGGAAGGCTAAAGCTGAAAGGGACTCGCGATTTGCACTTCTACCAATCTGACCAAATTAAACGGGTAAGGCTGGTTAAACGTGCAGATGGCTACTATGTTCAGTTCTGTATTTCAGTTGACCGCTCCGAATTGGTAAAACCCTCTGGAACCGCTATCGGGTTGGATGTCGGATTGAATGACTTCTACACCGATAGCAATAACCAGACAGAAGACAACCCGCGTTTTCTCCGCAAGGGTGAGCGCAGATTAAAAATGGCTCAAAAGCGCGTATCAAAGCGTGTGAAAGGATCAAATAACAGACGAAGGGCGAGGCAGATTCTCGGTAAGCGCCATCTTAAAATAAGTAGGCAGCGTAAAGACCATGCCGTAAAGATGGCACGGTGCGTAATCACATCCAACGATGTAGTCGCCTACGAAGATTTGAGAATCAAAAATATGGTGAAAAATCATTGTCTTGCCAAATCGATTAACGATGCATCTTGGTATCAGTTCCGAGTGTGGTTGGAATATTTTGGCAACGTGTTCGGGAAGATCACGATTGCTGTTCCAGCGGCAGGAACAAGCCAAGAATGTCCTGAGTGTCATGCGATTGTCAAAAAGTCTCTTAGCACTCGTACCCATGCCTGTCAGTGTGGGTGTGTCTTGCCAAGAGACTACGCAGCCGCTCAGATCATTCTCGGTCGGGGATTGGCTACTGTGGGGCACACAGGAAGCTACGGTCTTGAACCGTGCAACGCTTGGGGAGAAACGACCTCTACCGAGGCTGGAGCAATCCTGCCTCAGCAAGTTGTCTCGTAGAGCCAAGAATCCCACGGTTTTAGCGTAGCGGAACCGTCGGAGTGTCAATGCCTAGAGCCAGTTAGGAATCCAATTTTGCAGCCAGGTCGGAAACTCCTTCTGCGCTGCTGGGTAGAACAACACTCGCCACGAAAATTGCTGCGGTGAAATCGGTAATCCCAGATAAACAGGCAACCAAAACACAAAAGCAATTAAGGCGGCAAAAATTACCGTTATTCCCAAGCCTCGCTGCCAGGAGCGGGGGCTGCTGAGGGCGCGATCGCAAACCCAAGCCAAGCCCAAAAAGCTAAAAATCGCCGCTGGCATATAGTGATACAAAAACAAACAGCGGCCCACCTTCGCCCACGGCAGTAAATTGGCGGCATAGTTGAGGACTAAATACAGCGGAATCCAAAGGTCGGCGGGCGATTCCCTTTGGGACGGCAAAGCCGATCGCTCAACTACCTCAGACCCATTTTTGAGTCTCTGCCAAATCTGTCTGAGCAAGAAAACTAACAAGCCCAGCATGACCAGGGTTGAACACCACCAAAGGACTGGATTGCCGGTGGCGTAAACGCCGTAGACAAGCTTGGCTGCCCCGCTCGGCAAGGGTGGGCCAAGCACTGGCATGGGTTCAGCCAAGCTGCGGGCCTGCTGGTAAAAATAGCTGATCGGACGCAGCAGCAGCGGCCAGCTATACCAGGGTGAGCAGTAAGGATGGGCCTTCGGGCCAATCGCTTCGTGATAGCCCAGCATTTGCTTTTGCAGCTCCCAAAACCCGATGCCGGGATTTTGCTGCAAGTGGGGAATCGCAACCAGCCCGTAGACCGCCGCCGCGATCGCCGGTATGCCCAGCAGCATGAACAGGGGATTGAGCTGCCGGAGGTTAAGCAGAGGCGGGCGAGCCAGCTCGTCCCGGTTCGAGCGGCGGTCCAAGTAACCAAGCGCGATCGCGGCTAGCCAGGTCAGATACAACCCCAGCAAAAAGCCGAGCCCGCTCCATTTAACGGCGATCGCGCCGCCGAAACAAATTGCGGACAAACTTAGCGTTCGGCTTTGCCGTCCCAAAGGAAATCGCCAGCGGGGCAGACCTTTTTGACCTAGCCCAATCAAAAACAGCCAGTGTCCCAACAGGCCAAACAGCAGCAGGTAAACATTAATCAGGGCGTAGCGGGACTCCACCAGCAGTAGCCCATCGGCCGCCGCTAGTAAGCCCGCAATCAGGGCATGGCTGCGCCGCCGACTCAGTTGGTAGGCAATTCCTGCCACCAGCAAAGGTAGCCAAGAACCAACCAGGGCATTCAGCCAGCGATAGCCAAAGGGTTCAAACTGACCGTGCAGCCAAATCCCCAGCCCAATTAGGTACTTGCCCAAGGGCGGATGAGCATCAAAAAAAGGGCGATTAGCCACATAATCATTGCCGAAGCGGGCAAAGTAAACCTCGTCAAATACGAGGGTATTAAAGCGGCTCAAGCCCCAAAACCTTAGCCCCAAAGAGAGCAGCCAAATCGCCAGCAGCCCCAGCCAAAAAAGCTTATGACGGTTGAACAATTGCATTAGCCATTACATTTAGCCGTTAGGCTGCATCCTTCAGTTCAGCCGTGCGGATGGCAAGCTGCTGAATTTGCCCGCCTCGCTTGACTTTCATTTGTAAAACTTGCCCCACTCTGCTGCTATCAACGATCGCTTGCAGTTCGCCAGCCGAGCTAACAGGCTGCCCGTCTACATCGACAATCACATCTCCCCAGCGAATCCCCGATTTGGCGGCTGGCGTATTGGCAAACACCTGTACCACTAATACCCCTGTCACTTCCGGCAGGGTAATTGGCGAGTTTGGATTCAGATTATTCTCCTGAGCGATTTTGGGGGTGAGGTTGGTCATTTGCACCCCAATGTAGGGATGGCTGATTTGCTCACCGCGAATCAGTTGGGCTTTCAGTGACTTGACTTTGTTGATCGGAATCGCAAACCCAATCCCCATCGCATCGGCTCGAATGGCGGTGTTAATCCCAATTACCTCACCGCGATCGCTGAGCAACGGCCCGCCAGAATTACCGGGGTTGATTGCCGCATCGGTTTGAATAAAATCCAGCCGCTTATTGGGAATCCCGACCTGAGCGCTAGAGCGGTGCAGAGTGCTCACAATCCCTAGCGTCACCGTATTGTCTAAGCCCAGCGGGTTGCCAACGGCGATCGCCCAGTCCCCCACCTCGACCTGATTCGAGTCGCCTAAAGTTGCGATCGGCAGGCTGCCCGTTACCCCTTTTAGCTTCACGACGGCTAGGTCAGAGACTTGATCAGAGCCTCGCACTTCGCCTTCAAAGCTGCGCCCATCCTTGAGGGTGACAGTCACAGTATCGGCATCATCTACGACGTGGGCATTGGTCAGGACAATGCCAGAGCCATCAATAATAAAGCCTGAACCTTGACCGCGCTGCCGACTGTTGGGTGGCGCAAACCCTTCACCAAAAAACTGCCGAAAGAAGGGGTCACTCATGATTGGATCAGAGGGGCGAACAATTGTCCGCTCAGTGTCAATCCGCACCACAGCTTGCCCAACTTTTTTAACCGCCTCCGCGACAAAGCTTTTTTGCCCCAGTCGGCTGGCAGGAGAACTGGGGGGAGTCACCAGCTCATCCGCCAGAGCTGGACGACCCAGCAGCAATCCGAGCACCAGTAAACACCCTAGCCCAAACTTGCAGAGGCGATTCAGGAATTGTAACCAGGGGGTAAGAGGCATGCACATCATCCTTATGACTGAAAAAATTAGAGATCTGGAGTTGATTTACTATTGTATTGGCCTGAGCTGGCGATTGCGGGTGGCCCGGCCGCTAGTTGCTTGGTCTGGGGAGTGTAGAAGCTTTCGAGACCATCACTGGAGTTGATTAGTTTGGCTGACCAGTTGGTTCTCTTGCCGCAGATAAGCCTGAATAAACGGGTCAAGCTCGCCATTCATCACATCGGTAATCGCGGTTGTTTCAACGCTAGTTCTGAGGTCTTTCACCATTTGATAAGGATGGAAAACATAGTTGCGAATTTGGTTGCCCCAGGCGGCTTCGACAATATCGCCCCGAATATCGGAAATTTCCTTTGTCTTTTGCTCTTGGGCAATGATCAACAGCTTGGCTTTTAAGATTGCCATTGCCTTTTCTTTGTTCTGAAGCTGCGATCGCTCTTGGGTACAGCGCACCGCCACGCCAGTGGGCAAATGGACAATCCGCACGGCTGTCTCAACTTTATTGACGTTCTGGCCGCCCTTGCCGCCGGCCCTAGTCGTGGTGATCTCTAAATCTTTGTCGGGAATGTCTAGTTCAACACTGTGATCAATTTGCGGCATCACCTCAACCCCAGCAAAGCTGGTTTGGCGCTTGTCGTTGGCGTTAAAGGGCGAAATTCGCACTAAGCGATGGGTGCCTTTTTCCGATCGCAGATAGCCATAGGCATAGCGCCCTTCGATTTCCAAGGTGGCAGATTTCAGCCCTGCCTCATCTCCCTCTGAAATTTCAGCCAGATGGACTTTATAGCCGTGTTGCTCACCCCAACGGGTGTACATTCGCAGCAGCATTTCGGCCCAGTCTTGGGCATCGGTGCCGCCGGCCCCGGCGTTAATTGTCAATACGGCTCCCAGTTTATCGTACTCGCCAGCCAATAATTGCTGCAATTCCCACTGGTCAAGCTGCTGATCAAGCTGCTCCAGATTGGAGACGGCTTCTTGCAGGAGTCCATGATCCGATTCTAGTTCTAGCAGTTCTAGTGCGGTTGAGGCATCGGCGATCGTGGTTTGCCAGCGCTCAAATTGCTCTAAATGAGATTTCAGATCATTCAGTTCCTGGAGATGCTTTTGAGCCGTGGTTTGATCATCCCAAAAACCAGGCTGAGCCGCCAGTTGCTCTAAATCGTCAATTTTGGCTTGCAGGGCAGGCAGGTCAAAGATAGTCCTGAGTTTTACCCAGGCGCTCAGACAACAGGTCAATTTCTCGTTTCAGGTCTAAGGTTTCAATCATTTGGCAGTTCTGACTCGAATGGGATATGGCTGAGATTTCTGACATGGATCAGGTTTTGTCTGCCTGTTAGCTTGGGGCTTGATCCCCCAACCCCCTTAAAAAGGGGGCTAGCGGCGCGGTAGTGGCGTAATTGCAAGTTCGACTCGATTTTAACGCACTCGCTGGGACGGGTCTGGCTAAGTTGCCACAGTTCGATAGCAGTTGCCGCCTGCTTGCTTCGCTTGGTACATCATGGCATCAGCATCCCGCAGCACTTCTTCGCTACGTTTGTAGCCTCGTTGCCCCAAAGCAATCCCAATGCTAGCTGTGACTTGAATTGTTTGTTCATCTAGGACAAAAGATTCAATCAACTGCGCTTGCAGACGCTGGGTACACAGTTCGGCTTCGCTCAAATCTCGAATGTTTTGCAGCAGGACGGCAAACTGATTGCTCCCCAAGCGAGCGATAGTATCACAAGAGCGCAAACTGCTTGTGAAGCGTTGACCCACTTCGACCAGCAAGCGATCGCCGAGTAAATGCCCTAGGGAAGCATTAATTTCCTTAAACTCGTCTAAATCAAGGTAGACGACGGCAAAGACGCCAATCCCCCGCTGCTTATAAAATTTCAGGGACTGGTTGAGGCGGTCTAAAAACAGCGATCGATTCGGGAGTCCGGTCAAGCCATCATAGAAAGCATTGCGGCTCAGTTCGTCTTCAACTCGCTTGCGATCGCTAATGTCTTGAAATACCATCACGCTGCCGGTGACTTCCCCAGCTTGATTGGTGATCGGAGTAGCGGTATCACCGATGTAGCGAGCAATCCCATTTTTGTCGAGCAGGAGGCAATTTTCAGGTAATTTGACTAGGGCATTCTGCTCTAATGCTCCCACCAAGGAATAGTCTACGGAGGCTAAGGTTTCTCCATCCAGCAGGCTCAAAACTTGATCCACCGATTGGCCAATCGCATCTGCTTGTTGCCAGCCCGTCAACGTTTCAGCCACCGGGTTCATAAACGTGATCCGCCCTGCCAAGTCAATGGCGATCGTGGCTTCACCTAAGCTTCTCAGGGTGTCTGTGACTTGATCTTTGGCAGTTTTAGTCTCCTGTTCGAGCCGATATCGCTGTAAAGCAACTTGAATCGCCGTATGGATCTGTTCAGCCTGGAAGGGTTTGACCAAATAGCCAAATGGGCTAGCGGCTGTGGCGCGAGTCAAAGTTTCTTGATCGGCATGGGCGGTCAGAAAAATAATTGGCGTTCCGAAGCGCTGGTAAATATTCTCGGCTGCGGTGACGCCGTCTTGTTTTCCGGCCAGGCGAATATCCATTAACACCAAATCAGGCTGGTGCTCCCGCACGGCGGCTAAGGCAGCAGCGGCTGAAGCGACGGTTGCTACAACTTGATAGCCTGTTTTTTCTAAAGCTTCTTGAACATCCCAAGCGACAACTCGCTCGTCTTCTACAACTAATATTTTGGGCATAAAAATTGATCAATATACGGTGGCTATTTGAGATCGCGATCGCTACAAAGGTTAGGACAGATTATTCTTTAAAATCCTTGCCGGGTCTTAAAAAATAATCCTAATCGATCTAAGCGGTGGGCGCTATCAACCAATTTTTTTTGACTAGTCAAAAACCCTGAATCTGGACGGGATGAACCCTTCAGGATCAAACTAAATGTTGCTTCCGGCTGAGCCACTTAGCCAGCTTCCAGCTTACTCAAGCTAACCTGCAACTGGTTAGGGGCAAAAACGCCATGTTCGGTGATAATGCCAGCAATCAAATCGGCAGGGGTGACATCAAAGGCAGGGTTGTAGAACTCAACTCCTAGCGGACAGAGGCGGGTATTGCCAACTTGGTAGACTTCGATCGGGTCACGTTGCTCAATTGGAATCCCAGACCCATTGCTTAATTGCCAGTCAATCGTCGATAAAGGAGCCGCGACAAAGAACGGAATATGATGGGCTTTGGCGCACAGCGCCAGACTGTAGGTGCCAATTTTGTTGGCCGTATCGCCATTGGCAGCAATCCGGTCTGCTCCAACCACAACCACGTCAATCATGCCCTGTTGCATACAGTGGGCTGCCATGCTGTCTGTAATCAGGGTGACGGGAATCTCTTCCTGAACGCACTCCCAAGCGGTGAGCTTGGCTCCTTGCAGGCGCGGACGAGTTTCATCAGCGTAAACCCGCTCTAGCCGATCGCTCCCCCAAGCCGAGCGAATGACACCCAGGGCTGTGCCGTAACCAGCGGTGGCCAGCGCCCCCGCATTGCAGTGGGTCAGAATCCGCAGTTTGGTTGGGCTAGCTGGCAACGCTTGCAGCCCGTGCACACCAATAGCCAAGCAGGTTTGCAAGTCTTCAGCGGCGATCGCCTGCGCCGTTTCTAGCAGCACCTGTTTTGTGTCAGTCAGTGAACCTGTGGTTTCGTAGGCTGTTTTGAGCATTCTGCCAATCGCCCAAAATAGATTGACCGCGGTTGGGCGCGTCGCCCGGAGCGTCTCAGCCACCGTTTCCAAATCGCTTAAAAAAGCAGCCCGATCGCCAGCCTGGCTTTCCCTTGCCCCCAAATACATGCCGAAGCCTGCCGCCACCCCGATCGCCGGTGCCCCCCGCACAATCATGGTTTGAATCGCCACTGCCATATCCTCGCAGCGATGAATTTCAACGATGGAATATTCAGCCGGGAGCCGAGTTTGATCAATCAAGCGCACGTGGTCGTCTTGCCAAACCACCGGATAGACGTGAGTAGGAAGGGTCATTGCTGTAGTTTCTGAATGTTTCTGCCCAGATTAACTCAAGAACTGAAGCAATTTCTCATCGATTGATTTAAATCTCACCGTTATTTGGGGGTAGGGGTTAGGTTGCATTTGCTGCACCAGACTGTTCGTAGCGACTTAGAAACCTTGAACTGATCATGATGTTATCAGTCTGAATTAAGCGAGCATCTTTACGGCATAGGTTATAGAAGTCGAATACCTCGTATTTCCAAGTATCAAATAGTCCTAAGTATTCATGCAGCTTGCGCTGTCCAACGTAGGTTGGCGCTGTGATCATTTCCATGTAGATCAGGTCAATACACTGGTTCTGAAGCAATTCGCGGGCACCTTCAAGAACGGAGAACTCAGCACCTTGAACGTCGAGTTTCAGGATGTCGAGATGCTTGAGTCCCTTGCGTTCGCAGAACCGGTCAACAGTCTCCGTTTTTACCTCAATTTCAGCTTGCGTGTCGAGCAGATTCGGCCCCCAATAGTTTGCAGCACGAGCATCACTGGTTAAAAGAGAGTTCGTTGCAGAGCTTTGATTAACGGTCAATCTTGAGATCCCAGGTACGTCAGCAAGTGCTAATTGATGGCATTCGATCGCTGGGTCGTTGGTGAAAGCTGAGGATAGGCGTTCAAATGATGATGGGAAGGGTTCAAAGCAAAAGATGTTCGCCTCTGGAAAAAGCGATCGAAATCGTTTCGCGGTGCGGCCTACATTCGCTCCTACATCGAAGATGATGGGTTGAGGATTGTCGATCAGACGCCGCATGACGGCATACGGATCTGTGACGTTAGTTGCGTTTGGGCTAATTCGATGAATTTCAAACCCAAGCGATTTTGCGGCGGCCTTTACGAATCGTTTCATGTGAATCTTTGTGGAAAATAACGCGTTGCAAAATAACGGCTTGCATTTGAGCGGATGGCGATGCGGTTAAGCGCAAACATCGTGCGATGAGCCGTTTCGCTGCAAATGTTCGCTAAATTTGTCCAATAAAGGGGAAAAGTCATCACTCAATCGTCTTATGCAAGTACGAGCAACTACCTAAGTGGTATCGGTTGAGAAAGCAGGGATTTGAGGGAAAACTGACCATCTTGATAGACAATGTCACTAATTCGCCAGCCTGCTTCTGTCATTCTGGCCTGATATACAATTTTTCTTGGCTCTATATTTTCAAACGCTACTTCAATCACAGCATCGGGTTCAGACTTTAGTCTCCGGAGTTTAAGATTCGAGTATCCAACTTTCTTATCGTAGTTTTGGGCCTCTACAAACGGATCAAAGTCTAAATTACAAATGCTACGAGACTTCTTTTCGCATTCGTTGTCCTTAATGATTAGACGAGTCAACTCCTCGTCGAAATATTGTGACAGAACTGACTCCTGCTCTAAGTCGATTTCCTGATTTGCCCACGGTTGATGAACCTGATAAATTTTTTGGATTAATTCTTCTGGAGTTTGAGGATTGAAAATCTTTGTGGTCTGGACTTGAGAGAATAATCGGATGTCACCAGGTATTTCAGCTTTTACAGGGTTAATCGCAAGAAGGGAAAGGCCGACAAATGTGCCTAGAAAAATAGTCTTAAGTTTCATAGTTTTGATTTGTTTTAGTTTTGTCCGATCAAAGGGATTTTTCTTGCTGATTTTAAAAGTCCTAAGCAGTTAGAAGCGCGGAAGACTTGGCCTGAAACCCGGCTCGAATCAATGCCTGCACGGTTTGGCGATCGTCCTGGACTCGAAATTGGGCCCCTAACCGGACGAATTGAGTTTGGCCATTTTGGGTGATTTTGGCAATGATCGGCACTTTGGAGCCTTCGCGGGTTTGCTGCTGCAAAATTTCGCGCAGTTGATGCTGCTGGTGAATGCTGGTCGCCATTTCAGGAGTCAGGTCTACCATCACAATCCGCACCTCTTCGACTGGCTCAGCGTCTTCAATAATGAACTGCATCCGATCGTCTTTGCGATCCAGCTTGCCCCAAATCATCAAGCGGCGATCGGTCTGGATATAGGTGCCAATCCGCTCGAAGCTTTTCGGGAAGACCACCGCTTCCGCCTTGCCGGTCAGGTCTTCAAGCTGAACGATCGCCATGTTATCGCCCTTTTTAGTTACAATCGGTTTTACTTCACTCAGCATCACAATCGCGCTCAGCATCATGTCATCTCGCTGCTCTTCCAGATTGGCCAAGTTAATCGGTGCTAACACGCGGGAAGATTCCTGAACCGCTTTCAGGGGATGGTCAGAAATGTAAAACCCCAGCAGTTCTTTTTCCAGGCGCAGTTTTTCGGTTGGATCAAGGTCTGGCATCGGTGGGGCCTTGGGAGCTGACTCGAAGCTGGCGGGGGCTTCTGCGACCGGGCTGCTGCCGCCTAACATATCAAACAGGTTGCCCTGCCCGATCGCCCGATCTTTGGCTCGCGACTGCGACCACTCTAAAATTAGCTCCAGATCATGCACCAGTTGATTCCGGTTGGCTTCTAGGGCATCAAAGCCGCCGGAGTAAATCAGCGATTCTAAGGCCCGCTTGTTGACGGTGCGGGGGTCGATCCGATCGCACAAGTCGGCCAGGGACTTAAACGGCCCGCCCGCCTGACGCGCCTTCAAGATATCGGCGATCGCCCCTTCCCCGACATGGCGGACAGCGGACAAGCCAAACAAAATCTTCTCCCTGGTGGGAGTAAAGTCTACCCCAGAGCGGTTGATGTCCGGCGGCTCGACCTCAATTCCCATCGTCATGCAGGTAGCAATGTACTTTTGCACCTTGTCCTGGTCGCCGCTGTTGGCCGTCAGCAGGGCTGCCATGTATTCAACCGGATAATTGGCTTTCAGAAAAGCAGTCTGATAGGTAACATACCCGTAGGCTGTGGAGTGGGATTTATTAAAGCAATACTCAGCAAACATGACCATTTGGTCAAACAGGTCTTCGGCGACTTTTGCTTTCACCCCATTGCCCGTTGCGCCTTCGACAAAGGCGGCTTGGTGCTTCTGCATTTCAGCTACTTTCTTTTTACCCATTGCCCGCCGCAGCAGGTCGGCTTGCCCCAGGGAGTAGCCGCCCATATCCTGAGCAATTTTCATGATTTGTTCTTGATAGACCATAATTCCGTAGGTCTCATTCAAGATTGGTTTCAGAATTTCATGCGGGTAGTCAATCACTTCTCGCCCGTGCTTGCGGTTAATGAACTTGGGAATCAGCCCCGCATCCAATGGGCCAGGTCGATACAGGGCCAAAATGGAAGAAATATCCTCCAGGTTAGAGGGCTTTAGTTCCTTGACAATCTGCCGCATCCCGGAAGACTCTAATTGAAAGATTCCTTCCAGTTCACCTTTGGCCAGAAGCTGATAGGTTTTCGGGTCAAGCTCTGGCAAGCGATCGACATCCAGACTGACGTTTTGATTGGACTTAACCAAATCAATCGTTTTTTCGATCATGGTCAGGTTTCTTAAGCCGAGAAAGTCCATTTTCAACAGACCCAGGGATTCTAGGTCTTCCATGAAATACTGGGTAATCACGGCCCCATCGTTGTTGCGCTGGAGCGGGACAATTTGATCTAAGGGTTCAGAAGCAATCACAACTCCGGCTGCATGTACGCCATAGGTTTTGTTGGTGCCTTCAATCCGGATCGCCATATCAAGCCAGTGGCGGACTTTCGGGTCTTTGTCGTATTTTTCTTTGAATTCAGGGCAAGGGGTCTGATCGGAAATCATCACCTTTAGCTTGGTCGGCTTACCGCGGGAAATCGGGATCAGCTTGGCCATGCGATCGCTCTCGCCGTAGGGAATATCCAGCACCCGGGCCACATCTTTTAGAACCGCTTTTGAGGTCATCCGGTTGAAGGTAATGATCTGGGCTACCCGATCTTCGCCGTATTTTTCGGTGACGTATTTGATTACCTCATCCCGCCGCTCAATGCAGAAGTCGGTGTCAACGTCTGGCATTGACTTGCGTTCTGGGTTCAGGAAGCGCTCAAACAGCAAGCCGTGGTGCACCGGGTCAATGTTGGTAATTCCCAGCGCATAGGCGACCAGGGAGCCAGCGGCAGAACCCCGTCCTGGCCCAACCGGAATCCCGTTGTCTCTGGCGTATTTGATGTAGTCCCAGACGACCAAAAAGTAGGTGGAAAAGCCCATCTGCTGGAGCATGGCTAGCTCGTACTCCAGCCGTTCTCGGTAGCCAGGATATTGAGCCTCAATTTCGGGGCGAGTTTGGCAGTTGAGGCGTTTGAGTAAGCCCTGCCAGGTGATTTCTTCCAGATAGGTATCGGGGGTGAATTCCGGCGGCACGTCAAAGTTAGGGCTTTGCGGGTCGCGAAACACCTCGTAGGGTTCAATTTTGCCCGCCACTTCCAGGGTGGTGGCGATCGCCTCCGCAATTACGTCATCGGTCAGGTGATCGCGGAACAGGCGGGCCATTTCCTCGGCAGATTTTAGGTACTCGGTGCCGCTGTAGCGCAGCCGTTTGTCTTCGGTGATCAGCTTGCCGGTTTGAATGCAGAGCAGAGCATCGTGGGCTTCTACGTCATAGCAGGAAATATAGTGAGAATCATTAGTAGCAATGATTTTAATCTCCATTTCCCTGACAATCCGGACAATCTCGACATTCACCACCCGGTCTTCTTGCGAGCCGTGGTCTTGAATTTCTAAGTAAAAATCATCCCCAAATAAGTCTTTGTACCACTGGGCAATTCGGCGGGCGATTTCTGGCTTGCCCTGGATAATTGCCTGCGGAATTTCGCCTCCCAGGCAAGCGCTGGTGACAATCAGCCCTTCGTGGTACTGGGTCAATAATTCTTTATTAATGCAGGGCCGGGAAAAAATCCCCTTGCCCTGAACGCCCTTCAGGTTAGAAATGCTGGTTAGTTTGACCAGATTTTTGTAGCCTTGCGTATTTTTTGCCAAGACAACCTGATGGTAGCGAGGACGACGCTCTTGTTTTTCAATGTCGCCGTTGATCACATACATTTCATTGCCAATGATTGGCTTAATTTCTTTGCCCCGGCAGGTTTTGAGCAGTTCCACCGCCCCATACATCACCCCATGATCGGTGAGGGCGATCGCTGGCATGTCTAAAGCCATCGCTCGCTCAATCAGTTCCGGCAATTGGCTAGCCCCGTCGAGCAGGCTGTAGTCACTGTGGATATGCAGACCAACAAAAGACATGAGCTGAGGGCTGAAGAACGACTTGGAAACTCTACCGCTATATCTAGCATAAAACAGGGGCTTGAGCGGGATTATATCACTACCGCTAGTTTTTTCAGAGATAGTGCCTACTTCTTTCCCAATCACCAAGCAGATTGATTAGCTTTCGGAGCAATGGCGATCGCCATGCATCAATCACACTCAGTTCTTGATCCAGGTCTTAGGGTAGCTCTAGGGCGATCGCCCCCAGTAGCCCTTTCCGAAAGTCATTTAAAGACTGGCGGGCCGCTCGCTCAACATCGCCTTGATAGCGCTGGACGGCTAACTCAGCCAAGTAAGCTTCGCCGCTAAATGGGCCAGGATCAAGGCGATAGCGGGCGGTCAGGGGTTGAGGTGGCAGCAAGCCTGGCGCTTGTCCCTCCAGTTGTTTGAGCAAGTCAATCATGGCGGCGGCCACTCGCTGCGTGTCGTAGGCGGCTTCGCCAATATCGTCACAGATCGCCAGCTTGAGGGCGGCTTGCTGATCAGTCAGGAGCGGCGGCAGTACGCCGGGGGCATCCAATAAATCGAGCTGGTCGGAAATTCTCACCCAGCGGAGCTGGCGCGTTACGCCAGGGCGGCGAGCGCTTTCGACGACGCGACGATTGAGCAGCCGATTAATCAAAGCTGACTTACCGACGTTCGGAAAGCCAATCACAACCGCTCTGACCGGGCGGGGCTGCATGCCGCGATCGCGGCGACGTTGATTAATCTGCCAGCCCGCACTTTGGGTAAATTCTGCCACTGTGGCGATTCCCTGCCCCTTTTGCGCATTGGTGAAGTAGGGAGTTTCTCCTTCCGCTTGCAGGCGCTCTTGCCACCGCTGCCGGGCCAAGCTAGAAATGGCATCAACCCGGTTCAGCACCAGAACTCTCGGTTTTGTCCCGATCCAGTGCTGAATTTGGGGGTGATGGCTGGCCCTGGGAATTCGAGCATCCCGCACTTCTAAGACAACATCAACCCGCTTTAACTGCTCTAGCAGCGCTTTTTCTGCCTTAGCAATGTGTCCTGGATACCACTGGATTGGAGGTGTAGACATGAAAATCCATCTGTAGGCGGATTGAAACGGGTAGATACACCTTATCACTTGCGTTGAAATCGCTGACTGAACCAGGGTTCGAGAAGATTTTTTAGCTGGAGCAGCTTAGCTGGGTTCGCCAATGTTTATGCCAAATTATCCTGACTGAGCAAGGCGATCGGCAATTTGAGGTATGAGAAGCGACAAAGTTGCAAGGTATCATAGCTCCTAGCGTCAAACCTAAACCGCGATGGAGAAAAAATGGATTGACAAAACGATCGCTGCTTCTGTCACCTCGGCCACCCACCTGGGAATGTCCTTGGAGCAGGCAGCAGTCAAGCTGAAATTGCCCTTGCGTTGGCAGTTTTGGGGAGGGGTGGCGATCGCCGTTTCGACCACAATTGGGGTCGTCAGCTTTGGTTTGATGCTGCGGCAACCTTCGGTGCAAGGAAGTAACTGCCAGCAGGTGTTTTGGCCGTTTGCCTCGGCTTCCTTTCGGCTCTACTGCGCTGAAACCAGCGCCAATCAGGGAACCTTAGAAGACCTGCTGACGGCCATTCAACTGATTGATGGTCTGGGTAAAGACCACCCCCTCAACCCAGAAATTAGCCGGCGGATTGAAGCCTGGTCCACCCAAGTTCTGGATCTGGCAGAGCTGAGCGTTAATCAGGGCGAGATCGAGCGGGCGATTAAAGTCGTGCAGCAAATCCCTGCCCAAACCTCAGCCTACCCGCTGGTGCAAAAGCGAGTTGCCCACTGGCGAAAAGTTTGGGCAGAAGGAGAAGCAATCTACCAGAAAGTTGAAGCTGCCCTGCGGGAGCAAGACTGGCGAAAAGCCTTTTCGATCGCCATCCGGCTGGTGGATGTCGATAATCGCTACTGGGCTAGGGATAAATTCCAAGCCATCAACCAGCGAATTATCATCGCTCAGATGGATGACAGCAAATTGAATCGGGCTAGGAGTTTGCTCCGCCGAGAGGGCTTAGACAACCTGAAGGAGGCGATGAAAATTGCCCGTGGCATTCCCGACAGCAGCGATTTTTATCCGGGGGCGCAAGATTTAGTCAAAGATGTTTCCCAGACCCTGCTCGATCTGGCAGACACGGCGCTGGCGAATCAGGATCTACAGTTGGCTTTGGTCGCCGCCCAAGAAATCCCAGCCGAGACGCCGCTGTGGAATGCGGCCCAGGATTACATTGAACTGGCCAACGTTGAAGCAAGCACCTGGACAGATAATGTTGCTGATTTAGAAGTTGCGATCGCCCGCGTCCGGGCAATGCCGCCCGATCGACCGCTGTATGCCAAAGCCCAAACCCTGATCCAGCGCTGGCAGGCAGATATTCAAACCGTGCAACTATTAGCCCTGGCCCACCGCTACGCTGAGGCGGGTGGAACCCAAAATCTGCAAGTTGCAATTTCCCAAGCCCAGCAGGTGCCAGCCACCGCCAGCGATGTTCGGCGCAAATCGGCCCGAAAAGACCTGCAAGCTTGGACTGAGCAATTGCAAACCCTGCAAGATCAGCCGTTACTGGATCGAGCCGAACAACTGGCCGCCACCGGCAGCCTCAGCGATTTGCGAAATGCGATTGGGCAAGCCCTCCAAATTCTGCCGGGACGACCGCTGTATGTGGAAGCGCAAACCCGGATTCAACTCTGGAACCAAATGCTCCAGGTGGCGACGCTTCCCCAGCCTACCCCGACTCCGATCGAAGAAACACTGCCGGAGCAACAATGGGTAGAACGAGCCAACACTTTCGCGCAGCAAGGAACGCCGCAAGCTTTGACAACAGCGATCCAAATTATTAACCAAGTCCCCCTCCAGTCCGCTCAGCGGGCAGACGCAGACCAGTTAATCAGCCAGTGGGGAGAGCAGATGCTAGCCCTGGCCAGAACTCAGGCAGAAACTAGTTTGCCAGCCGCGATCGCCATTGCCAAGCAGATTCCCAGCTTCAGCAGTGCCTACAGTGAGGCTCAATCTTTAATTCAAGCCTGGCGAGCAAGAACAGGCAGCCAGACGGGAACTTAAGTTGTCAATATCAATCTGTGCAGCAAGTTCTAACTTATGGTCGTGGCTCATATGACTAGTCAATGTCAGTCTTAAGCTAGGTCTGACGACCCAAAACCTAAAATTTGATCAGTCTAAGCGGTGGGGGCGATTCAAGTTTCGGTAATTTCACGGTTGGGTCAGATCACTGTCAAGCCTTAGTCTATGAATTACTATGCTCAAACATCCAGAAATTGAGTATTAGATCAGCTCCCTGTTTGGCCATATCAATTACCTACTGTTGCCATGATTAACCAGGAACCTAGCTTGGTCAAAGTGATTCCAAATCATCTCTACCAGCGGCTTAAGCTTTATCAGCAGCAGCAAGGTCATGCCAGTGTTATAGAAGCCTTAACGGATGTCCTGCAAACTTATTTTGACAGTTTGGCAGCAAAGTCCACCCAGTCCGAGTCAGCGTCGGGTCAGATTCAAGATTTAGAAAAGCGGCTAATGAGCCTGACGCGTGAAGTGCTAATTTTGCGGCAAGAGTTGCCGAATAACTACGATCGCCTGCGGGAGCAGGTAGCGACAGTCCGATTGAGCCATTCTGGGCTAATCCAAGACCTGCGCGATCGCTTAGAGGCGATCGAAGCCTTGATAGCTCGGCAAACCAGACCGCCCCACTTCTCAGAACGGGATACGCAAAGTCTGGCGGATCAAGAGCGGGTTTGTGACTACTCGTTTGTCGAGCGCGACGATCGGGCAACTGTCCGCGAGACTGATTTAGAAACGGGCGACTTGCGAGCTTGATTTGCAACAATGCTGCTTGGAAATTGCTGCTGGAGCGGCGGCAAAATTGGGCAGGCAGCTTTTTCGTCCAGGCGATCGCGCTTTTGCCAGTTAAAACTGCCCCAGCTAAAGGGAGCTTGCTGGGCCGAAGCCAACCAGAGCAGCCGCTTGGCGCGGGTCATTGCCACGTAGAGTAAGCGAAATTCTTCGGCAATCTTGAGGTCTTGCGCCCGCTGCCAAGCGGTTGCAATGTCTGGGATCTCAGTCAGACTGTTTGGTCTGGCCTGGGCCTGATGATCAGCTAGATGCTGTTGATGCAGCCCAGCCCGAATTTGGGCCCTGGCCACCTCGGCTAGCGTAAAATTGCCTAAAAACTGGGCCTGCGGTGGTACCCGCAGTTGACCGGGAATCATGTTCTGATTTAAGAACGGAATAAACACATAGTCCCAGTCCAGCCCTTTCGCCTTGTGCATGGTAATGATCGTCAGTTGGCCAGGACGAACGTAGCGATCTTGGCTGGCTTCCACATCGACCGCTTCAAATTGCTCAGAGCCAACCAACTCTTGCAGCACAGGCAACATTGCCCCCAGACTGGGCTGCTCGAAGGTCTGTTGCCCTAATCGAGCCGCCAGCTTGTCAGTCGTGGCCAACTCGGCCCGGTCATAGTTGAGGGTGAGAGCCAGAAAGGTCATTAGCTCGTAGTGGGGCAGTTCAATTCGCGATCGCAATAACTGAGTACAAAGCTGACGCGCTAGCCGGATTGGCTCTGGCTGAGTTGGCTCTAGCGGGTCGGGGTAAAGAAACTGCTCTGGCTGGCTGACCAGCAGATTTAAATCTTGAGCTGGAATCAACTGGCGATCGCTGAGCACGGTCAGGGCCGCTTTCAGGTAATCGGGGGAATGGGGACGCTCTAGAAACTGCAACAGCTTTAGCATCTCTTGCGGGACATGGCTGCGGCGATCGCCACTGCCCACGTCATAGACCTGAAATGGGCACTGGCTCAAATCGAGCGTCAAGCCGTACCGCTGTGGTTCCGCCAGTACCTCAGCCATAAACCGCCCCTGTTTATTTTCTCTGACTAAAATAGCAGCGGTGGCGGCAGGGTTAGCGCTGAATAAGTCCCCTAAGCGCTGCCCGATTAAAGCCACCGTCTCAAACACATCGCGGGGCGCCCAAATTTCTAGCCCTTGCCCAACCGGCAGCGGATTGGCATCGGCCTGGGGGTCGGTGCTGGCGACGGGCTGAATGGTCTGGGGGCGAAACGGCTGCTCCGAGCCAGCTAATCCTGCCTGATTGAGCCAGTCCAAGCTAAAATTGGCGGCCGCCATAATTACAGGCGCGCTTCGCCCGGCTTGCACCATTTCAAACAGTCGCCCTTGGGCTTGGCACTGCTGGCAAAACTGCCGAAAGAAAAACGGGTCAGCCGGCGTAAAGGTGGAGTTAATCGCCTGGTTGGAGTCGCCCACTCGCACCAAGTTGACCTGCTCTGGCTGCTCAGGATCGGTGGCCAGAATCGTCAGCAGTTGAGTTTGCAGCGGGGTAGAGTCTTGGGCTTCGTCTTCAAACACCGCCAAGATTTGGCTTTGCCACCAGTGGCGGGCACTCTGATCGCTCAGCACTCGCAGCGCCGCCAAAATCATTTCGTCGTAATCAATAAAATTGCGATCGCTGAGCAATTTTTGGTAGCGCTCATACAGCCCCGCTGCGGCTTCCAAAATTGGCAGTTCTTCCCGCCCTGCCATCCGCCACAGGTGCTCAGGCAACAGCCCGGAACTCTTGGCCTCCCGAACCGCCGTTTGGGCTAAGCTGGGCAAAATTTCGGTTCTGAGCACAGACTGGCGGCGCAGGTGCTCGGTCTGTTCGCCATCAAAGTGTTGACCGGCCAAGAGCTGCTGATAGAGGTGAGGATAATCGGCAATCCAGCGCTCAACGCAGGTGCGAATCAGACGGTGGTTCTGGTAAGGCGAAATCAAGATTGATTGGTCTAAATTTAGTCCCGATAACTGGCTATTGCGGGCAATGTTCAAGGCCAAACCGTGCAGGGTGTGAACCGCAAAGCCGATTTGGGGCAAGCCCAAGTCCTTCAGGTGCTGGCGAATTTGCCCTTTGATATTGGCCGCCGCCGATCGCGTGAATGTCACCACCAGCAGTTGCCGCGTTCGGCTCTGCTGTCCCGTAGGGAATCGCTGATGTTTGGACTGGGCTGTATTTTGATGCCGGGCAACGGCGATCGCCGCCGCCACCGCCATTCCATGCGACTTGCCTGCCCCTGGCACGGCTGATACCGCCAACGGGCCAGACTGCCAATCTGCCAGTTCTCTCTGCCCTGGTCGCAAAGTTGCCCTTAGAGCTTCTAGGCTGGACTCGATTGGCGAACAGGTCATGGCAGATTTAGAGTGATTTGACTTTAGCTATTTTAGGCGGGTGAATTCTGGCGCTGCTGCAAGATTAACTCAGCGATCGCCAAATCAGCCGGAGTGGTAATTTTCAAGTTAGTCTCTTCGCCAGCCACAATCTGCACCGGCAGATTAAACCGCTCAAACAGGGCCGCATCATCCGTCACCTCCCAGCCTTGGCGGCGACCTTCGGCATGGCAGGCTTTCAGTTTTTCGACCCCAAAGCCTTGGGGGGTTTGGGCGGCCCAAAGCTGGCTGCGATCGGGCGTGGCACTGACCATGCCGGTCGAATCGACAATTTTAATTGTGTCTTTGACCGGCACGGCGGCAATTAAGCCTGGAACCTTGTGCAGTGCTGTCGCACAGCGATCAAATAAGTCTGCCGTGGCCAGGCACCTGGCCCCATCGTGGATCAGCACCCGCTCTGCTTGCGTGCGAAGCGCCTGTAAGCCATTGAATACAGACTCTTGGCGAGTTGTACCGCCCTTGATTAACTCGACGGGTTTGCTGATTGCAAGCTGGGTAACTAGCGATCGCCAGTCGGCAAAGTCTTCTGGCTGACCAATGATCCCAATCCAGCTAATCTGATCGGCCGCTTGGATTGCCAACAGCGTCCAAGCTAGCAAGGGTAATCCTTGGACGGTCAGCAGCAGCTTATTGCGATCGCTGCCCATTCGTCGCCCAACGCCTGCTGCCGGAATCAGTAAATGCATGGTGGTATTCTGCTCGGCCTACTCATTCATATTCTTATAAGTGGCGACCGCAGAGGGAGAAATCTGATTTAAGTAGCGGAAAATCCAATACTTAAACACTGTGTCGAGCATGACCGGGAAAGTGGCGATGAACATATCAATAAAATCTTCATTCTGGGGCAAGCCAAAGTGCTCTAGGACATTCTCCATCAGCACCGTCCAGCCGTGGGGAGAGTGAAACCCGACAAACACATCCGTAAACAGAATGATCATAAAGGCCTTGGCGCTGTCACTCAGCCCATAGACGACCTCATCCATAAACCCCTTCAGGATGGCGATTTGTCGTTGCCCCGTCAGCAGCAAGATCGTAAATGCCGCCAATGCCAAAATATCCGAGAGGATATTTTTGAGCGGCTCAGTCAGCTCCCACTGATATTCTTCTGAGAGTTCTAGCGCTTTGCCTCGCAACTGCGTTTCAATTTGCTCCGTCGAGAGGGCCGGCGCTTGCATCACCAGATTTTGGAACCTCAGGCGCTCTTCAAACTGGTTGAGTTGTCGGAAGATTTTTTCTTCAATGTCGGTGTTAATCACCTGCTCAAGCTGTCCGCCCAGCCGAAAGTGTTCAATCAATGGGCTAATCACAAAGGTCTTAGAAATTTGCTGAGTCAGCAGTGGCACCACAATCAGCAGCAGTAAGAAGCGAATGGCGGTGCGGGTGCGAGCTTTGGAGGCCCGAAAGTCTTTGACAATTTCTTCTTCCGTATCTTCGGCTGGGTCAAGTTCTTTGCGGAACCGATCGGCGGTTCTTAAAATTGAGCGCGGAATAAAGCTGCTGCTGTCGAGTTTGGAGTCAGGATTGCTCAAGTCGTCGTTGATGTATTCGCTCCTGTAAAAAGAATTGGCGTTGATTTCATCTGCCGATCGCCCATTCGCTGCTGCATTCCGAGCTAGACCCGCCGATGTGTTGACAATATTCGGTTGGTAGCGGGCGATCGTCGCATCAACCAGCTTAATTTTTTCCAGCAAGCTGGCTACCGGTACCCGCGTGATTAACTCGGCGGCGTTTTCGTCGGTCTCAAGCGTGTAGGGCAACTCATCTTGGCTGATTCTGCGGGTTGTGCTCTTGACCCCAGGCTGCGCCACATCCAGCAAGCGATTACTGGCTCTAAATTCCGTCAGCCGCATCCGGCAGGTCTTGAGGTGCTTCTTCAGCTCGGTCTGGAAGTAGGCCATCACCGTGTCGCTGTGCCCATAGCCGGCCGCAATTTTATTGCCAGCAAAGTGCTCATCTTCAATTTTTTTGATTCTGAGGGCAGCTTGGTAGGCTTGCTCCAAGGCCCGATCGGGGGTTGTTAAGTACCACTGCTCTGCGGAAGCGATGTATTGCCTGAGTCGATTGAAAGCCGATGGTTTCATGGCGCCAAGGAAAATAGCATGCGACTAAATAAAGCGGATAGCTCTGCATCGTCATCCTGCCGGGGGAGACACTTGATGCCCCCAAGCCTACAACCATGACAGTGGATCGCTATCAACAACGCTGAAAGAGAAGTGGATGATGTTGAGTTTTACCACACTGCCTGAAAACGCTCAAGGAGATCAAGCCTGCCTGCGCTAGAGTAGTTGGCAATAGGTAGTATCGTAACAAATCCATCTCTGGGTGATTTGTAGTGTCTCTGTCTTTTTGGATCAGTGGTGAAGTCCTGACTGGCAAAACCACCCGCCTGATCGAGCAATTTCAAATCTGGGCAAACAGCGGCACTGGTTTTCCGATCGCAGCCATCCCCAAACCTGGGATGCCAGTCCCTACTGCTAGAGCGCTGGCTACCCGCCGGGCCCAGGCCATGCTTGTGTTTGCTGATAGCGGCGATAATCGACTCCAGCTCACCGATCGCCTCTTGGTGGCCAGCAACAGCCAGTACCCAATTCACACCACGACGCCGCTCAGCTTCTTTGAGGACGAAGTTAGCTTATTCTGGCCGCTGCTGGTGCAGTCTTTAGGGCTGACCGCCACCTTTCCACTGCGGCTGCGCCCCGAAAATGAACAGCAGTTGGCCAGTCGGCTGTGGCAGTCTGCCCTTGATGCCGGGCAGTTGCGGTTGCCCGGAGTGTCGCGATCGCGCTTAGTCCGCCAGTGTTTAGATGTGCTGCAAATCGCTGCTTTTAGCGGCACTCCAGTCGAACAGATTGCCCCCCGGCTAGAAGCAGGCTTAGTGGCGCCAGAGTTAGAGTCAGCCGACTGGGAGTGTTTAAGCCAACTCCTGCTGGACTGGCGGCAGTGGTGCTGGCAGCGCGGATTGCTGACCTACGGCATTTTAACCGAGCTGTACTGGCGCTATTTGCTGCCGCTGCCAGAATATCAGCACCATCTGCAACGCCGCTACCGGGGCGTGCTGGCCGACGATGTGGACAACTATCCGGCGATCGCCAAAGACCTGTTTGACCTCCTGCTTGACCAAGGGGCAGTCGGGCTGTTCACCTACAATCCGAACGGGTCAATTCGGTTGGGGTTGGGAGCCGATCCGGTATACCTGCTGGAGTTGAGTCGGCGCTGCCAGTCCGAAACCATCACCGAGCAACCCACCTCTGCTCTGGGCGATTTGACGGTAGATGAACTGCTGCAAACCCCAGGGTTAAGCTTGCCAGACAGTTTGCCTTCCCTGCAAACCGTTTCTCGATCGCAGTTGCTGCGTCAAGTGGCTAACACCATTAGCAAAGCTGTCCAAGCGGGCGAAATTCAACCGCAAGAGATTGCCGTGATTGGGCCAGGCTTTGATGCGATCGCCCGCTATACCTTGATTGAAATTCTCAGTCGCCAAAATATTCCGGTCACAACCCTGAATGACCAACGCCCGCTGATTAGTTCTGCCTTAGTGCGGGGATTACTAACGCTCCTGACCCTGGCTTACCCCGGCTGCGGACGACTCATGGAACCTGATCAAGTGGCAGAAATGCTGGTCGTGCTGAGCGGCCGCTCAGCCTGCGGCTTGGCCGGCCCAGCCGGAATTGCCCCCACCGCCGGTCAAGACGGTCAACCGCTCCGCTCCTCAGCCTTTGCTCCCCGAATTGACCCGGTTCGGGCCGGACTCTTAGCGGATTACTGCTTTCAACCCCACCCCCAGCAGCCGCGACTGTTGCCAGCCGACAGCTTTGCCCGCTGGGATCGGCTGGGTCACGAGGCCAGCCAAGCCTACGGTGAACTCTGGCAGTGGCTAGAGCAGCAGCGAACCAGCTTTGCCCAACCGGGGCAGCCCTACCTGACCCTTAGCCCTGTGTTTGTCCTGGATCGGGCGATTCAGCAATTTTTGTGGCCAAATCATATCGCCAGCGACCAGATCGTCGCCCTGCGAGAACTGATGGAAACGGCTCAACATTACTGGGCCGTTAGCGATCGCCTCCAGCAAACCAATCCTCAGCCGCTCACGATCGGAGAAACCGTCGGGCAGTTTATTGAATTGCTGCGAGCCGGCACGATTACCGCCAACCCGTTCCCGATTCGTCCTGGTCGAACGGAGCCAGCCGTGACTTTGGCATCTGCGTTTCAGTATCGCAGCGCCCGTCCCAGCCATCGCTGGCAATTTTGGCTGGATGTCGGCGGGCGGCTTTGGCAGGGGGGTGGAGCGGTAATCCTATGGGGCGCGCCGCTATTTCTAAAGCAGTCTGATGGACAACCCCAAACCTTGCAGACCCAAACCCAAGCTGATGATGACCAACTGCGGCGCTTACTGTTAGATTTATGCCACCGCACCCGCGATCGGATTTACCTCTGTCACAGCGATTTATCAGTCACCGGCCAAGAACAGATGGGCCCACTCTTACCCTGGGTAGAAGCCACCTATTCTGCTGATATAGCCTCCTGATTTCTTGACTTATGACAACCAGCTTTAAAGGGCGATCGCGCTCCCAAGTCGAGACAGGCAACTACGGCAGAATTGTGGCGATTTGCTATCGCAACACTTTGTGAAATATTGAAACCAGAGCATTTGAAGTGGCCAATGATAGTTTGACTGCTGCCAAGCAATTGCTGAAGCGTCATCCTAGCGCGCAGATCTTTGGCATTCGGATTGAGGATAATGCTGCGCATCGCTTCGGTTTTCGCCCTCTTGCTGCACCATGATCAGGGGATGCAAGTAGTCTGAGATCGCAGCAATCCCACCCCCGACGAGTCCAATCCCCATCACTATCCACTGGTAGACTCATCCCCACCAAGAAGCCCCGGATCAGCTTCATGTATCCCGATCTCAAGGCTGGATTGTGCTGGATATAAGGCTGTGCAAGTCTCCAGAGAATAATTCATTGATTCCATTGACGGCGATCGCCAGCAGCCAAAAAAAGTCAAATCGGTCTTTCATCAAGGCAAGGCTAGCGGAATCACCATCGCTTTGAGGGCAGTTGGGTGGAAGTTTGCAGCATTCCCACCCAACGGTCTGTGCCTGACTACGCCGAAATGATCACAAAGCCGAGAACGGCGAGAAAGACAATTAGAGCGTAGAACTGGACTCGTCCACTCTCAAAGTATTTCAGCCCTTCACCGCTGATCATCGTCACGAAGCCAGTCAGGTTGACGACGCCATCGACGACGTTGTAGTCTACCTCTAGAACTTGGCGAGCCAAGCGGCGACAGCCTTGGACGAAAACCGTGTTGTAGAGGTCGTCAATGTACCACTTGTGCAGCGAAAACTCATAGAGCGGCTTGATTTTAGCCGCGATCGCGCCTGGATCAAGCTTGCGTTGGAGGTACATTAGCGAAGCCAGGGTGATGCCAATTAGGGCAATCCCGATTGAGCTACCGCCCATGACTAGGAACTCTGTCCAGTCGAACTCGTGGGCAACCTCAGCTACTTCAGCGATCGCGTCGCCTGCGGGATGAATAAACGCTTCAAAGTAATTATTAAAGGGCGTACCAACCAGGCCAATCAGCAGTGAGGGCACCGCCAAGATCAGTAGCGGTAAGGTCATCGTCAGCGGCGACTCGTGGGGCGAGTCGCTGTGGTGATGATCCTGGTCTAGCTCTTTTGGATCCATCGCACCGGGGCCAAAGGCCATGGCCAGTTCTGGCTCACCAGCGGCGGCTTTTAGCTGCTGGCGGACATCCGTTTGGTGGCCCCGAAAGCTGCCTTCAAAGGTGGAAAAATACATCCGAAACATGTAGAAAGCAGTAATCCCCGCCGTTAGCCAACCCACCATCCACATGGCCGGATTGCTGGCAAAGACAGAGCCTAAAATTTCATCCTTCGACCAGAAGCCAGCAAAGGGCGGAATCCCCGAAATCGCCAAGCAGCCAACCAAAAAAGTGAGGGAAGTCAGCGGCATATACTTCCGCAAGCCGCCCATCAAGCGCATGTCTTGGGCCAGCACCGGATCGTGTCCGACTACTCCTTCCATGCCGTGAATGACGGAGCCTGAACCCAAGAACAACATCGCTTTGAAATAAGCGTGGGTCATCAGGTGAAATAAGCCAGCGGAATAGGCACCTACGCCCATTGCCATCACCATGTAGCCCAACTGAGAAATGGTGGAATAGGCCAAGCCTTTTTTGATGTCGTTTTGAGTAATCGCGATCGAAGCGCCCAAAAAAGCCGTAAATGCGCCTGTCCAAGCAATCACATTCATCACCTCTGGCATGCCCGAAAAGACCGGGAACATGCGGGCAATTAGGAATACTCCGGCTGCCACCATCGTGGCGGCATGAATCAGAGCCGAGATGGGGGTCGGGCCTTCCATCGCGTCCGGTAGCCAAACATGGAGCGGAAACTGGGCCGACTTGGCGACGGGGCCCAAAAAGACCAAAATGGCCAGCAGAATCGCCACGCCGCTGCTCAAGGCCCCAGAACTGACCAACTGCTGGAGCCGATCGCCAATCGTTTGAAAGTCAAAGCTGCCCGTGGCCCAAAACAAGCCCAAAATTCCTAGAAGTAAACCAAAGTCACCGACCCGGTTAGTAACAAACGCTTTTTGGGCAGCATCAGCGGCTGATTTGCGGTCGAACCAAAACCCAACCAGCAGGTAGGAGCACATCCCGACCAGTTCCCAAAACACATAAATCTGCACTAGGTTGATGCTGACCACCAGCCCCAGCATGGAGGAGCTGAACAGGCTCAAATAGGCATAAAACCGGACATAGCCAGGATCATGGGCCATGTAGCCATCGGTGTAGATCATTACCAGCAGCGCTACCGTGGTCACGATCGTCAGCATCAAGGCTGACAGGTGGTCAATCGTGAACCCCATCGTCAAGTGAAATGTCCCCGCCGAGGCCCACTCAAAGGTTTGCAGGTAAGGAGCATGCCCATGATACTGGCTCCACAGGATTGCCAGGGAGTAAGCCATCGCGGCTGCCAAGCCAGCAATCACAAAAATCGCGTTTGCCCGTCGCAATTGATTCGTAACTTGGTTAAAAGAAATCAGACCTAACCCAATCACCATCGCTGTGGCCAATGGTAAAACCGGAATCAGCCAGGCATATTGATAAAGCGGTTCCATGATTTGAGCATCCATTGAGTGTGCGATAGTCTCCGTCGAGTTGTCCATAAGGACAATGCGGCCATCGGCTTTGACCGCTAACATTGTGCCACAGGTCTGAGAAGAATCCCCAGCGGATAATTTGCGATCGCTCTACCACTTCAATCTTGGTAGACCGATAAGTAAACCGTGCCCTGCTTGTAGCGGGGTAAAATTTTGTCTCTTAAATCAATGTTGTGGCAGCGAACACAGCCAAAGGTCGCGTAAAGCCGCTGACGGGGTTGCCAAGCGCCGGGCCAACCACACCCTGAGCCGCCGCCATGCAGCATAATCCCAGCCCGACCATGCTTAATTTCCTGGCTTTCTAACTCGATCATGTCGTAGCTAATCCAGCCAAAGCTTCTCAGGGTGCGATCGAACTCTGGGTTCATGCCCACCTTAACGATGTCGTTGTAAATTGCGCCCAGCTTGTATAAGCCGGGGGGCGTGTCAGCGCTGTTGAAGCGCCAGTCATCGCCGCCGGTGCCCTTACAGAGGGCGGGAATCTCAAACAGCAGTTGACCGCCAAAGGCATAGCCCTTAATTGTCTCGGTGGCATCGTTAGCGACCAGGTGCGTATCGGGGGGGCCAAAGCCAAATTCTTGGGGGCGGCGCTTGGGGCCATAGAGGGCGCACATGATCATTTCCTCCAGAGTGTGGGGTGATGAGTTGCTTATTTTGGCTGGCGATCGTGCAGGTCTTCAATCGCTTTGGTGTTGGTTTGGATTTGCAGGCTAAGCTGATTCAGTACCGTTAACAGCTCTTTTTTCTCAGACTGGGCCGTCAAAACCTGGGGGGTGCAAACCTGGCTGTAGAAATGCATAAATGCTCCTCCCAAAGCAGCAGTCATTGTCCCCAGCAGGGCAAGGGAGGCATAACTGAGCGAGATCCGCTCTTTGTTTGGGGTCAGGGTAATTTTTGAGCGATCGGGCGGTTGAGTCATGGCTACAAGGTGTTAACAGCAGCTTCAAGCCGTTCCAGGGAAGCCTGTATATCCGTCGTCAATGTGTTATCAAGGTAGAACGCTTCAATCCTGATTTCTTGATGCCAGTAGGGAATCCTGAACCTGAGTCGATAGGGTGATTCAGTCTCAATCTCAGGGATCACAATCAGCTTGTAACGCTGCAAGGGGATGGCGTGATGTTGCAGTTCAGCTAAGCCAGCCAGTTGGGATGTGCTGCTGGGGGAGCAAAGTAACTCAACACTCAGCCAGCACCCTAAGAACCAACTCGGTTTGGCTAATGGGTTACGGCAACCAATCATCAGCACCCGATGCGGGGTGAGTTTGACCAGCGGGGGAATCGGAACATAGCGGCCATTGCCAATCTGGACAGCCACCAGGTCAGCACTGACCTGTAGTTCCCGCGTCCATTCCCCCGGTATAGACAACGGGCCAACTAGTTTGACTGAGCCGTCTAGCATAGTGGGCGTAAACCATCATCTACCTGGTCAAGATAATCATCGGGGCTGAGGTCATGGTCAAGCAGGCAATCGAGCAAATCATCTGGGTGCATATTGCCGAATATCACCTGCTGCAAGAGGGTTTGGCGCTGAACGTAGCGCTTCCATTCCTGCTCTGGTGTCCAGTCCCGTTCACCCCGCAGGGCCGCTTGATCCTGCGGGGTGGACAGCGCTAGCCAAATCCGTTCCTCAACCAACATAGGTGCCTGGCACTAAAGAACACATATTTCTGACATCGGCATTTTTGACCGCCGTCCGAATCGCCGAAAAAGCAGTATTGACGTTGCTGCCAGAAGCGGTACTTTTGCCAAAGGGGACAGAAACGCTGGTTCCGCCGTAAGACTTATACTCAAGTCCACTGATTTCAGAAACTTTGCGAGTGCCAATGTCTGAACGATCGAGCACGATTAAGGCTCTGGGCGCGTTTAAGAGGGGAATGTCTAGCAGATCATCGGGGCTGTCTCCTGACTCAACCTCAAACGTAAACGTATTCACAAACGGTTTCACCGTCGCCCATCTGCTTTGATTGACATTTTCTAAGAGAAACTTGGTATCAGCGATCGGCATGTCAAACAGACGCACTTTTACCCGGCGCAGGGCGGGCCGGTTGCCCCGGCGGCCTTCATAGGTGACTTTGCGAGTCCCCCGTAAATAGGCGATTGTTTTGGTGGCCGCCTCATTATCGGTGCCCCGCAAAATTCCCAAATACCGCGATCCTCTGCGTGCCATAATTTTTCTCTCTAAACTAGTGTTAATCCCTACTGTAAAAGGATTTCAGCCTGATCGAAAAGCTTCAACGCTTAGAGGGTTAGAGGAGAGCGAATTTAATCTAAGGGCACCAAGACATTGGGATAACGATAGGGGGAACCGCAAAGAATAATCGGCAATTGCAAACCCCAAATGTGAGCCGTCGCATGGCTGAATCTAACGTAGGCTCTAGACCGTCGCACGGGTTTAGACCGGGACTTGCCCAAGATTGTCTGATTGCCTGGGCTAGTAGGATAGGCACCGCTAGCCGGGGTATGCACAACCAATAAATCAGGGTCATAGGTGCGGTTGGCCACATCCAGCGACTTTTGGATCACTTGGCGGCCCTCTGCCTCATTCAGGGCGTAAATTTGGAAGTTCAGCCCGTTTGGAGGATCTTTATAGGTGACGAGAATTTTGCCCCGACTCCAGCGATAGCGCCCACTCGTGCCAAATTCAGACCGGATGCGAGTGCCAATTTGCCGCAAGTCTGCCTCGGTGATCGTCTGGGGAGACTCGTTGAGCCGAAAGCTAATCTGAGCGCGTACCGGCTGCTTATTGGCAGGCACAGAATCAGCATCTTGGCGAAAATAGAGATGAACTTGGGGGCGATAGATCACTCGCTCATCAAAGTCAGATATAGGAGTGCCATAGAGGGGGGCCTGCAAGTCGCTGGCTTTCCGACACAAGACATAAAACAACAGCATTCGGTTCATGACCATGATCGCGGAATCGTCATCCTTGATCAGGCTGGCATGGCGCAATGAGCCACGGGCCCCAGCGATTTCATCATCAGCTCCAATGTCTGAAAATTCATCTCTGACAAAGCGATTGTGAATCCGTAACACAGTGCTTTGTAAATGCTCCCATTCGCTAAACCCTTCTGGTAATGGCATTTAGGAACCTCCTTGCTCTGGGCCTGCTTCCGGTTTATCTAAGTCAGTCGGGGCGATCGGGGGCGCTGCGCTAGCGGTTGAAGCAAGCTCTGCAATGTCGATTTGTTCAGTGTTAGAGATCTGGGGTTGAGCCAGACCTTCTTCAAGCGATTTGTCTAGCTCTTTCTTCAACTCATCCAGGTTGTTAAAGGTTTCGCCTGTCTCTCTGACCTCTGAGGTGACTTCCTCTAGGTTGCTGGCGATTTCCTCCCCCTTGTTTAAAGCGGTAAAAAACTTGTTCTGGAAGTTAGGCGACGGGTTCATCCAGGCATAGGCCTTCTCGGTCACGACTCCCCATTTTTTCAAAGCGTTACCGATCCAGGCCACCCAGCCAAACCCAACTTCCAGGGCATTAATGACGCTGCTCATCATGCTTTGCAGCGAGTAGAGGATGTTAGCCGCCGCTTGATAAATCCGGTTGGCCTTTTTCCAGGTTGTCGTGATGCCCTGGTAATTGTCTCTGCCAATGATCGAGATGATCGTGTTCTCGATCGTGTCGTTGACCATCTCCGAGAGGGCGATCTCGCGCCCTTCTTCATCCTTGGGCAGCCAGCCGAGTGTAGCGATCGCATTGTCTACAGCACTGACCAGGGTGTCCTTAATCGAGTTGCTAAGCATGGCGGCATTGTGAATCGTTGTGATCAGGGTGAGGATGTTGAGGATTCGGTCTAGCTTAAGCTGCTCATTGGCCCGTTTCAGAAACCGATTAACACCCCTTAAACCCGTCATGATGGCGTTGCCCTGGCTGGTCGAGGTCATGGTCACATCCACGGCATTCGTGGCCGTGCCTGTGGTTGTCTCAACCACATTTCTAACCGGGTCTAGGGTCGATTGCGTTACCTGTCTAGGCAGGGTGTGCAACCCTTGCCGAATCCAGGCGGCACCGCCAAAGGCAGCGAGTAGACCCATCGCCCCAACAACAGGCACGGCGTTAAAGGTGGCCCCATCATCTTGGGTTTGGGCTTGACCAGCTTCTTCTACGACCTGCTTGGGATTCACGGCTGCCCGGCCCTCATCGTCAAAAACTGACTGCCAGTTGAGAATTTTGGCGATCGTTGTGAGGAGGGGGGCTTGAAAACCGAGCACTGCCCAACCGGCGCTGGTGGCAAATTGGGAGGCAATACCGCCTTGCCCTTTCTTGACTAGCAGGTTTCTGGTTTGAATTTCGCCCTGCCGATCGCCCGTTTTAACGGCTAGCGGCAACTCAATCGAGTCATAAAGATTCGGATCTTCGTTGTCTGTGTCTTCTTTCTGTTTGAGAATCTCTAAAATTTCGTCTAGCTTGGCATTGACAGCAGCAAGATCGGTGGTTTGGAATTTGCAAACCGTATTTTGTTTTTTGTCGAGTTGATCGACTCGGTTGGTCAGTTCCGTGACCTTAGTCGTGAGGTCAGTTATCGACGTACTCTCTGTGCTGGGTGTCTCTAACTCCTCTTGAGTTGGGGGAGTGGTACTGGGCGTATTGGTTGCGCCTGTGCCTGATCCTGATCCTGAGCCTGTGTCTGGAGTAGAAGGGATATTTGGACTCTCAGGCGTCGGGGTTTCACCAGGGGTAGGCGTTTTTACAGGCGATCCGGTCGGCGTTGTGCCAGGGGGATTATCCGGCTGGGGCGTTGGGGCAGCCGTGCCAGGGGGGGGAATGGGGGTTGGCTGTGGCCCGGCAAACGGGGCAATCCCTGGCTGATCGTCTGGATCTGGATCGGTGGTCGGAAACGGGGTGAGATCTGGACTGTTGAGCGGGGTAACCGAAACGCTGGTTATTTTGCGATTGGTGGAATACCGAAACGGATCGGGGCTGGGAGAAACCCTAACGTCTTTCAGTGTCCAACCGACTTGGTTATTGCCATTCCGAATCTGAACCCCAAACATCGCGTAGCTATGCACCAAAAAATTTGATTCAGGGTTGAGAGTGACTGAATCAACCGCCGCATCAGCCCAGACGGTGAGCCGATAGGAAAAGTCTTTTTTGATTGGGGACTCTGGGTTATCTGGATTGCCAACGGTATAGTTGCCCTTTTGGACGATCCTGATTTCAACCTTGCCAGTCGTACCGGGCCGCACGGGGTCAAACTTAAATCCCTGCGGTTTGGGAGGGGTATTAACGGGTGAACCCGGCAAGGCCGTTCCATCGGAAAGCTTACCGTTGGGGGTTAAAACAACAGCAGGAATGATGATCGCCGGAATCACCCACAGCGGGTTAATCAACGGGGCAACGGCTGGAGCAGATGCAGGAATCCCAGGAACGCTAGGGGTTTGGGGGGTGGTAACGGGCTGAGTTGGGATACTGGGTGTTTTGGGTGGCTGAGAAACCACGCCAGGGGGTTTAGCGGGTTGATTGCCGGGGTGCGTCCACTGGGGATTAGGCTGTAAAGGTGTCCCTCCGGTACTGGTAGGCACCCCATTCGGAGGTGTTGGCGAGGTATAACCAGGCGCACTATTATAGGGAACTGTCGGCGGAGCGGCCGGGGCCGGGGCGGGTTTGGGGGGTTGGAGATTGGGGGCGGGTTTGGGCGCATTCGTTGTTGGTTCAGCGAACGGCTTCGGGGCATTATCTGCGATCGGTGCTTTGACCGTGGCCCGTGGCCCGGTAAACGGGTTACTGGTGTAACCCGGCGGTGGCTTCATCCAAGGCAGAGACATTGCAAATTAGCGAGGGAAGAGACAAGAGATGACAGAGATCAATCCCTGGTCTGAGGTGATTCAGAATTGAGGCGGTAATGCCTTAAGAGTTACTGGTATAGGCACTCGGAATCGCATCTGTAGAGAGTTCTTTCACTCCGTTAAACCAGGGTTTTCTGCCGCGCCAAGTTGGTTCTAGGGGGATGTAGGCAGCAATCCCAAACCGCTCAGGATCGACGGGTTCGTTTTCGAGTAGGGCGGGCCGGGCATCTACAGCCCGCAAGACATTGGAGCGGTCAACTTGGACTTTAGTGCCTGCGTTAAGCTCGGCCAGGATTGAGGATGCCCAGACCAGTAACTCTTCAACGGTGTTAATCGCATCGGGTAATTGTGACTTCACAAATGCAGTCATAACGAGTCTCCTAGAGGTTAAACACTTGCTCCGATTGTGGACAAGTACAGTTGGACAGCCGCGTAGAGGTCGCTGTGTTCTTGGGCGCTCAGTCCAGCCCCAATAAACGCCATCGCAATTTGTCTACCCGAAAACCATTGAGGCGCTACGGTAGTATTCCGGGTGGCCCCAATTAAAAAGCTATTGGGTTCCAAAGCTAGGGCATTATTCGAGGTTTGCGTGTCATTTAAAACGCCATTTCGATAGGCTGAGATAGAGCCTTCGGTTAAACGAGACACAGAAATCAGCCCTAGAGAGTCTGGGATTGCCGTGGCTGCTTCTGGGCGATTGTTACTATTGACGCCATAGGATATTCCAGTGACGCGGCGCGCACGAATTTCACTAATATTCGTGCCACTATTGCCGATATCTGCCCAAGTGCCAGAGGCGTTATTGGTGCGGGAATAAATCCCAAAGCCAGCGTTGAACCGGGTGAAATTATTAGTGCCTGCGGTCGGGATAAAGTTGGTATTGAGATAAGACGTGGTGGTATTGCCGGTGTAGCCTCGATCAATCGCAAAGGTAGGATTATTGACCGGGGTGCAGTTAAAGGAATTAGCTTTCCAGTTGAGCAGGCTATCGGCAGCATTGGGAGCGGCAAAAACGTAAAAGCAATCAAATTTTTGCCAGATCAGTTTAGTTGTTAGGGTTTCAATGAGCTGATTAATCGCCAGGTTGCGGGCAGCTAAATACGTGCCCGTAAACCGGGCAAATAAGGCAGAGGTTGCAGCGTTAAGCGAGTTCCACCAATAGACCTTGATTCGGAGGGATTGAGCGCTTGGGTTCCAGGGCCGAAAGCCAATTTTTTGCTGAGTCAGGATACCGAATCGCTTAAATTCCAGCACTTGCGGCTCAAGGCTGGCTCTGACAATCTGAGTTAAGGCCCGCTCACCGTTCAGACTAAAGGCGGCCACACCGACTCGCTCGGTTTGGTCTGGGTCTTCAAACTCAAGCTTTAAATATTCGGTGTCGATCGGACTGTCGCTAATTGTCCAGACATCATTCACCAATAATTTTTCGCTCAACAGTTCCCAAGGCATGGATAGAAAAGGATGGTTTTAGAACTGAATTAAGTTCATTAACCTACGTTTTCTGAGCTTTGACAATGGGATATTTTGCGGAAAATATCCCATTAGTTAAAATTGGCGTAAGATAAGACTGTCAAGCATTCCAAACGATTCAATCTGAATTTTATGGCTGGATATGAGTAATTAATCCTGTCAGTTAGGAAAAAGATGTGAAGTTAAATCGACGCGGCAAGGCCAGCATTTTTACTGATAGCGAGTGGCAGCGGTTACTGAAGGCGACTCGCTCAGAGTCGCAACGGCTGATCTGGGAAATTGCCTACTGGACAGGTGAACGGATGGGGGCAATCCGGCAGCTGCGGGTTGAGTCTGTTTACCGCGATCCAATCGCCAGAATCCCCCATGAGTATATCTTTTACGCTAAGGAAACCCGCAAGGGGCAGATTGACGATCGACAAGTCCCGATCCATCCCAGCTTGGCCCGGGCATTAAAGGCCTACTCGCCACCGGTGGCTGGCTATCTGTTTCCGGGCCGAGATGCAATGGATTGCCTAGACCATCGGACGATTGATAGCAATCTACGTAGCACATTAGTTAGGGCAGGGCTGGATAAGCGCGGGTTTACCACTCATAGCTTTAGACGGACGTTTTTAACCCGGCTGGCCAACAACGCGATCAGCCCATGGGTGCTGCAAAAAATTAGCGGCCATCGCGATCGCTCATCCCTAGATGAATACATTGAAGTGACAGATAAGCAGGTACTCGCTGCTGTAAATACTCTGTAGCCCTCCGGTTTCAGCCAGGTTTTGAGGGTTTGGCTGGTGAGCTGCCGCAGCTGCGGGCTGCTCCTAAACCTGAGCCATCTGCCCGGCCCAGGTAGCGCGATCGCTTTTTACCCGTCTCTGGGTCACGCCAGCGGTATTGCAGATAAACTTGACCGTTGACTTTCTTGTGTTCAAGCCATGCATCGCCGGGTATGCCTGCGGGTAGGGATTTTTTCTTGTCCCCCTGGGCGCTGCGATCGGGATGAGAGTTGGTGGGCAAACTCAATTGTTTGCCCACCAACATCAAGCCACTCTTGATCCAATACTTGCTATCGATTTGCAGCATGTCAATGCCGATCTGAGTGACAATGCCCCGATAGGGTTTGCCAGGAACGATGTCAAACTCGACCCAATCCCCCTCTTCAATGTTGCATTTGCCAATCATGACTCGGTAAGGGTTTCAGGGGTGTTGAAGACCAGGGGGCACAGAAGGGCGATCGCCGGATCAAAGGGGCGATCATGGATGCAGTTGGTGGGCAAATTTAAGGGGTTGCCCACCAACTCACAGTCATGGATGCTGTAGTAGCGGCCAGCTATTTGGAGAGTAGCACCGCCAACCCATTCAACAATGCCTTGAATCGGTTCACTATCGCGCCATCTCACCTCTACCGCGTCGCCTAACTGAATGTCAGTTTGATTCATGGTTAGGGCTGGTGTCGTGGATGGGTTGTGGTGCAAAACTGCGGGGTAAATGCTCTACTTTTGTGCCCATCAGTTGGGCTAAGGATTCCCATTCATCAAGCGTCAGCCTACATTGTGTTCTACCAGTCATCCAATTTTTGACGGTTTGAACATGAACGCCTAAGTGATCAGCGATTTGCTGTTGTGTAATTCCTCGAACTGCCATAAGGGGAACTAGGGGTGATTGAGTCTTTCTGACCATTATAAGTATAATTGATTGTACTTTAGGTACAATTTGTTGTACGTTTGATAGGCATACGAATGACGGGCACACCGCTAGGTGTACCCGCCAAAGAGCTGCTCTTTAATTTGCCCCCATTATCCCATGCCGCCTATGACCTCCTATCGCATTCCATCAGGGACTCAGCCAACACAATGCAAGGATTGCAGAAGTTGGATCTTCTGGGTCAAAACTCAAAACGATCGGTGGATGCCCGTTCACTCTGACGGGTCGCCTCACTGGTCAATCTGTCCCAGCGCCGATCGCTTTCGTAAATCACACACTAAGAGGAAATCAGCATGAATGAAAATGAACTGAATCAGCTAGAGCAGGCCCAGGCGCTTGATTTGACGGCCGAGATCAAACAGTTTGTAAAATCAAAATTTATCCGAGAAAGTGACGGTGACTATCATGCCGTCGTCACCAAACTTGAAATTTTCAATGCTCTGATTGAGGCCGTCAATGTGGTCTGTGGTGATGATGAAGACTACGCAATGACAGTAGACTTTCTGATGAGCGATGGCGATGGCGAGATTTCCTCTTATGTGATTGCGATTCGGGCAGAGCATACCTGTCCCTTGCCGATTTATATGGCGTTGCATCATCTGCTAGCCATCATGAGCGAATACCGCTCAAGCACTTCTCAAGACCAGGGGGCAAACGGATGATGAACCGGAATGATGCCTTACTGCTGGTGACGTTGGGAGTTGCTCTAGGGCGGCTGGCTGAAAAAACCGACCAACCCAGCGCCGGGGTGATGAAAGCTTGCATTGATGAAGCCAATTCTCTGATGAAATTAGCTACACCAGAGCAGACACACTGCTTTTTAGCGCAAATCATCGGGCAAATTCAGGCCGCGATGGAGGACGCTGAACCATGAGCCGATCATCGCAAGCGGAAACTGCCAAACATAAGGATGCGGTGATTTTGTTGGCGATCGCCTTCAATCAAGTCTGCAAAGAAAATGCGCGCTTACTGGATGTTCCGTTAGTTCAAGTCCAAGCCTCATTGTTGCGGAGGGCAAATGAGTTTGCCAGCATTGCTTCATCACAAGAGAAAGTCGAGCTTTTACAAAGCCTTTGGCAACTGATGGATAGTGTTTTACCGCCTGATGAGCTTGCCTGATCCAGCAAGCGAAAACCCACCAGTAAACTGATGGGTTCGCGGACAGGATCGCTACCTATCCGTAGGGGTGCCTTGGAGAAGAAGTTGGCGCGAGCCTTTACTAATTCGTAGGCATTTTACCCCTTTTACCGGCAGCTTTGACAGTGAAGTAAGTAGTCCTTATGGGTGATTCGCAAGCTGATATCCCGGTCGCGACGTAAACCAACCCACTCAAATTAAATGACGTTAATTGCTGGATTAGATGTTTCTAAGGCTGATGTTGTTGTCTGCTTAATTGATACAGCATTGCCCTTACCCGAACCTGGAAAACTTTATATTGAGAGCGACTTTCCGCGGCTAAAGACGGATGTGCAGGGCTTGAAAACTCTGCTGGCAATGAAGCCGGATGCTTGCGTTCTGGAACCGACCGGAACCAACTACAGCCGATTTTGGTGTCACAAGCTGAAAGAAGCGGGAATCCGTCTGCTGCTGGTGTCTCACTCCAAGGTGAGACGCTACCGTGAAACCATCCTGTCTGAGAATAAAGACGATGAAGGGGATGCGCTAGCGCTGGCCTACTATGGAGCACAGTTTGAAGGGCAAATTGGGGCCTTTTTGCGAAATCGTGACCCCATTGCGGAACGGCTGCGGGAACTCTGCCATCGGTTAGACCACTTGAACCGAATGCAGTCCCCCCAAGTGAACCGAATCAGGCAGGATTTAGCTTGGCAGTGTCCAGAGTTGGCAAGCAAAGGACTAAACGCGGTCGTCTTCTGGGGCTGGCTGGCCGGAGAGCGAAAGAGCGCTCTGTATGACAAGGTGGCAGCCGAAACAATTGGCTCAGGAATCACTGACTATACAAGGGAAATGGCATCGCTGTTAATTCAACTCTGGCCCCATGAAGAGAAGCTAACGCGGGAAATGCTAGACCTGCTTTCAGACGCTCGATTCTTGCCCTACCGGAAGGTGTTTGCACGGTTTGGATTTGGGCAGAAGCTAGAGGCAATCTTGCTCAGTCACATTTATCCCTTGAGCAACTTCTTAGGGGAGGATGGGCTACCGATGGTCGTCAGAACTCGCAGTAAGAAGAACCCTGACAAGCAGACGGATAAACATCTTTCAGAACGGCGGTTCTTAAAGGTGCTCGGTTGCAGTCCAACCCGTGAATGGTCAGGTAAAAAACAGTCAGGGATGAAGCAATCGCGGTTGGCTGGCTCAGGTCAGGTGAGAACTGCGCTCTGGCAATGGGTTTTTACTCGAATAGAGACAAAGCAAGCCACCCCTAAGAATTTGCCCTCTACGGGCTGGGAGATAGACGGCGTGAGGGTAGAGGGGACGCTGAAAGAGTATTTTGAGTATTTGAAAGGTGCAAAAACCAACATTAAGTTAGCGCGGTCAAGACTCTGCGCTAAGACGGTGAAAGCGCTGTTTCGGGAACTGGTAGAGGCAGGGGTGAAATAAACCCTAGCTTTGCGCTGCGATAAAATCATCGCAGTCAAGGTAAAACATCTACAGTGAATTAGTTGACCTATTTAACTAAGAACTGGGCAAAGTCAAGCAAATTTGACGATTTTAAAGATCGGCTGAGCCAAACCGGGCTGGCTTATACTCTAAAGAATAACGATTAAATTTTTTAGCAGAAATGGCCACACAATCTGTTTCCACAGGCAAGTCAGTGTTGCGCTATGAGGTGATTGGCTCCCGCCGATTCAGCAACTATTGGTGGGCGACCGTCGTGACCATCGGTGGAATTGGCTTTTTTCTGGCCGGACTGTCCAGCTATTTGGGCGCTAACCTGTTGCCCTTTGGCGACTCAGTAAGCCTCGTGTTTATTCCACAGGGAATTGCGATCGGGTTTTATGGCGTGGCGGCGCTGCTGTTGGCCACCTACCTTTGGCTGGTGATTGCTTGGGATGTGGGGGCAGGCTTTAACGAGTTCGACAAAGAAGCGGGCATGGTAAAGGTGTTTCGCTGGGGCTTTCCGGGCAAAAATCGCCGGATTGATATTTCTTGCCGAGTCGCCGATGTCCAATCCGTCCGAATTGTGTTGCGAGAAGGCTTTAACCCCAAGCGGGCGGTTTATCTCAAAATTAAAGGACGAGGCGATATTCCCCTGACGCGAGTGGGGCAACCGCTGCCGCTGGCAGAACTCGAAAATCAAGGGGCGGCGATCGCCAGCTTCTTGGGCGTCCCAATTGAAGGGCTTTGAAACTTTTAGATTAGAACTGAATCTATGCTGCTCCGACCTGATCAGCGCGTTAAGCTTGACGCGACAGACGATGCGCTGTTTTACGACTATCCCCGCTTTGTCACCCATGTCGATCCGGGCTTTATTCAGCGGCTAACCCAACTGTACGCTCAGCGACTCCAGTCCCAAGCTCGGATTTTGGATCTGATGAGTAGCTGGGTGTCGCATCTGCCCGCCGAGCTGGAATTTGCCCATGTTGAAGGTCACGGGCTAAATGGCGAAGAGTTAGCTAAAAACTCTCGCTTAGACCATTATTTTGTTCAGAATCTGAACTTAGACCCGAAGCTGCCGCTGCCAGACCAATCGTTTGATGCGGTGCTGAATACGGTTTCCGTGCAATATCTCCAGTACCCGGAGGCGATTTTTAACGAAATTCACCGCGTCCTCCAGCCAGGTGGGCTGGCAATTGTCAGCTTTTCTAACCGGATGTTTTACCAAAAGGCAATTCAGGCTTGGCGAGATAGCTCCGAGGGCGATCGCCTTCAACTGGTCAAGGGCTATTTCCAGTCGGTGCCAGGTTTTAGTCAACCAGAAGTCATGACCGCTAATTCCGGGTGGTGGCCGCTCAGCAGCGATCCCTTTTACGCTGTGATCAGCTCCAGGTTAGCCGGATAGTCTCGATATGATTGTTGGCTCAAATTATTTTCAACCAAAAAGCAGGGTCTAGGCAGACCCTGCTTTTTGGTTGCAGACTGTGGTAATTACACCGCTGCCTTAGCCTGAGTTTCTTTGGCCGTCAGGCGCTCGTAGGTGGCCCGCATTTTCAGTCCAGTCAGGACTTGGAATAGCCCAGACCCATTGTCTGAACCAGGAGAATCGCGGTGCTTGAGCAACAGATGAGTCATCTCACCAGAGTATTTGGTCGAAGTATTGCTGAGATGGCTTTCAATGTAAATCACTTCATCCAGGCGATCGAACCGCCCGTCTACCTCTAGGACTGAAACGCTGTGCCCATAGTATTCATCCGGCCCGTAGAACATCTTGATGCCAGGGTAAGAGCAGGTCAGCTTGCGCCCGCAGGGAATCCAGTTAATCGTTGAGCCTTCGTCAAACAGAAAGACCGGCTCGAAGCCTTCAATGCCGTCTCGTTGCAAGAGGCGCACCCGCAGGATATTGCCAATTTTCTCTTCTTTGACCAACTGGGTTGGCAAAATTTGAATCACAACGTCTGCGTGTTGTTTTTGGGGGTCGATGTAGGCATCAAAGTCGGGGCGACGAGCATTGATCGAGGCCAAGACATCGTCGTAGGAGTGACCCCGCTCTGCCATATCGCGCTGAATCTTCCAGGCAATTTTGACTTCATCGCTAATGTCGAGGTAAACGCTGAAGTCAATTAAACCTCGCACGCGCTCATCATGGAGGGGATGCAGTCCCTCAATCACCAACACATGATTCGGTTCAACCCGTTCTGGCGGGTCAAGTTCCCCGGTTTCGTGATTGTAAATTGGCTTGTCGATCGCCCGCCCATGCTTGAGCGCCTTCACCTGTTCATACATCAGGTCAAAGTTGTTGGCTCTCGGATCAAGGGCGGTAATGCCGGTTTCTTTGCGCTGCTTGCGATCCAGCGAGTGATAGTCATCCAGACAAATCACCGTCATGAACTCTTCACCGAACAGGTCTGCCAGTCGGCGCAAAAAGGTAGATTTACCACACCCGGAATCTCCGGCGACGCCGATTACAACCACACGGTCTGGCTTACTGCTCATATCCAAGCTTCCCTTTAGTTTCACTTATGTCTACAGCAACAATCTCAGACGTGAATTTTGAGTTCAGGGGTCTGATGGCGGGGTAGCTGATCCCTCTATTGATATTACAGGGGGATTGTCCCCTATGGATAATCCTATCCGTAATCATGCTCAGTCGGCTGCTCAGACATCGGGTCAGACATAGATGGCGATCGTCTCCATTTAGTTGATCTAGATCGGCTGGGTGGGGCTAGACTAACTGGGGCGAAAAATGCCAAACACAGAAGTGTAGCCGTGCAGAAAGGTTTCTGAACCCACTGGGCCAATTTCACCGTGGCAAAAGAAGCCGCTGAGGGGCACATGGTGAAAATAGCGGTTAAATAACTCTGAGTCAAAGTTATCTTCACCGTACAGACCGACGCCTCGCCCTAAGCAAGAAAACAGGAGCGCCCCGGTGGGTGATGCTGTCTGGGGAGGCAAAGATTTGCGGTAGCGCTTCAGCAGCATTTCCAGGTCTTCGGCGGAGGTATCGGCATCTCGGAGATGAAACTGAATTCGTTGGCCTGGGCGCACCCGATCGCCAATCGCGATCGCCCCAATTCTGGGGTCAACCCCAATCAGATTCCGAATCAGAAAATCGCCTTGCTCGACGCTCTGTTTAAATTCATCCCGGACAATCCCGACAAACAGGGAATCTTGGGCTAACAGCCGGTCATCTTCACTCAGGTCTTGAATTAGTTCTTGCAGTGCTTCCAGGGGCGTTTGCAGCTCAGGATTTTGGCTGTAGCTAGCCGCAGGATTACTGACCACCTGCTGCTCCAGCTTCAGCAGCACGTTTTTATCGGACTCAGCAATCCGATAGGGCTGACCAATCGGGCGACAGCCTTGAGCGACAATTGTTTCAACCGTAATATTGCCGCTGAGGGCTACCCCAACTGTGCCCTCACGGTAGAGTTGGCCGTCGCAAAACAGACCACAGCCGCTAAAGCTGCTGCCGCTGGTTAGACCACCTAATTTGACCGACCCCGGATAGGCGTAGTCTAGTCCTTGCAGCAAATCCTTAATCTTAGAAGAAAAAGAATCTGCCAACAGAATAAATTGGGGATGATCGGCCGGAGCAACGCCAATCAGGTCAATCCAGTCATCTGGGGAGCTATCTAGGTCAGGCAGGTCTTCTGCTTCCAGGTCAAAGGTTTGAATGTCTACCCCTGGCAAATGACCCAGCATCAAGGTTAAAGCCGGTTCTCCTTCCACTTCTTCTGGTCGACCGGCGGAGTCGAGCCCGATAATCCCACCGCCACCGCAGCCAATCAGATTTGGCACCGCCAACTGCTGCTGAAGCAGGGGCAACAGGCGGGGATACTCACTCGCAAAAGTCGAAGAAATAAACACCAGCCCCAAGTCAGCCGGTGCAGCTAGCGATCGCTGAGCCAGTTGCACGACTTCGTTCACCGCTGCTTCTAAAGAAAACTGGGTGGATATGGCGCTAGCCCACTTCATCATCTGATCGTACGTAAGCTCAAGGGCTGAAAGATATTCATCGTATCGCTCTAGTTTCTCACGCTAGGGACAATAGTTCTACAGCCACCCTGAATTCCTGAGTGGTTTTGATCTCTAGATCAGCTTGGTTTAGTTTGACTAGGAATGACGATCGCCCCCAGAGCCATACTGCCAAGCGTCGAGTCGGCGCTGCCAAGCATACTGAGATTGGGGTGGTAATCGCTCTGCCCATGGCTTGAGCAGGGGAGCGAGAGTGTTGCCTCCAGCATAAATTCCCAGATTAACGTAGTGATAGAGCCAGTCAATTAAAGGCGGCAAACCAACTTGAGCGACAATTTTGCTGACGAGGATGGGATGGCGCAACCCGACTAAAGCCAAAGTCTGACTAAGCGGCGCAAACTGCACCACATCCTGCAAAAACGGACGCAGCACCGGGTCGCCCAATTGCTCCATTCTGGCGAACACTGCCACTAAGAGCTGATTGATTTGGTCAGGCGGCAGTTTTTGCTCAACTCCCACACTCATCGCTCGCTGGAACAGCCAAGTCACAGAAAGATTGGGTTGATAGGGTTGCAGCAGATTGAGAGCTGAGACTGAGAGCGTATCTGCCTGGAGCGCCTGATCAATTCCTTGATCTAGCCGGTGCAGATGGCGCACCATCGCCCCAAAGCCACCAAAACTGAGCGGAGATTGGCTGCTGCTGCTGTCCCCAATTGGTAAAATTCGACTCCAGGGCGTCTGAAGGGGGCTGTTGCGATAGCAGGGAAACACCCCAAACAAGGCCCGGAGAATCTGCAATTGTGATAGTTCTACACTCTGATAGGCTGGCAGCAAGTCTAGATAGTCAGCGAACAGTGTGGTTAGGCTGGGGCGACTCGGATCAGCGTCAGCGTAGGTAAACAGGTAAGTCGTCCGCCCCTCCCTAGCTGGAAAGGCTTCCCAAAAGTATTGGCATTGCCGCTGCAAGGGCGTAAAAGAAACTAGCAAATCTCCACTAGAGTTGTCAGGCATGCCCTGCGCGCAGGTGCCCACAACCAGGCAAATCCCGTCCGGGCGCTGCCCTTGGCGAGTTTGGCTCACAATCGGCGAAAAGTGACCCATCGCGTCTAGCAGCAATCTTCCCGTCCAGGTTTGCGCTCCAGCCTGGACGGCAATTCCATTTGGGTGAACCACCGCTTGCTTAAACGGCGTTTGCTCTGACAGCACCCCGCCTGCCGCCAAGAACTTCTGCTTTAGCGTTTCTAACAAGAACACCGGGTCAACCCCAATGTTGAGTACATCTTTGACCCAGAGGTCAGCCCCGCCGCCAAAGCTAATTCGCGCCGGATTGTACTCGGTGGCGATCGCCTGATTTAATTCTGCGACCGTCAGCAAGCCCAAGTCTAAAAACACGTCTAGCTCTGAACGGGAGATATTCCATTCCTGCGATCGCCCCCGCAGCACCCCACGCTCCAGCAGCAGCACGCGCCAGCCCCGCTGCGCCAAGGCTGCCCCAATCAGCACCCCCAGCGTACCGCCGCAAATGATCACGTCCCAATCAATCTGATCAAGGCAGCGATCGCTGTGATTAATCACCTCGGATATTGGGCGGGTGCCCTGCTGAATCGACTGCCAGAGGCGATCAGCCTGAGCCAAACTCGCTAACGGGTCGCCCGGCACGTTTGCTAAGACAGAGGCAACCTTAGCCGTTGGATCGCTATTAATCATCGCTGATCTCTAATTGGTAGTAGCATGAGTTACGCAGCTAGATTCCCCTTGATCAGCAGGATCAGCAAAGTCTATGCTGCCGATCGTGAAAAATTTAAGTTTTCAGCAAACCTTTGATCTCGGCAAAAGCCCAGTCTAACCAAGGGAGAAGCGCTTCAATATCTGCGGTTTCCACCGTTGCTCCGCCCCAAATCCTGATGCCGGGCGGTGCATCGCGATAGTGAGCAATATCGTAGGCCACCTGCTCCCCTTCTAAGATCGCCACCATTTTTTTGATCCCTTGGGCTTGCTGATCGGGTGGCAGAGCGTTGAACCAGGCATCGACAATTTTCAGGCAGATTGAGGTGTTTGAGCGGGTGGCAGGGTCAACCGCCAAAAAATCAACCCAGGGGGTGGTGTCAACCCAAGTTGCGATCGCCTGCAAATTGGCTTGCGATCGGGCAATTAAAGCTGGCAAGCCCCCCAATCCTGCTGCCCATTTCAGCCCATCCAAAGCATCTTCGACGCACAGCATTGAGGGGGTATTGATCGTGTCTCCCGCAAAAATCGACTGTTCTAGCTGGCCGCCCTTGGTCAGCCGGAAAATTTTCGGCAGCGGCCAAGCGGGCGTATAGCTCTCCAGTCGCTCGACGGCGCGGGGACTTAAGACCAGCATCCCGTGGGCCGCTTCACCGCCCATCACCTTTTGCCAAGACCAGGTGACGACATCTAATTTTGACCACGGGATCTCCATCGCAAACACCGCAGAGGTAGCGTCGGCAATCACTAACCCTTGCCGCTGGTCGGGAATCCAATCGCCGTTCGGCACTTTCACTCCAGAGGTGGTGCCGTTCCAGGTCAAGACAAGATCGCGATCGCAGTCGATTTGGCTTAAATCTGGCAACACCCCATAGTCAGCCTTGGTAATCCGACAATCGCTCAGCTTCAGTTGCTTTTGGGCATCTGTGACCCAATTGGAGCCAAAGCTTTCCCAAGCCGCCATCTCGACCCCACGCGCCCCCAGCAGCGACCACATTGCCATCTCGACCGCTCCGGTGTCAGAGGCTGGCACAATCCCGCAGACGTAGGACTCAGGCATGCCCAAAATAGACCGAGTCCGCGTAATTACTTCTTTGAGTCGCTCTCTGCCCGCGCGCGAGCGATGGGAGCGCCCAACCAGCGCATTGGCTAAAGCCTCAACGCTCCAACCAGGTCGTTTGGCACAGGGGCCAGAAGAGAAATTAGGGTTTTGAGGGCGATTTGTCGGTTTTTCCATATCAAGGCTCAATGGGGTTCCAGTTGATCAGCGCAACATTAATTAAATTTTGCGATTGGGACTGAGGGCAAGGGGCAAAGCAACGACAAAGGTGGTTTGCCCATGCTGACTGCTGACAGAAATCTCTCCTTTAAGCTGCTCGACCATTTTTTTGACCAGAGCTAGGCCTAAACCGGTTCCTCCCTGTTTCCAGGGGTCAGCATTGGGAACGCGGTAGAACTTGTCAAAGATGCGCGGCAGTTCGGCGGCTGGAATTTCGGAGGGATTGCTGACCAAAAACTGAATCCGGGGGATTGGGCGATCGGCAGTTTCTACCCTTAAGCTGACTTCTCCTTGGGCCGGGGTGTATTTACAGGCGTTATTCAGCAACTCGACCAGCACCCGCTCTAGAGCGTAGCGATTCGACTCGAAGACTGGCAATCCCTCCAGAGAGGCGATCGTCAGGGTTTGCTTGCGCTGCTGCATTCGAGTGTGGAAGGGGTCGAGAACCGTCGGCAGCCACAGCCCCGGCGTAATTTGCTCCAGTTGAATTGGGTTGGTGCCCGCTTCCAGGCGCTGCAAGTCTAGAAGGTCGTTGATCAGCTCTGTTTCTCGAGCGCATTCGTTGCCCAGAATTTTGATGTAGCGCTCTTGCCGCTCGTCTAAGGGAAACTGCTTCATCATGTGAATCGCCATTTTCATATTGGCCATCGGCGTTCGCAATTCATGGGAAACCGTGCTCAAAAAGTCGTCTTTTAGATCATTAAGCTGCTCTAACTCCCGCATTTTCTGCTGCAATTGGGCGGTGCGCTCCTGCACCTGCTGCTCTAGGTCGGCATTTAACTCCTGAACTCGCTGGTAGAGCTGAGCTTGGTGAATGGCGATTGCTGACTGATCGGCAATTGTTTTGACCAAACTGAACTCATCGCCCGACCAGGTGTCGCGATCGGCAAATAGCGAACCGTCGGAGATTGTGTCTGGGGCAGAGTGATACAAACTGATGCTGCCTAGATAATTGCCCAAATACAGCATTGGCGTGATCACCAAGGTGGTCATTTGGTACTGCTGCATCAGCGATTGCAGGGTCAGATCAAGATCAGGGTGGGTATTGACGGCAAACACCTGATTGCCATAAGCCAACTGCTGCCTGTAATAAGCAAGCAGTTGGTGGTTAATTTCATTCAGGGGCGCTGGCAGTTGAGCTTGAGGTTGGTGGGCGCTGATCGTGCCAGGGATGTCCTGCTGGACAATTAGGCAATGATCAAACCCCAGCGCTTGCAGCAGCAGGTCGGCCGTAATTTGCAGCACTTCAGACGCGACTAAAGTGCCGCGCATCGCCTGCACGATCCGGTTAATCACCGCCTCCCGCTGGGCCTGATGGCGCAGTTGCTCCTCGGCTCGCTTGCGCTCGGTAATATCGCTGACATAGCTGCGAATCAGCTCACTTTCAAAGATGTAGTGAACGGATTGCTCAAAAATTTTGTCGTCAATTTCGACTTCTCTGGCAAAAAATTTCTCTTGGGCCTGCCTGAGTCCACTCACCATCCCCAATAAGCCAGCCAGTATTGGGTGGTCAGTGCCAATTTTTTGGATATTTGGAAACTCCATCACCGCGGCTGGATTGAGATAGGTGACGGTACCAGCCAAGTCAATTTCTAAAATCGGGTTGGGGGTCAGCTCTGGGTAGGAGGCTAAGCGAACGAGCGCCGCCTCGCTGAAGTTGGCGTAGTCTTGCTCACCCAGCGGCACCAGAGTTTGAAACGGATTGCTCTGCTTGGAGAGAATGCCAGACAGGTCAGGCGTATCGGAAAAGCGATAAAATTCTTCGTCTGACAGGTTGGAAACGGCATAGTAGCGAGCTTTCACGTCGCCGCCAAACACAATTACATCCGAGTGCTTGAGGTCGTGGGAGTATTGGCGTTGCCCATTGATAATCAAACCATTCGTACTCCGTTTGCCCTGCAAGTCGCCGTCAATAATCCGAAATAGATAGGCAGAAGACTCTGGCGCCGTAACCCGCAGCAGAATCGCATGTTGACGAGACACCAGCTTGGAGTGCAAAACAATCGAGTTGGTCGCATCGCGCCCGATCGAGTAGGTGGCCGCCTCTAACAGCACCGGCCGCCGTCCCTCTGTGTCATCCACAACGAGCAGATGGCGAACTTGTTGGCGTTCACTCTCAATGTCACCAAACATAAAAAGCTAGAATCACTCCAGGTTTTCTGATTACTTAACTTTAGCTTATGTTTAATTCTGACCTGCGCCGAAGACTGGGTTGGCCGGCAGTGGCGGCAGCGGAGTTGAGCGAACACAGCCAGGCGGAAGATTCACTTTGGCTGCGAGTTTTTGTCCAGGCATTGGTAACTGTGGGGATTATTGCCACCGATGTGGCGGCTGGGACTTGGAACAGCCTGTGGGCGATTCCCCTCAGCATTGTCGGCGCGAGTTGGAGCTGGTTTAGCCGTCGTCGGCGCAATATTCCGGTTAAGTTTGGGATTGCGATCGGCATGGTGCTGGGCTTGGCGATGTTTTTAGGGCGGTTAGCCTCCCAAGCCGACGACTCGCGGGTGATGCTGACGGAGCTATTGATTCAGCTTCAGGTGCTGCACAGCTTCGACCTGCCCCGCCGCAAAGACTTGGGCTATTCCAGCGTGATTGGGATCATTCTGCTGGGGGTGGCGGCTACCCTCAGCCAAACGACAATTTTTGGTGTGTTTCTGCTGGCGTTTTTGGCGATCGCCCTGCCGGTTTTAGTTCTGGATTACCGTTCTCGCTTGGGGCTGATTGCTCTCCGCTTCAAGAGTTTAGGTCTATCTGCAAAGCAACTGGGACTGGTGCTGCTAGGCGTGGTTGGGCTGGGGCTGCTGATTTTTGCGATCACGCCCCGCTTGCCCGGCTATCAACTCCGAAACCTACCCGTCAGCGCTCCGGTGGAATTTAAGGGCGAGTTTGATGGGCAAAATGTGATTAACCCCGGCTATGTCCGGTCTGGAGCCGGCCAGGTGAAGGGAAACGGGCAGTCGGAGAATGCGGTCTTTGACCCCAATTTTTATTACGGGTTTAACAGCGAAATTAACCAAAACCTGCGCGGGGCAATGCAACCAAAGTTAATCATGCGGGTGCGATCGCAGGCGGCCGGCTTCTGGCGCGTGTTGGCGTTTGACCAGTACACCGGACGGGGCTGGCGACTCTCTCGTAACCAAAAAACCGAAGTGCTCAAACGCGCCTCCTGGTCGTACCAATTCAATGTGCCGTCGTTGACTCAGGTGGCCGCTTCTAAAGAAGTGATTCAGACCTACACGATTGTGGCGGAATTCTCGAATTTGATTCCAGCCTTGGATGAACCGAAGCAACTGTTCTTTCCGACCCAAGAAGTTGCCCTCGACCCGGAAGGCGGACTGCGATCGCCGGTGCCGCTGACCGATGGACTGACCTACTCGGTGATTTCAGATGTGCCCTACCGCGATCGCAGCCAGTTGGGTAAAGCTAGCACTCAGTATTCCAAAATCACTCGCAGCCTTTACCTCCAGCTCCCGGCTCAAATTCGCGATCGGATTCGCCAGCAAACAGAAGCACTGTTGGCGAAAGCCGGACGGCCGCTGACTAACCCTTACGAAAAAGCCCTGTACCTGGGGCAAGCCCTCAAGCAGCAGTACACCCTGCAACCGGAGTTGCCCCCGTTAGCTGCCGACGCAGATTTAGTCGAAAGCTTTTTGTTTGAATTTAAGGGCGGCTATGCCGATCACTTTGCCTCTGCCCTAACGGTGATGCTGCGCAGTATTGGGATTCCAGCTCGGCTGGCAACTGGCCTGGGCACGGGGGAATTTAATCCGTTTACCGGGCTGTACGAGGTCAAAAATACTGATGCCCATGCCCTGACCGAGGTTTTCTTTCCGGGCAATGGCTGGTATGCCTTTGACCCGATTCCCGGTCACCCGCTAATTCCCCCCTCGGTCGAAATAGACCAGACCTTTAGCGTTTTAAGGCAGTTTTGGGATTGGGTGGCGGGCTGGTTGCCCTCGCCCGTGACTGGGGCACTGGCAGGGGTGTTTGCGAGCTTGGAAACGGCGATCGCTAAATTTTTAGGGCTATTTTCTGGCGGGCTAGCCGGCGTGCTAACTGCGGTAGTATTAGCGGCCGGTTTGGCTGGGCTAATTTGGCTGGGCTGGGTCAGTTGGCAGGCGTGGCGCTATCAGCGCTGGCTGCACCGCTTGGCACCGATGGAGCGAATTTACCGCCAAATGCTGGATTGGCTAGCCACTCGTGGCCTGCACAAGCGCCCGGCTCAAACGCCGCTAGAGTACGCCCGCTACATTCGCAAAACCACCCCGGCAACCTGGACTGAGGTGGTGACAGAAATTTCTCAAACCTACGTCAACTGGCGCTACGGCGGACAACAACCCAATCTGCCCCAGCTCCAAGCCCAACTCCGCACCCTGCAAAGTGTTCAACTTCAGCAGCCTTGGATAAAACTGCGCTCTCGCTTCCAGCGCCGCCCTCAGAAAAGATTTTGAGCTGTCTGCAATACCAAACCGGTGGCGACAGTGCAGCAGCTTAAAGTGTTTCTGGGTCTACGCCCAGCTCTCGTAGTTTCGCAGCTAATGCCTCAGCTCGCCGCTGCTCCTGCTGGGACTGTTCGGCACTCCACAACAATAGATTGCCCGCTTGATTCCACCAGCGTAGCCAATGGGTGGTCTGGCTCAAGCGTTCGCCATACCAGATGCCCAGAAATAGATTCAGTTCCGGTAGCCAGGGCTGCTGAATATTCTCCACAGGAGCATCAGGCAAAATAAAATTGTCTGGCAGTTTTTCCCAGGTAACAAGCGGGGGTTGAGTTGAGCCAGAAACTCATAGAACCATCAGGTTGGTCAGACATGAATACGATTATAGTAGCCCTTCTGACTTGGTGAAGCTGATCCATTAATGTTACGGTGATCGCCCAGACCTTTCAATACCACCTGGCATTTTCGCAGCAGTTTCTTTTGCGACTCTCTCTTTTCGTTCGCTGTAGCGATCGCACAAATAATCCACCTGATCACGCAATAGTAGGGTGAACTTGTAGAGTTCTTCCATCACATCCACCACGCGATCGCGGTAGGGGGAATCTTTCATGGTGCCATCTTCATTGAACTCCTGATAGGCTCTAGCAACCGAAGACTGGTTGGGAATGGTGAACATCCGCATCCAGCGCCCCAAAATGCGGAGCGTGTTCACCGCATTGAAGGATTGGGAACCACCACTGACTTGCATCACTGCCAAGGTTCTCCCCTGTGTCGGTCGAACGGCTCCGATGCTCAAGGGAATCCAGTCAATTTGGTTCTTCATGATGCCGGAAATTTGACCGTGCATCTCTGGGCTAGACCAGACTTGCCCTTCCGACCACAGGCTCAACTCCCGTAACTCTTGCACCTTGGGATGAGTATCAGGGACGCTGCCATAAATTGGAAGGTCTCGCGGGTCAAAAAACATCACTTCTGCACCAAATTCTTGAATAATTCGCGCGGCTTCTTCTGCCAGCAAACGGCTGTAGGAACGCTCCCGTAGGGAACCGTACAAGAACAAAATTCTGGGCGGGTGAGCAAGGTTGGTCATAATTTTAGAGTCAGTTCAAGGGGATGAATGAACTGCATCAGGACGACGGGTGGGGATTGCTAAGACTCTGTGCAACACTTCAAATCGCTCTGGCACTAGGCGGTAGTAAATCCAGGTGCCACGCCGCTCCTTATGGAGCAATCCTGCTTCATACATCACTTTCAGATGGTGACTTAAGGTAGGTTGCGATAATCCCAACGGTTCTGTCAATTCACAAGCGCAAACTTCACCCGTTGACTGGGCAGCAATCAGGCTCAAGATCTGCAACCGGGCAGGTTCGCCCAATACGCGAAAGATGGCTGCCAACTGTTCGGCTTCCTGATGATTGAGCTGCCCGGAAAGTAAAGGCACACAACAGCTTGAAACGGGTTTAGATATCTTCATGGTTTATATATTGACATTCATCGATATGGTTTGGCAATATATTTATATACATCAATATTGATGATAATTAATATAAGGAGGTTCATCATGTCACGAGTTCAATTAGCGCTGAATGTGAGCAATATCGAGCAAGCGGTTGAGTTTTACGGCAAGCTATTTGGTACTGAACCGGCTAAGCGCAAACCTGGTTATGCCAACTTTGCTGTGGCAGAACCGGCATTGAAACTGGTGTTGATTGAAAATGCTGAGAAGGCAGGAACCCTTAATCATCTGGGGGTTGAAGTTGAAACAGCAGCAGAGGTGAAAGTCGCCAGCGATCGCCTCCGACAAACAGGTTTAGTTCCCCATCAAGAAGACAAAGTGGATTGCTGCTATGCATTGCAAGACAAAGCCTGGGTGGTTGATCCTGATGGCGCACCTTGGGAGATTTACACGGTTCTGGAACATATTGAGAAACCCACCCCTGAAGTTCGCAATCCGGCAAGTGCCTGCGCGAAATGTAGCTAGATAGTGAGTGGGACGAGGCTGCCTGGCAACACCTAAGTTCAGGTGGAGGGGGTTGCTTCGTCCCGTATCGCTTCGTTCGCAAGGGATTGTAAAAAGCTAACTTGAGCGTCTCGTAAGTCTAAATCTGGTTTTGCTGTAAGCAGCGGTTGCATTGCTTCATCAAAAGTTAGCCCTGTTTGAATCAGATAAGCTGCGAGCATGGTTCCGGTACGTCGTCTGCCATTGGTGCAGTGAATAGCAACCCCATGACCAAGACGATTTTGCTCATCAATAAACGTCTGTAACTCCTGAATTTGCTCTGGATTGGGTGATGTACCGCCTTTGGTAGGTAGCCATCGATGCGGTATTCCCACCTGCTCATACAAGTCCAAGTTAGAGGGATCATCCATTACGGAAACGATCGCCCCCACTCCCGCTACTTTCAGATCCAAGATTTCATCTGCGGTAGGTTTTCGGACTCCTGCCAGTTTGTCAGGAATCACCCACCATAAGTTTTCAGAGATTGGTTGTTCCATAATTCCTCTGTTTTAGGCTGCTGCAAAGGCTTGCAGAAATTGAGTTTGGGAGGCAGGAAGTTCAACCTGTGAACTAGCATTTAGGATCGTTTGCATCGCATCAGGATAAGACCAGCCCGTACTGATTAAGTAGGTAGCTAACAGGGTTCCAGTGCGATGTTTACCCGTACTGCAATGAACAGCAACCGCATGACCAAGTTGATTTTGAGATTCAATAAAACTACAAAATTCTTCAAGTTGAACTTGATTTGGCACAGAATCAATGGCGATAGGCAACCAAATAAATGGAATATTGGCTTGCTGATAAAGACTGAGATTTGCATCCTGATGAAATACAGACACGATCGCCCCAACTCCCGCCTCTTGTAACTGAATTAATTCCTCAGCAGTTGGCATCCGTACCCCTGCCAATTGCTGAGGAATCACCCACCATAGATTTTCTGTAATTGGTTGTGAGACTGGTTGTTCCATAATCTTCACTCAATGTGATGTGTCAAGGGACTCGATCAAGTGAATCACCCGTTCTCGAATTTGATCCCGTACTTCAGAAAGGATGTCCGGTGGGTGATCTGAAGCAGCCAACGGCCAGTTTTCAAATCTCTCTGCTGCGATCCAGTCGAGAGGTAACTCTACTGCATCTCCACAGAGCGAAATCACAATGTCAAAATCTTGGGGGTTGAAATCGCTCAAAACCTTGGAGGTTTGACGGCTGATGTTCACTCCTGCCTCATTCATGGTCGAGATCGCCATTGGATTAACCTGGCTAGCTGCTAAACCTGCACTCGTCACCTGAATGCTGCCAACTCCCAAATGTTTGGCGAACCCTTCAGCAATTTGCGAGTAGACTGCGTTAGTTTTGCAAATAAACATGACTCGCTTCATAAGCAGCGGTAGCTCATTGCAGTGAACTAGCGATCAGGAATCACGCAGCGCGGATCGGGCAGGGTTGCCTTCTCCGGCTCTCTGGGAAACCAAACGGCAGTACGCTTACAAAACTCGACTAGCATCAGCATCACAGGGACTTCGATCAGCACTCCGACAACGGTTGCTAACGCCGCACCAGAATTTAGACCAAACAACACAACCGCTGTGGCGATCGCCACTTCAAAATGATTACTGGCTCCAATCAATGCCGCTGGTGCCGCATCTTCGTAAGCCAATTTCATGCGTTGAGCCGCCACATAGGAAATCAAGAAGATGAAATTGGTCTGTAAAAACAGTGGGACTGCAATCAGCAGAATGTGTAGTGGATTGCTGACAATCAGTTCACCCTTGAAGGCAAAGAGCAAGATGAGCGTGATCAGCAGCGCCGCGATCGCCACTGGACTCAGATACTTCAAAAACCTTTTTTCAAACCAGGCGCGTCCCTTGTGCTTAAAAATCCAGTAGCGGGAATAGATGCCTGCGATTAAGGGCAGACCAACATAAATTAATACCGAGAGGGCGATCGTCTGCCAGGGAACCGTTAAATCGTTAGCAGCCAACAGCCAGCGACCGAGAGGCGCGTAGAGAAATAACATGGCCAGGGAATTCACCGCCACCATCACCAGCGTGTGCCCTTGATTGCCGTAGCAGAGGTAGCCCCACAACAAGACCATTGCCGTACAAGGAGCAATGCCCAGCAGAATTGCACCCGCAATGTAGGAATTTGCCAGCGGCACTTCGACCCCGCGAATAATTTCTGTGCCCGTAATCAAAGGACGAAACAGCCATCCCAAAAAGAACTGAGCAAAGGCGACCATCGTAAAGGGCTTGATCAGCCAGTTCACGACCAGCGTTAGAACCACAGGTTTCGGTGTGCGGACTGCCTGTGCCGCCTGGGAAAAGTCAATTTTCACCATGATCGGGTACATCATGAAGAACAAACAGATGGCGATTGGAACCGAAACCTGGTAGATGCTCATGGCATCAAGCGCGACTGCAACGCCTGGAAATACTCGCCCTAGTAAAATTCCGGCTCCAATACACAGAAAAACCCAGAGTGTCAGATACCGCTCAAAGAAACTGAGCGAACCGCCTGCTTGCACAGCTTTGGAGTTGATTGAAGGATGTTTAGCAGCCATGAGAACCCATGAAGATAAATGGGAATAGATGAAAGAAGCGCGTTAGTCCCCGTCGCCCGCTTTCCAAGCGATCGCCTCACTGGGTTGCGGGTCAGGCAGTTTGCGAGAGATGACCCACGCGGCAAGGACGAACACAGAAGAAGTCCAGAGGCAACCGACCAACCCAAATAGCTGAAAAATGACTCCCGATAACACGGTGCCAATCAGCCGGCCGCCAGAATTTGCCATGTAGTAAAAGCCCACATTCAGAGCAACTTTGTCATCATCCGTGAACGCCAGCACCAGGTAGGAATGCACTGCCGAGTTAAAGGCAAACACAATCCCAAAGATCATCAACCCGACAACGATCGTCAGATTGGGCGAAGCATTCAGTTGCAATGCCAGGGCGATACTGGCAGGAACAGCCGTCAGCACTCCTGTCCAAAATTGAATTGTTTTGGATTTGGGCGGTTCACCGTTCCCAAACCGTCTGAGCAGAGTGGGCGCGAGGAACTGAATCATGCCGTAGCCAATCACCCAGCAAGCTAGAAATCCGCCCGCTTGATAGAACGACCAGCCCAACCCACTGCGGAGGAAAACGGGCAAGCCGACCACAAACCAGACATCTCTGGAGCCAAACAGAAAGAACCGGGCGGCGGAGAGGATGTTGATCTCGCGACTCTTGGAGAATAACTGAGTGAACTTGACCTTCGCCTTGATCTTGCCCATCCCTGAAGGCAGCAACACGCTGGTAAACAGGATCAAAATTAGCCCAACTGCCATCATCCAGAGCGAAGTCACAAACCCAAACGTGCCCAACAGCAACGCGCCTAAGAAAAAGCCCACCCCCTTCAGCGCATTTTTAGAGCCAGTCAGCACTGCAACCCACTTAAAGAGGGAGGATTGCGCCGCCTGGGGCACCACCAACCGAATCGCACTCTTAGAACTCATTTTGGTTAAGTCTTTGGCAATCCCCGCAAATGCCTGGGATATCATCACGTACAGCACCGCCAACCACTGGGCCCAATCCCGATTCAGAAACGACAGCATAATCAGGGCGAACACCTGAAGCCCAATTCCGCTGTAGAGGGTGACTTTTAGCCCTAACTGCGACCCGATCCAGCCTCCCAAAAAGTTGGTAACAATCCCAAATACTTCGTAGAACAGAAACAGAAAGGCAATCTGAATTGGGGTATAGCCAATTTCGTTGAAGTAGAGCAATACCAGCATTCGCAAAGCCCCGTCTGTGAGGGTAAAGCCCCAGTAGGCCAGGGTGACAAGGGCATAGTTTTTCAGATTGGCGTTCGCAGCAGAAGTAGGAGTCATGGTAGTTCCTCAATTCAGGCTGGATGCGACTTTTCTGGCCAGTTCCACCATTCGGTTGGCATAGCCCCACTCGTTGTCATACCAGGCGTAGATTTTGACCTGGGTTTGATTCACCACCATTGTTGACAGGGCATCGACGATCGCAGATCGCGGATCGTTGAGATAGTCGATCGATACCAGCGGACGCTCCTCGTAGCCCAGAATTCCCTTCAGGGGCGCTTGCTCGGATGCTTGTTTCAGCAGTTGATTCACTTCTGCGATCGTGGTTGAACGGACAACTTCAAACACGCAATCTGTCAGAGAGGCATTCAGCAGCGGCACCCGCACGGCTAAGCCGTTCAGTTTGCCGTTGAGTTCGGGGTAAATCAGACCGATCGCCGTTGCCGAACCTGTACTGGTCGGAATTAAAGATAGAGCAGAAGCCCGGGCCCGTCGAAGATCCTTGTGCGGCGCATCGACTAAGGTTTGAGTGTTGGTATTGTCATGAATTGTGGTGATCACGCCATGCTGGATACCAATGCCCTCATGGATCACTTTCACCACCGGGGCCAGGCAGTTGGTGGTGCAGGAAGCAGCCGTCAGGAGGTGGTGTTGTCTGGGATCGTACAAGTGATCATTTACGCCCATCACCACATTCAACGCTTCCTGCTTGACCGGAGCCGCCACAATTACTTTGCGAACGCCCCGCTTGAAGTAGGGAGCCAGCGTTTCTGGAGTCCGAAACTTGCCGGAGCATTCCAGGACAATATCCACACCCAACTCATCCCAGGCAACATCTCCCGGCTTGGCCTGTTCCGAAAAAGTAAGCGGCTGGCCGTCAATGTAAATGCGATCGCCCCCAGCTGTCACGTCCGGCTGCCAACGCCCGTGTACCGAATCAAACTTCAGCAGGTGAGCCGCCGCTTCTGCTCCACCCTTCACCTCATTAATATGAATAAACTCCAGGTCTGACCAGCCCCAAGCGGCTCTCAGGTCTAATCGCCCAATCCGTCCAAATCCATTGATCCCAACTCGTATAGCCATGATTCCTCCAATTCAAAATAAACTGATGTCATCAAAAAATATTGATTTGTTGTCTCGAACGACACTAAGCAGTCCCGTCCCTATTCCCGACTTTGCTTAATTAATCCTCTTCACTACAGGGGCGAGCGGGCAGGATTGGGCTATGGCGACGAAATTCTGACAAATACTGCTCCAAGACTACAAACTGAGACAAGTTCAAGCTGTAATACATCCAGCGTCCTTCTTGCCGCGATCGCAGCAAGTTGGCATCCTTCAAAGCCTTGAGGTGGAATGATAGCTTGGACTGGGCAACGTCTAAAGTCTCGCAGAGGTCGCAAACGCAGAGTTCGTTTGACCGTAGAAGCTCCACAACTTTGACTCGTAGTGGCTCCGAAAGGGCATGAAAGCCAGCGACAATCAGCTCAGGCGATAGCGAGGTAGTTTTCACGATTTAGCAGTTCCGTCTATCAATTTTGATTGATGCAAACCATCCTAGAGCATTCTCCTGCATCTGGCACGGTGACGCAGAAGCCTCGGACTGTTTCTGCGTCACCAGCCAGCACCTTGCTACGGCTTACTAGCCTGAAACGTAGTCTGCCGCCGTAGCAATTCAGTCACCGTAATATCTGGTTCTGGAATCCCCTGAAAGGCAGTGCCAACTTTTCCCCTTGTAAACTGAATTCCTGCCAGACGGTAAGCATCGTCTGGTAAGGGTAAGTAACCAACGGTCTCAATTAAGCTCGGTGCATTCTTCAAATAAAACTCAACGAAAGCACGCAGTTCTGGCTTATCCTGGGCCGCTTTAGTGCTGAAAGACAGAACTTCGGCACCTTGAGTCAGAACTTCGGCACCCTCTTAAAAGCAACCCCTGGCAGGGGAGAAAATCGACAGGAAATGGGGGGTTAAATCCAGGCGCTCTCGGATGAACT
>JAESGG010000011.1_pt1 | contig 102156 bp, 88 predicted proteins | sample 9266231 | NCBI WGS metagenome assembly JAESGG01 (sample SAMN14515337, study PRJNA621664) | algae metagenome | isolation source: Aphanocapsa sp. GSE-SYN-MK-11-07L and co-occurring heterotrophs from wet... | place: USA: Grand Staircase Escalante National Monument, Utah | collected 2006-04-16 | reverse complement strand
CCATGCGCTGAGCTTCAGCGACAACTTGTAAAGTTAACGTGGTTTTACCTGAAGATTCAGGACCGTAGATCTCAACAATACGACCACAAGGCAAACCGCCTATGCCGAGAGCAATATCCAAACCTAACGAACCTGTAGGGATAAAGTCGATATCAAGCGCAGTGCTGTCGCCCAGACGCATAATTGAACCTTTACCAAACTGGCGTTCGATTTGACCTAAGGCTGCGGTCAGTGCTTTTTGTTTATTGTCGTCCATTGCTCTCTCCGGTGGATTCTTGGATGCACTCAAAGTGCTGTATGCTCATACAGTAGTCTTTTTGCTTTAGTCTGTCAATAACAAGATCAGCTGCTGCAAGACAAAATCGATCGCCTGCTGGCGCACTGTGGCACGGTCGCCATCAAAGATGCGGTGTGACAATACCTGATGGCCCTGAATTTCAAAACAAAAATGTACAGTACCCACAGGTTTTGCTGCTGATCCGCCATCAGGGCCTGCAATACCAGACACAGCGACCGCCACTTCAGCACCAGCAGCTTTGGCTGCACCTACCGCCATTTCCAGCACTGTTTCTTTACTGACAGCACCGAATTGCAGCAAAGTTTCGGCTTTTACACCCAACAGTTGTTGCTTGGATTTATTACTGTAAGTGACAAAAGATCGGTCCAGATAAGCAGAGCTGCCGGGTACTGCGGTCAACACATATGCAATACCACCGCCAGTGCAGGATTCTGCTGTGGTGATACTGAAGTTTTTCCGCAATAATAGCGCTCCGAGATCCGCCGCCAAGTTATAGGTGGTTACTGGAATTGTCATCTTTGGTCCAACGCAGGAATTATTAAGCCATTATGCCGCCAGAACAGAAAGACGGGCAAGCCCTAAGCCCGCACACTCCGATGATGCAACAGTACCTTGGCCTGAAATGCCAGCATCCTGATATTTTGCTGTTTTATCGTATGGGTGACTTTTACGAGCTGTTTTACGATGATGCCAAAAAGGCCTCTGCCCTGTTAGACATTTCCCTGACCAAAAGAGGTCAGTCGGCAGGCCAGCCTATACCTATGGCAGGCGTGCCTTATCATTCGATTGAAGGTTATTTAGCCCGTTTGGTGCAACTGGGTGAATCCGCTGCTATTTGTGAACAAATTGGCGATCCGGCCTTAAGCAAAGGTCCGGTTGAACGTGCTGTGGTACGTATTGTGACGCCTGGCACTGTGACGGACGAAGCGCTGCTGAATGAACGTCAGGACACACTGGTGTCGGCTTTGTATCAACAAAAAGGCAGTTATGGTTTTGCTTACTTAGATCTAAGCAGCGGCCGCTTTTTAATTAATGAAGTCACCCATCTGGATGATTTATTGGCCTTATTGCAACGTTTAAATCCGGCAGAAATTTTATATGCCGAAGAGCAAGACTGGCCGGATAGCGTGATTAACCGTAAAGGCGTGCGTCGCCGCCCTGTCTGGGAATTTGAGCTAAGCAACGCCAAGCGTTTACTGACCCAACAATTTGGTACCCGCGACTTACAAAGTTTTGGCGTAGAGCAAGCCCCGGTAGCACTGATGGCGGCGGGCTGCTTAATGGGTTATGTCAAAGACACCCAGCGCGCTCAGTTACCTCATATCCGATCTATCGCTCTTGAACGTAACCAGGACTGCATAGTTCTGGATGCAGCAACAAGGCGCAACCTGGAGCTAACCCAAACTTTAGCAGGCCAGTTTGATCACACGCTCGCAGCTGTTTTGGATCAATGCCAGACCGCTATGGGCAGTCGTTTGTTGAAGCGCTGGATCCATGCGCCGCTGCGCGATCAGTCCTTAGTATCAGCCCGTCATCAGGCTGTGGCTGAATTACAACAGCATCATCAAAGCCTGCAGCCGCTCTTTAAACAAGTCGGTGATACAGAGCGGGTGATTGCCCGTTTAGCACTTCGAAGCGCCCGTCCCCGTGATTTCTCGCGTTTACGTGCTGCTTTGCAGTTATTGCCAGAGCTGTCGCCAGAACTAAGCCAATTACATAGCCCTTTATTGACGCAGCTCGCTGCTAAATGCCAACCGCTGCCAGAGCTGTGTGATTTATTAGAGCGTGCCATAGTGGACACTCCGCCAATGCTGATCCGTGATGGTGGCGTGATAGCTTCAGGCTACAACGCAGCATTGGATCAATGGCGTGAACTCGCCACTGGCGCCACTGATTATCTGGAACGGCTGGAGCAACGAGAAAAAGAACGTACAGGTATAGCCTCACTCAAAGTGGGTTTTAACAGAGTCGCTGGCTATTACATTGAAACCGGACGCAGCGCTGCCGATCAGGTGCCAGCCGATTATATTCGCCGTCAGACGTTAAAAAACAACGAACGTTTTATTATTCCTGAGTTAAAAGAATACGAAGACAAGGTGCTTGGTAGTCAAAGCAAAGCTTTGGCGTTGGAAAAGCAGCTGTATGAAGAGTTGTTTGATTTAACAGCGCCTTACCTGGCTGAACTGCAGCAACTGTCAGCAGCTTTGGCAGAACTGGATTTACTGACCAACTTTGCAGAGCGCGCTGAACAGCTGAACTACCATCAGCCAGAGCTGACGCCAGAGCCAGGCATACAGATTGAAGCTGGCCGTCACCCTGTGGTTGAACAGGTGATGACTGAACCTTTTATTGCCAACCCACTTAAGCTGTCGCCAGAGCGTCGCATGCTGATGATTACAGGCCCAAATATGGGCGGTAAATCGACTTACATGCGCCAGAACGCTTTAATAGTGCTAATGGCTTATATAGGCAGTTTTGTACCGGCAGAACGCGCTGTATTAGGTCCGGTCGACCGGATATTCACCCGGGTGGGTGCATCCGATGATTTGGCGTCAGGCCGTTCTACCTTTATGGTAGAAATGACAGAAACCGCCACTATTTTGCATCATGCCACAGCCCAGAGTTTAGTGCTGGTGGATGAAATAGGTCGTGGCACCAGTACTTATGATGGTTTGTCTTTAGCATGGGCCTGTGCTGAATATCTGGCGCAGCAACTCAAAGCCATGACGTTGTTTGCCACCCATTATTTTGAACTGACGGAACTGGCATCCCAGTTACAGGGCCTAGCCAATATTCATCTGGATGCAGTAGAGCACGACGAACACATCGTCTTTATGCATCAGGTGCAAGACGGCGCAGCCAGTAAAAGTTATGGTTTACAGGTAGCACAGCTCGCTGGTGTACCGCGGGTGGTGATTCAAAAAGCCAAACAAAAACTGGCCCAATTGGAACAACAGTCCGTTGTCAGTGCCAAAGCACCAGCAGCGGCTAAAACAGTAGAGCCGCTGCAACAACAATTATTTGTCGAAGCCGAACCTCATCCAATACTGGAGCAACTGGCAAAACTGGATCCGGATCAGCTGTCAGCCCGTCAGGCTTTGGATTTGTTGTATCAGCTGAAAGCCAGCTTGTAGAAATGGGGTTGAAAAAGGAGTGTTGTTATTTCTGAACTAAGTTTGCTCAAAGCAGCCAGTTGTATTCCCTTGGTGTGGGCTGGCCCTATGCTACGCCGCTTGACACCAAAGCGGCTATGTCTCTGGTTAGCCAGCTCCGAGCCAGTGGAATTGAAACTTCGGCTTCAACCTGATCAAGCTGAACCGCTCGAGTTTGACGCAACACAGCTACAGCCCTTCGTGCAACAAATACAACTTGCTGGCAAATTGTATCTGTATTTTTTGGATTTGGAACTGCATGAGGCGCTGCCAACTGAACGCTGGATCAGTTATGACCTGCAGTTAAAAACCAGCAGCAGCGACTGGCAAAACTGGCGGCAGTGGGCTGACGATTTAGTTTATCCTGGACGGGATTTACCTGGTTTTATTCTCAAACCCAAAGTGCATTCGGTCTTGCACGGCTCCTGTCGCAAACCGCATTTTGCTTCGGCTGATGCCTTAGTCCGTGCCGATCAGCAGTTAAAAGACACAACACCGGAGCAATGGCCATCCTTGCTGATGTTAAGTGGTGATCAGGTCTACACAGACGACGTGGCAGCCCCTACGCTTTACGCTATTCATCAGCTGATAGCTAAACTGGATTTTGCTGACGAAGCATTACCTTGTTCCACCTTAAGCTCAGCTCATGAACTGCATAGCAAAACGCCATTTTATTACCAACGCGAGAAACTTCTGCCGGCTACCGAAGCCAGTTATCAGGTATTAAAACAGCTGTTTCAAGGCGCAAAAAAACCGGTATTTACCACAGACAGCGCTCACAACCATTTGATCTCTATGGCAGAAGTGTTTTCGATGTACCTGTTGGTCTGGTCGCCTGCGCCGTGGCAGGGCTTGGATCTGCAGATGCCTGAAGGTTTGATCAACAGTTTTAGTCCGGAGCGCCAAAAGCGCAGTGCCACATACACTCAAAACCTGGAAGAATTTAAAGCAGGTTTAGGCCAGGTCAGGCGTTTAATGGCCCATTTGCCAGTCGCCATGATGTTTGATGACCACGATGTTACCGACGACTGGAATTTAACTGCAGAATGGGAAAAAACTGCCTACGAACACCCGTTTTCACGCCGTATTATTGGCAATGCACTAATGGGATACCTGCTATTTCAGGGCTGGGGTAATGCGCCGGAGAAAGTGCAAAAGCTAGTGCCTTTATGCCAACAAGCCCTGAGTCAACCCGGCTCTGAAACTCATGATGAATGCATCAATAGTCTGCTTAAATTCTCTGAGTGGCATTACAGCTGGCCTACCCAACCACCATTGTTGGTACTGGATACCCGCACCCAACGCTGGCGTTCAGAGCTTGCGATGGAAAAACCTTCGGGTTTAATGGACTGGGAATCTATTACCGAATTGCAGCAACAACTGCTGGGGCATGAAGCTGTATTGCTGGTCTCCCCTGCTCCTGTGTTTGGCGTCAAACTGATTGAAACTATTCAGCGTATTTTTACCAGCTTTGGTAAACCTCTGATGGTGGACGCTGAAAACTGGATGACCCATCCGGGCTCGGCTTATGCGCTGCTAAATCTATTCCGTCATCCAAAAACACCACGCAACTTTGTGATTTTATCCGGTGATGTGCATTACAGCTTTGTATTTCAGATAAAACTACGCCACAAACAACAAAGCCCATCCATTTGGCAAATCACCAGCAGTGGCCTGAAAAATGAGTTTCCACACCGCCTTCTGGCTATTTTAGATACGGCCAACCGCTGGCTTTACGCCTCCCGATCGCCGCTGAACTGGTTTACCAAAAGACGCCGCATGAAAATCACCCACCACAGGCCTATAGGCGAAACCAAAGGCCGCCGTTTGGTCAATGCTGCTGGTATAGGGCTGTTGGAGCTCACGCCTGAAGGAGTGCCCTGCAAAATTGTGCAGCTCTGCGCCGATGGCGACACAGTAAGTTTTGAGCTGGAAAAAGGCGATGACGAGCTGACGCAGGATTATAGTTTGTGAAGCTATGCTACAACTCTTTGCACACTTTGAGCTCAAAAGTCACAACAACCAATCACTGACAAAATAATCCAATTAAAATTCTTCTAAGGCACTTTAAAGTCAAAAAACAGCCTCCACGTATCAGTTTGAGGTAATAAATTTCAAAACAATAAAAAGTTCCACATTTGGTAACCAAATGCTTGATCATTTATTTTTTTGATGTAAAGTATTCCCAAAGTGAGAACTCTCTATGCGACTAATCGGCAAAAATAAACTAGTTAACTTCCTTAGGGATCCAAGCTTAATTTCTTGGGTATCGTGCTGGGCAGATGATGTAAGTAATGCTCAATGGGGTAGCAGTAGTGATCTATTAACAAGTTTCCCAAGGGCCGGAAAGATTGATGAAAGTAATTTCGTTTTCCCTGTTTTATCAGGAGAAGTTTCAATTCAAGTCGTCGTCTGTTTTAACAGACGAACTGTGTGCATTTCTAAACTGCTTACTGACGAAAGAAAATTATGACTATTAAAGTAATTAAAACAGAGGAGCAGTATCAAGAGTATTTGACTGAGTGTGAAAGGTTATTAATCAAAGCTCCTGAACCGGGAACCAGCGACAGCGATCAGTTAGAGTTATTAACCGTATTAATAGAAAACTACGAAAATACTTATTACCCAATTGAACCTGTAAGCCCTATTGACGCTATCAAGTTCAAAATGTACGAACGAGATCTGAAGCAAGTCGACCTCGCTCCTTATTTTGGAACAAAAAGCAGGGTTTCAGAAGTGTTGTCAGGGAAAAGACCACTAACAGTCCAGATGATTAGAGCCTTGTCGACTGGGCTAGGGATTTCGCTAGAAACATTGATTGGACTTGAAGACATAAACGTTAAGAAACAGGTGAATAGTTTATTTGACTGGGCAAAGTTTCCGGTAAAAGAAATGGTTTCGAAAGGATGGATCGATACCATCACAGGAAAAGCAAACCATAGCTTCGAAGATCAAATAAAATCCTTCTTAGGTGTATTGGATACAAACACACAGAGTGCAGCGTTTAAGAAACCTCTGAAAGGAGACGCTTATTCTCCAAGTTCACAATACGCAATATATGCTTGGTTAGCTAAAGTTGTTCAGGTAGCAAGAGCGAAAACAAACTTGGGGACATATACTCAAGAAATAATGTCTCAGACATTTCTTAAAGAGCTGGCTCAACTTAGCTGGTTCGAATCAGGTCCAAGTTTGGCGGTGGAATATCTTGAAAGGCATGGCATAGCAGTCGTTATTGAACCTTGCTTAAAAGGAATGTCAGTTGATGGTGCTGCATTAAAAGATTCGAATGGGTTACCTATAATTGCGCTTACGCTACGCGAAAACCGTTTAGATAATTTTTGGTTCACCCTCATGCACGAAGTTGTGCATGTATGGAAACATATAGATTCAGTTTCTGCTTTTGTAGATGATTTAGAGCGCTCGACAGAGGACAAAATTGAGGCTGAAGCAAACAGATTAGCAAGAGACACTTTGATCCCTCGAGTCTCTTGGAAAAGAAGCGATGCTTATCTGTCACCTAGCAAACGAGCTATTGATGAGTTAGCTAGGGAATTAAAGATCCACCCCGCAATTATCGCAGGAAGGATCAGAAGAGAGACTGGAAACTATGCAGTTTTTAGTGAACTAGTAGGACACGGAGAAGTTCGTAAACATTTCCAAGTGTAGCTGATGATGAGGCATAAAATGAAACCAACATACGTACCTATATTGAATGCAAAAAAAGGGGAGTTTGACGCCTTATCTAACATGCCTACAGTAGTGATGGAAAAAGTTATCCCCTTTTTCGAATTACCCAGATTCACTAATAACATAAGAGCCAGCAGGGCGTACGAGAATGAAAAATATCCCACTATTAAATTTGTAACTGATCGCTTAGACAAAATTCACTCTGTTAGAGGTAATCAGCCAGTGATGTTTGATTTGTTTAAGTGGGCACCTAACTCAACGTTGGAGAATGGCGAACACATCCTGTCCTACACATATAATTATCTAACTCTCAAAGGCACTCCAACTATTCCTGTTATCGGGTATGACAGATGGGAGGATGTTGAGTATTCGAAAGCATTAGAATCATTAAGCGAAAATACCTCATCATTTTGTCTCAGATTAGAATCTTATGCTTTTGACGATATGTTAGATGAAGATCACTTCAACGAGCAGATAGATGGCATTATTGAGACATTCGGTCTATTACCATCGCAGTGCTGCGTTCTACTTGATTTCAATGAGGTAAGTAAAACATCGATTGTCGATATTCAGACAAAGTTAGAGACATCTCTTAAACTGCTTGACAAGTATGGCTTTGACTATTTTTTTATCGCTGGATGTTCTTTGACACAGGTTATCAACGATATGGTGCCAGATACAGATAGCACGGGCAAAGTCCTACGAAGAGAAATGATAGCGTGGCAAGCCATAAGAAAAGCATTCCCCAACTACAAGTTCGTTTTTGGCGATTATGGTGTTGTAAATCCCAATATCCCTGATGACATGATAGCGCCAGATGCAAACGGAAAAATCCGATACACAATAAAAGATCATTACTTTGTCGTTAGAGGCCATTCAAGAAGACGAGGAAATAAAGGAGAACAAATGCGTGACTTGTCTCGAATTGTAGTGAACTCTCCATACTTCATGGGACAAAATTTTAGTTGGGGAGATCAAAAAATAGCACACTGCAGCTTAAGCATAGGCGGTGTTGGTAATCCTACCAACTGGGTATCGTATGATACCTCTCATCACGTCCACGCTGTACTTTCTGAGATATTTGAGTTTGAGAGAGCCCTTATTACCTCTTCAAAAAATTCGACGGTAAAAAGTAAATAGCTGATTTTAATCTGGTGCCAGCAGTATACACATGACTAAGACAGAACCTCAAAATTACTAGACGTAATACCCCTTGTATAAAATAAGAGGGGATTACGTCTTATCTAACCATCATTAAGCCTATACAACCTCATATAATTTATATTTAATAGTCCCGATATTGAATTTAATAAATTGAGCATACTCAATGAAGCTGCTAGTTTAAAACACGGAAAAGATAGAGAATCGGAAATAAACAGAATCATCAAGTTATAGAAAAACCAGAGGAATTAAGATGGAATTTGATAACTATCAGAGCGAAGCGTTAAAAACAGACCAATTTTCTGATGAAAAAGAAAAAATAATGCATTCGATTTTGAACCTCACGGAGAGCGTAGGAGTTCTGCATAGAATAATCGAGCAACGGCACAGGGATAAAGAGCTTCCAGAGAGCTACGAACATTCTCGTATTGAACAAAAGATTGGAGATATTCTATGGTATATCTCTAATATAGCTAGCAGGACCAAGGTTAAACTTTCAGACGCCGCTCAGAATAACTTGATCAAAAATCAACAACGCTGGGGGAATGTAGCAGAATTTAGCAATAAATTTTTTGATGAAGACCATCCAGTTTTTGAAAAACTGCCAAGAAAACTAAGCGTTGCATTTTTCAGTCCAAATAATAGTAGCAATTCAAAGAAAATAAAAAAAATAATGATCGCGATTCCTAGTGAAAATAACGAGTGGGTTCAGATAGGTGATCAAATTGATGACAACGCAGAGACTGAAGATGGTTATAGATACCATGATGTTTTGCATTTGGCATACGTCGTTCATCTAGGGTGGTCTCCAGTAATAAGGGCATTACTGAGAAGAAAAAGAAAAAGCACACCTGACAAAGACAGAATCGATGACGGCGCACGCGCAATTAACTTGGAAGAGGCTTTAACTGCATTCATCTTTGCTCATGCAAAGCAGATGAACTTTTTCGCGGGAGCATCACATGTTGAATTTGGTTTGCTAAAAACTATTGAGAGATTAACTCTTGGCCTTGAGGTTAAAAACAGATCATACGCTGATTGGGAAAAGTCAATATTAGAAGGGTACAAGGTATTTAATGAGCTGAAAGAAAAAGGAGAGGGCTTAGTAGTCCTAGACATGAGTATGGAAAACCCGAGCGATAGACTTAAGATATTAGACCTACCTGATTCAGTTAAAAAACATATAAAAGAGCTTTGACAATGAATATTAGCTTAGATCGCGATGGCGCAGTTTTTTCCGAAGATGGGGCATATAGGTATGCTTTATGGAGACGTCTTAATGAAAATGAGAAAACCTTATTTATCATAGGACTTAACCCATCAACTGCTGATGAGAAAACAAACGATGCAACTATCAGACGCTGTATAGGTTTTGCAAAGTCATGGGACTTTGGATGCCTTGTCGTAGGTAATCTATTTGCATACAAAACATCAAAACCAGCCTCCTTGAAAACAACTCAATTTCCCGTTGGAACATTTAATGATATGTGGTTGAAGCGACTTCACCAAGAGTCAGATATGACATTAGTCGCTTGGGGCGTGCACGGGGCTTACTTAAATAGAGGAAATGAAGTACTGTCTTTTATCAAAGACCCTTACTGCCTTGATGTGACGAAGGCACAATACCCGAGACATCCCTTATATGTTAAAGCAGATCAGTTGCCGCAGCCTTATATAAGTACGTAAATTATCCAGTCCTAAAATGCAGATAAAACAGCTGCACCCACTGAACACATGGGTGCAGCTATAAGCAGTTTAAATCCCCTGCCCACCTGAGACTTCAATACGTTGGGCATTGACCCAACGCTGGTCTTCCGATAATAAACTGGCCACCATAGGGCCTATATCATCAGCAACTCCAACCCGGCCTAAAGCCGTCATATCGGCAAAAAACTTATTAAAGTCTGGTGTATCACGCACAGCGCCGCCAAAGAAGTCAGTTTCTATCGCTCCTGGTGCTACTGTATTGACCGCTATACCACGAGGGCCAAACTCTTTTGCCATATAGACAGTCAGCATTTCCACTGCTGCTTTGGCAGCGGCATAAGCCGCCCAGCCAGGCGCTGATACCCGGGTTAAGCCAGTCGATAAATTCACAATACGCCCTCCATCTGCCAATAAAGGCAACAACGTCTGGGTCAGAAAAAACACGCCTTTAAAATGTACATTCACCAGTTGGTCAAATTGAGCCTCTGTGGTGTGCTCAATGAGGGCACAGTCACCATGACCGGCATTATTCACTAAATGGTCAAAAGTATCGCGTTGCCAGATGTCAGCCAGCACAGTGCGCAGCCGCGCAGCAAAGCTGGCAAATCCTGCAACAGCGCCGGTGTCCAGCTGCAGAGAAACAGCTTTGCGCCCCAGCGCGCGAATTTGTGTCACTACAACTTGCGCCTCTTGCTCACGGCTCTGATAAGTGATGATGACATCTGCGCCACGACGGGCAATATTCAGCGCGGTATTGCGGCCAAGGCCGCGGCTGGCACCTGTTACTAAAGCGATTTTAGTCATGCGTTTTCTCCTGTGGTTTAAGACCCCTGCATGCTAAAGAAAAGCTGCTGAAGGGTCTTTACCTGAAGATCCGCACTTTTTGCATAATTCTCCAAAGCTCTTGCGAAGATCAATTCTGGTAGCCTAGAGTATCAGCCATGAAAGATAAGCTATTGAACACTGTGCGCCGTTATGTTGAGGCTCATGCCAACCCACATGGTCTTGCACAAACGCCCATTACCGGCCTGACCACTATTCGTTCGAACACCCCAAGCGGGCTCGAATATGCCATCTCGCGCCCGCTAGTGTGCCTGGTTTTACAAGGCAAGAAACAAGTGGTGATGGGCTCAGAAGTATTCGACTTTAGTGCAGGTGATTCTTTATTGATCAGTGCCGATGTGCCGACTATCAGTCAAATTACAGAGGCAAGCCTTGATGCCCCTTATATCTCGCTGGTACTGGATTTGGATTTGAGTGTGATAGCCGAATTGACGGAACACATGGCGCAGCCCAGAGAAAGTACAAAGCATCCGGTGCAGATTAAACCTACTGACCAGCAAGTAGCAGACGCAGCACTTCGCCTGATGAACTTGTTAGACAGACCAGAATCAGTGCCTGTGCTGCACAAACAACTGGTGCGGGAAATGCACTACTGGTTGTTAGCTGGACGCCATGGCGCTGCCATTCAGCGGCTTGGCTATCACGACAGTCATATCCGACAAATAGCCAAAGCTGTAGCTATACTCAGAGCCGATTTTCGTTTGCCACTGCAGATGGAGCAACTGGCTGCCATTGCAGGCATGAGCCCTTCATCCTTTTATCAGCACTTTCGCGCTGTGACTTCGTTGTCACCGCTGCAATTTCAAAAGCAATTACGGCTGATTGAGGCTCGGCGTTTAATGCGGGCCGAAGGCTTAAAAGCTGGCAGCGCTGCTTTTGCGGTAGGTTATGAAAGTGTGCCGCAATTTACCCGTGAATACAGCAGGATGTTTGGTTTAACTCCGCAAAAAGATACAGCACAAGGCAGAACCAGCACAGTTCACATCGGCACTACATCCACTTCCACCTCTAACTGATGCACACCGTGGCCCTGCAGCAAGCCCTTCAGTGGCACTACGTCGGCATAATCGCGGCCATAAGCGAGGGTAATATGACGTTCTGCCGGCATCAGGTTATTGGTGGGGTCAAAATCGACCCAGCCCAGTTCCGGATCGTACACGGCAAACCAGGCATGAGAGGCATCAGCTCCGATTAAACGTGGCTGGCCTTCGGGTGGTGAAGTTTCCAGATACCCACTGACATAACGCGCTGGTATACCTAAAGCGCGCAGACAACTGACTGCCAGTTGGGCGAAATCCTGACAGACACCTTTTTTATGCAGCAGGACTTCAGACACTGGAGTGACCACTGAGCTAAATTCAGGGTCGTATTCAAACTGCTGAAAAATCAGATCTGTCAGTTGTTGCGCCAGCTGTAATACGGTCAAAGTCGGGTCGGCTATGCTCTGGATCAATGCCTTTGTTTCATCCAGCACAGGGATCATCCGGCTTGGACCAGTGCACAACAGTGCTTTGAGTTGATCTGGTGAATAACCTTGTTGCTGACGGAAAAAAGCCGCCACTTGTGGCCAGGGTTGAGTTAAATCCAAAGCCAGACTCTGTTGGCGGGGTAAAACTTCAACCACAGAAAAAGCAGTCACAGCCAGTTGCTGGTGTGGCGGCTGCAAGTGAATAAAATGCTGGGTATTACCAAAAGTATCTGTTCTGGCATAAACAGAAGATGCAGTGGGCAAAACCTCTAAGTTGAAACTGCATAGTTCCTGTGTCGGCAATTGCCGTGGCTGCAAACAAGCCAGATTGTAACTGTTGGCCACAGGATGCTGGTAACAATAACGGGTCAGGTGGCGGATCTGGTACTTCATATTTTCGGCCTTGTAGGGGCGGGTCTTGCACCCGCCCGTCCGGTGTTCAAATCAATGCCCATTTAAAAGCTCTGCCAGGATTTGCCCGCTTCCGCATGGCTGAAATAGGACGAAGTAATGCTGTCGGACAATTGCCGAAGCACAGCATGCAACTGCTGTAATAAACGACTCAGCTCTGGTGTTGCCTGTAACTGATCATCAAAGAGTTGTTCTGGTTCAGCAAGTTGCAGTAAAGACACCAGCTCCACTGCCAGTTTTTGTTCACGGCTCAGCACCACAGCAGCACCAGGTTTAGGCAGTTGCTGAATTTGACTGGCAAGACGGGCGCACTGATAACCCACAGAACGAGGCGTACTGTCATCCAGTAGCAGTAAGTCAATCACCGCCAGCGGGTGCAGCTCAGTTTTATAACGGCGTCTGTAGGTCATCAAGGTATCTGTCATTCTCAGCACAGACTCCATCAACGACGCACTGCAATTTCTGCCCTGATCAAACACAAAAACTTCCTGCAGCAGAGTGACACTTTGCAAAGCCCTTTCCATATGTTGGCCTAAATCCATAAACCTCAGGGTTTGAGTGCGGCTCATGGTTTCGTTATTCAGACCATAAATAGCGGTCTGTAATAATATGACTTCATCCAGCAAACGCACCATTTGCTGCGGCTGCTGCCAGTTCAGTGGATTTGGCCATTGCGTCAGCGCCAGCTGTAATTTATCCAGCACATACCAGGTGTCTTCGCTGAAGTATTCCCGCACCGACTGCGCATTAAAGAGTAAGTTTTTCAGCACCTGCGCTAAACCGGCCGGATGCTGCAGTGAAAAGAGTTCACTTAAGGCCTGCTGCAAGGCGCTGGTCTGCTGCAATGAGCTCAAAGCTGCGCTGTCTGGCAAAGTGCCATTGGCCTGCAAGCAAAACCGTACTAAAGCTCTGCTATCATCTTGTTGACCAGCAGTCACCTGGAAACTGGTTAAAAGCGGCACTGTGTAACGTAAAGCCCGACAGACTAAATTCAGCCGCTCGTTATAACGGCCCAGCCAGAATAAATGGTCGGCGACACGGCTTGGCAACAAGCCACTATGACGGGATAACAAAATGCGTTTTTGGGTATTTTGCAGCAGGCTGACCGCGTGATCCTGATCGGCCAGCACCCAGACATCTTTGGCGACAAACCCCATACTGTACTGATGCTGCAAGCTTTGCGCATCAGGGCTGATACGAGCCAAAGCGCCAGGCATCACAGCCGGACTATGCTGCTCGGACAACAAACCAAATAAACGCAAGACTCCATACTGCTGATGCTCGCCTTGAGCAGCGTTCCAGCAAGGTACAGAACTTAAGGGCAGCAAGCGGATAGCAATAAAAAGCTCTGGACAAGTCGCTAATTGCTGCTGTAACTCTTGTTGTTGCTGTAGGTCCAGTTCAGTCCAAAGCCAGCTTTGAGCTGTATCAATGCGGCGGAATCTGTACTGGCTTGCATCAGATAAAACCTGTTGCAACTGCTCAGACTTACCACACCAAAAAGCGGCAGTAGTGGGCAATTGCAATTCTTCATTTAAAAGCACCCGACAAAGCGCAGGTAAAAAGGGCAATAACACACCGGAGTCCAGTAATGCAGCTCCTGGCGGGTTGGCGCAAAACAGCTGCTGCTGCCGAATGCTTTGTAATAAACCGGCAGTGCCTGTTGAATCCGGATCCAGCTCCAGCGCATCACAACGGGCATCTGGTAAATAGCGCATCAGGCTGTCGACCTGCTGCAACCCTGTGACAGTTTTTAGCCACAAAGCACCGTCTTTAAACATCAGATCGGCGCTGTGCATCAGGGCTATATCTAAATAATTGGCTAAAAAGGCATGTTCAAAATAAGCGGCGTCGCGTTTGCCATGGGTTAATAAACCACAAAGTGGTCGTCGCCCTTCCGCTGTATGGCCAGTGCCCTGTGCAAACACCAGCTGCAATTTACGGAAAAAACCGGCCAGTTGGCTTTTGCCAATACTGTGATTTAGTTCACCAATACAGTGGTTAAACGCCAGCCTGTGTTCTAATACAAAACCAAGCCCAGCCGGCATCTGGCTCTGATCGGCATAGACACAAAACTGACCTGCGGCATCGCGGCCTATATCTACAGCCAGCAAACTCAGCCATTGCTGGTGAGTGGGTACCAACTGATGACAAGGCAACAGATAGTTTTTGTTCTGGAAAATAAGTTCAGCAGGCAATAACCCCTGCTGGATCAGAAGCTGAGGGCCGTACAAATCCTGCAATACCATCGAGAGCAGCAATTGACGCTGCTTTACGCCGGCCTGCAACTCTTGCCACTCTTTATCACTCACCAGCCATGGCATTAAATCCAGCTGACGTTGTTGCTCCAGCCAGGGATCAAAAGTAGCACCGTTTTCCCGCAGCTGATGCTGCAAATCCGTATGCAACTGCACTAAATGCTGCTGGCTTTGCTGCTGCCACCAGAGCTGCAATTGCTGCCACTGCGGCAAATCAGTCCATCTTAGTTGTTCACTCAACTCCTGACTTTCCACAGTCATCATCAGGCCGACATTTGCTGGCTGAGATCTGTGGAGAATTCAAGTTTTGGCGTACTAATCACCTGATGCAATTCAATAATCCCTGTTTGAAATTGGTCAATCAGCTGATGCAGCTGACCTGTGGTCAATTCGGATAAGTTTTGTGTTTTTAACAAGTCCTGCAGCTGCCAGACCCGTTGCAATATAGCAGCACTATGAGGCAAAGCTTTGGCTGACGCAGCCACTCTATGCAAACAATACGCAATGGAGCGTGGAAAGTCAGCGTAGGTCAGCAAATAGTCCACCGCATCCACTTCAGTGTTTTGATGCGCCAGATAATAGTGGTACGACTCTACCCCACCCAAAGCATTTAAAATAGAAGTCCAGCGAAAACGTGGTCTTTTAATATCCGTCGGCTGCAGCTGCTGCAATACCATCACATCCATAATACGGGTCGTCATATCAGCCCGCTCTACATGCCGGCCAATATTAAACAAATCAAAAGCGTCGCTGCGCAGCATAGTGCCATCCAGCACCCCGACCACCATCTGACAACGGCGGCTGACCTCCGTCATTAAGCGGTATCTGTGCTGACGCCCTTGTAACTGCTGGCAATGCTCCTGTAAAAACAAATCCAGTGAATTCAGCTCTTCCCACATATCACGTGGGATCAGCTGTCGTACTGTTCTGGCATTTTGTTTTAGCGCACTGCACGCCGAACGGATAGAGACTTCACTGTCGGCATCCGTAATTAAAAAGCCCATCACCTGCTGCTCTACCGTCAGATCGCTTGGTGGTAACTGACTTAAGAGTTCAGCGCCATTCTGACCTAACACATCCAGTAACAAGGGCCAACTAAACTGGCTGTCTTTGTGACTGTCGATCAGCAAATGGCTGGTGGCATTAATTAAGCGGGCCGTGTCATCCAGACGCTCCAGATAACGGCCTAACCAGAATATATGATCCAAAGATTTTAATAACATAGATCAGACCTCATCGTTGATGATCCAGGTGTCTTTGCTACCGCCGCCTTGCGACGAATTGACCACCAAAGAGCCTTTTTTCAGCGCAACCCGGCTTAAACCGCCTGTGGTGCAGTACAAATCTCTGCCCTGCAAAATAAAGGGCCGTAAATCTAAATGCCGTGGCTCCAGCACACCATCACATAAAGTAGGAGCTGTGGATAACGCCAGAGTCGGCTGAGCAATAAAATTACGCGGATTGGCTTTAATAGCTTCCGCCATTTGTTGTTGCTCTTCTTTGGTGGAACGTGGGCCTATCAAAATGCCGTAGCCACCGGATTCATTGGCAGGTTTCACTACCAGTTGATCCAGATTGGCCAATACATACTCACGCTGTTTTGGGTCCAAGCATAAATAGGTAGGAACGTTGTCGATCAGCGGCTGTTCGCCCAAATAATAATTGATGATTTCAGGCACATAGGCGTAAATCACTTTATCGTCGGCAACCCCAGAACCTGGCGCATTTGCGATAGACACATTGCCTTTGGCCCAGGCTTTGATTAAACCCGGAATACCCAAGACTGAATCGGGCCGGAAAGCTTGTGGGTCGATAAAAATATCATCCACCCTGCGATAAATCACATCCACCCGTTGCAGGCCATGCAGAGTTTTTAAATAAACAATGTCGTCCTGCACCAGTAAATCGGTATTTTCGGCCAGTTCAACACCCATTTGTTGGGCTAAAAAGCTGTGCTCAAAATAAGCTGAGTTATAAACGCCAGGTGTTAACAGCACTATGCAAGGCACATCACCAGGGCGAGGCGATAAAGAGGCCAACATACGCCAGAGTTGATGCGGGTAGTCGTCTACAGGGTAGATAAAGGAGTCTGCAAATAATTCCGGAAAAACCCGTTTCATCACAGTGCGGTTTTCCAGCATATAAGACACGCCGGACGGTACCCTTAAGTTATCTTCCAGTACTAAAAACTTTCCTGAGCCATCACGCACCAAATCAGTCCCGCAGATATTGGCCCACACCCCATAACGGGGCGAAATGCCCTTACATGGTGCAAGGTAGTTGCGGGAATCCAGCACTAAATCAGCCGGTACTATACCGTCCTTAAGAATGCGTTGGTCGTGGTACAAGTCGTCAATAAACAGGTTTAAAGCGGCTAAACGTTGTTTCAGGCCAGCACTGGTTTTTTGCCATTCTGAGCTTGGGATAGTGCGTGGCATTACATCTAAAGGCCAGCAGCGGTCGATATTATTACCGTCTGAATACAAGGTAAAGCAAACGCCCATAGCGCTAATCGTTTGATTTAACTGCTCTTGTCTTTGAATCAGCTCAGCAGAGCCGTGGCGATCAATAAAACGAGCTATAGCCGCAGCCGGTGGTCGTATTTGTCCATCCGCCTGCACCAGCTCATCAAAACACTGGCTGATTTGCTGATAGTGCCCAAAACTTTTTGCACCCATTGGCGACTCCTTCCCGTCCGATACGACCCGAACAACATCAGTTCAAGGCCTGCTTTTTTTGTTCTGTATCAGAAAAGAGCAAGGGTTATGCCAGTGCGGGTCAAAGCTTAAACTTTGGGTTACAAGTTGGTGACATAAAGAGAAAGTTGGGACTTCAGGTTTAAAACGGAGGACTAAAATGGACTATAGGATTTTGCTATTAAACGGATAGCAGGGTCAGAGCCAAAGCTCTGACCCTGCTTCACTATTCCTGAAATAAGGTTTCGATATTAAGACCCTGATGAGTAACAATTTCACGCAGACGGCGTAAAGCTTCCACCTGAATTTGTCGCACTCTTTCGCGGGTTAAACCAATTTCTTTACCTACATCTTCCAGCGTCGAAGGTTCATAGCCTAATAAACCAAAACGGCGTGCTAAGACTTCACGTTGTTTTGCATTGAGCTCGTCCAACCAAATCACCAAATGCTGACGGATATCGGCATCCTGTAATTCAGTTTCCGGGCCTAATTCTTTTTCATCTGCCAATACATCAAGCAGCTGTTTTTCCGAAGAACCCGCTACCGGTGTATCCACTGAGGTAATTTTTTCATTCAGCTTCAACATCTTGCGAACTTCTTCGACAGGCCTGTCCAGTGCAGCTGCAATTTCTTCCGGTGTTGGCTCGTGGTCCAGTCGTTGCGACAATTCACGCGCAGCGCGCAGATAAATATTCAGTTCTTTCACCACATGAATCGGCAATCGAATAGTGCGGGTTTGGTTCATAATGGCCCGTTCTATGGTTTGACGGATCCACCAGGTGGCGTAGGTTGAAAAACGGAAACCGCGTTCAGGATCAAACTTTTCTACGGCGCGGATCAGGCCTAAGTTGCCCTCTTCAATCAGATCCAGCAAAGCTAAACCACGGTTGATATAACGACGGGCAATTTTAACCACTAAACGTAAGTTACTTTCAATCATACGTTTACGGGCGGCTTTATCGCCTTTGAGAGCAAGGCGGGAAAAATACACTTCTTCTTCGGCGGATAATAAAGGGGAAAAACCAATTTCACCCAGATAAATCTGAGTAGCGTCCATAGCACGCTGGCTATCATTGGCTGTAAAAACGTCGTCTGGAGTATTGTCTTCTTCCGCGGCTAAAGCGGCTAAATCAGGTTCTGCGTTATCATCATCTGCTAAAATAACGTCATCCGTTAATTCGGCTTCTTTAAATTCGATTACATCATCATCATCTTTATGGCCCATTTCCTTCTCCCACTTCTACAAGCTTTGGGTATCACCTGGACTGCCCGGTATCCTTACCTCTTTGCCCTTTCGGGGTGACATTTTTTATTTTATTTAATTATTTTAAGTATCGTTTTGGATCTACGGACTTACCACGGAAACGGATTTCGAAGTGCAGCCTGACTGAGGTTGCATCTGTGTTGCCCATTTCAGCTATAGTTTGCCCGCTTGCGACAGTATCACGCTCTTTCACCAGCAATTTACGGTTATGCGCATAGGCACTTAAGAAGTCGTCATTGTGACGGATAATCACCAGATTGCCGTAGCCTCTTAGTGCATTGCCCGCGTAAACCACTTCACCTGCTGCTGCAGCTTTTATAGGAGTACCTGCTTTTCCTCCTATATCTAACCCTTTGTTACCATGTTCTGCGTTGGAGAAGCCAGCCAATATAGGTCCTCGAACCGGCCAAGCCCAGCGTACTTTAGAACTGGAAACTGAATTTTCTGTTGAAGTTGCATTTTCCTTTACCGCCTGCTTTCGAACATAACCCGTTTGATTGTTACGCGCAACAGCTTTGTTAGCACTTGTTAATTTAGTTTGGCTTTGTGAAGGATTTTTTACCGTGCCGGAGGCTGGTTTTGACACTTTAACTGAAGAAACCCGCTGTTCATCGCGAGAATATATGTATTTTTTGTTATCAATTCGTAAATATTGACCAACAAAAATGCGATACGGAGGTGAAATATTGTTCAGTTGTGCCAACTCCCGATAGTCCAGCCCGGCACGAAAAGCAATGGAGTATAAGGTGTCTCCAGACTGAACCATATGGCCAGCACCGGGTTCACCTTTCGGATATTTTTTATAATAATTTTTGATATCGTTTAATGTAGTGACGGGTGCTGGCGATTCTCTTGAGCTACAAGCGCTTAAGGCCAACACCAGACAACTGACACTAAAAAGTTTCATTAGTTAGCGATATACCAGATATAAAATGCCACCAAGGACTACAGTCCCCCACCCAAGCCAATCCACTATATCACGTAACTTTTGCTGCATTTTTTCACCGCCCCAATACATCAATCCTGCGACCAGAAAAAACCGGCTGGCGCGGCCAATAAAAGAAGCAATGACAAAAGGAAAAAAAGCCATATTCATCAAACCAGCTCCCACAGTAAATAACTTGTAGGGAATAGGAGAAAAACCAGCAATAAATACCACCCAAACCCCGTAGGTTGTAAACCAGTGCTCTACTTTAGCAAAGGTCTCCTGATACCCCATGTATTCGACTGCTGGCAATACTAGTGGTTCATACAACCATAAACCGAGGAAGTAACCACAAATACCACCAAATACCGAAAACAAAGTGGTGATCCAGGCAAAACGCCAGGCTTTATCAGGTTGCGACAATGCCATAGGCGCCAGCATCACGTCTGGCGGAATAGGAAAAATAACTGATTCAGTAAAACTTAACCCAGCTAAATACCGCTCTGCATGACGATGTTTTGCCCATACTATGGCTTTGTCATACATCCATTGGAAAACTTTCAAGTGTTCTTCCTTTTTACATCAATTAAGCCAGCTCGCCAGGCACTAAAGGCACAAAACGTACTGCCTCTACATCTTTTTGTTCAAACTCATCACCCACCCGGGTAAATACTCTTAAAACTTGTTCCTGAGCACCCACGGGGATCACTAAGCGGCCTCCTTCAGAGAGTTGCTGCAGCAAAGCTTGTGGCACTTCGTGCGGTGCTGCCGTAACTATAATGCAATCAAAAGGCGCTTTACTGGCCCAGCCGAGCCAGCCATCACCATGTTTCATCGACACATTATGTAAATCCAACTGCTGCAAACGGCGTTTGGCCTGAAACTGCAACGACTTTATCCGCTCTACGCTACAAACCTGTGAAAACAACCTCGCCAGTACAGCGGTCTGATAACCAGAGCCTGTACCAATTTCCAGCACCTTTTGACACTGCTGGGATTGCAACAATAACTCGGTCATTTTTGCCACTATATAAGGCTGCGAAATGGTCTGCCCCTGGCCTATAGGCAAAGCGGTGTTTTCATAAGCTTTATGCGCCAGTACTGCTTCAACAAACAAATGCCGTGGCGTTTGCGCGATAGCGGATAAGACTTTGCTGTCTTTAATCCCATCTTGCTGAAGTTTTTGTGCCAATACTGCGGCACTACGATGGGTGACTACTGCCATAATTTAACACTCAATTCCATCTAACCAGTCCGTTAACGATTCCATACTGCGATAGGCTGTCATATCCACGTGCAAAGGTGTAATAGAAGCAAACCCCTGAGCTATGGCATAAAAATCAGTGCCAGGACCTGCATCAAGCTCTGGCCCTAAAGAGCCATACCAGTAGATTGGCCGCCCCCATGGATCTGTTGAACTTTGCATGGTTTCGGCTTTATGCCGCCGGCCTAAACGAGTGACCTGTATGCCACGTAATTGCTCTAAAGGGACAGCCGGCACATTGATATTTAAAATTTGATCCGCAGGCAGTGGATGAGATTGTAATTTTTTAATTACCTGCACTGTGACATAAGCAGCAGTGGCAAAATGCTGTTCATCCCGACCTGCCAAGGACACCGCTATAGCAGGCAAACCTAAATGCCGACCTTCGGTAGCAGCTGCTACAGTGCCTGAATACAACACATCGTCACCTAAGTTGGCACCATGGTTAATACCAGCCACCACCAGATCGGGGGCTTGTGATAACAACTGACTAATAGCCAAATGCACGCAGTCTGTTGGTGTGCCATTAACAGCAATAAAACCATTATCCAATTGCTGAGTACGCAACGGGTTCAGTAAAGTCAGGGAGTTACTGGCTCCGCTGCAATTGCGATCAGGTCCTACAGTGGTCACTTCTGCAATTTCAGTCAGAGCTTTCTGCAGCACCTGTATACCTTTGGCGTACACACCATCGTCGTTACTTAATAAAATTCGCATTTATGATCTGCCCTCGCCTCTGTGGTAATTAATCCAAAGTGGCGTAATTACGTTGCACATCCTGATAATTTACCAGCTCCCGCAAAACGGAAGTGGCAAAACAACCTGAATAGAGTTTAAAGCTAATTTTTACGTTGCAGCCTTGTACTTCGGCCTTTAATTCTGCCGGCAGAACCCGGATAGAGCGACGTTCAGCCCGGACATTTAACTCAGCCAGTTTGTCGACCCAATGCTGCCAAGGCTGCAGACTTTGTTGCTCAAAAGTCAGCGCATCGGCGGTGATTAGCGGTTCACCTAAACCAGGCAGGCCAGCCGTAGGATGAATATCAGCCTCCAATAAGCGCTGATGTAAAGTATCATCGACTTGCGGTACTTTAAAAATCGAACCTGAACCATCCAGTTGCACGACTTCGCCAGTCAATAATTGGTTAAAAGTACCAGCTTTTACCCGCGCATCGACCTGCAGATTAAACAAAAAAGAACGGCTGGCCGATAAAGCTAAACCCCGTATTTTCCGATCTTCAATACCAGCGCCGGAAAACAACTGTTCGGCTAAACGCAAATTACCGCCCTGAATACCAAAACGTTGTTCGCCGTAATAATTCGGCACGCCTTTTTTCACTAACTCTAACCGCTCTAACAGAGCAGGAATATCACTGACATCCCGCAAGGTCAGGCTAAATTCATTGTATTTTATTGAGCCTAACTTTAACCGGCGCTGATGGCGGATACTGTCGAGAATTTTAACGCCTTCGATGTTCCAATCCTGCCAGTTTAGTTGTTGTTTGATAGGTACTGGTACACAAAACCACTGACGAGTGACCGCATGGCGGTCTTTTAAACCGGCATAACTGACCTGACGGGCTTTACAACCAACCAATTCAGCTAATAGCTTGGCAACATACTGAGTGTTCTGGCCAATTTTTTCTACCAGCAACAACATGTGCTCGCCTGCGCCGGTAGGTGTAAAACTCAGCTCCTCAACCACAATAAAATCATCAGGTTGCACACGCAGCAACGCAGTGGTTTCAGGCTGACCGTATAGGTAACTTAGCTTTGGCAGCTCTGCTATCAACGCCATTAAGACTTCACCAACAGCACTACAGCTTCTACGGCAATGCCTTCTTTGCGACCCACAAAACCCAGTTTTTCAGTGGTGGTCGCTTTCACATTCACTTGCGATAAACCGCACACCAGATCTTCAGCAATACAGGCGCGCATCGCATCGACATGAGGCGCCATTTTTGGTGCCTGCGCCATAATGGTCACATCCAGATTACCGACTTCATAACCTAAAGCTTTGACATCAGCAAACACCTTGCGCAATAAAATACGGCTGTCGATGTCTTTAAAGGCGGCATCTGTGTCCGGGAAATGATGGCCAATATCACCTAAGGCCATAGCGCCTAACAAAGCATCTGACACGGCATGCAGCACCACATCACCATCGGAATGCGCCAGCAAACCTTGCTGATAAGGGATTTTCACTCCACCTAAAGTAATAGGGCCTTCGCCACCAAAAGCGTGTACGTCAAAACCATGACCAATACGAAACGGCATCATACAGAATGCTCCAGATAAAAAGCGGCCAAAGCTAAATCTTCAGCCTGAGTAATTTTGATATTGTCGGCATGGCCTTGCACCAAAAGCACAGGCAATCCTGCCCATTCCATAGCGCTGGCTTCATCCGTAATGGCTACGCCCTGGGATAACGCCTGTTGCAGTGCATCTCTGAGCAAAACTGTAGGAAACAACTGCGGCGTATAGGCGTGCCATAAACCTGCTCTATCCACAGTGTGGCCAACAGTGTGCTGTACAGTGTCAGAACCACGTTTCATGGTATCTCGCACTGGCGTGGCTAAAATGCCGCCCTGATTGGATTCGATGCAGCTATCAATTAAAAGTTCGATATCACTAACCCGCACTACAGGGCGAGCCGCGTCATGCACCAGCACCCAAGGATAGGCTTTGGCATCAATCTGAACTAAAGCATTCAGTACTGAGTTAGCACGTTCAGCGCCACCATCCACCCGTTGAATGCCTGAGTCAGTCGCTAAAGGCAATGTTGGAAAATACGGATCGTCCGGGCTTAACGCCAGATAAAACTGCTGTAAAGCAGGAACTTGTTTTAAGCGACGCAGAGTTTGCTCCAGCACAGTTACACCACAAAGTGGCAGGTACTGTTTGGGCTTATCCGCCTTCATTCGTTTGCCAACACCAGCGGCCGGGATCACAGTCGCAATAGCAGGAATAGCGGTCATTTTTTGTCCAGCGGGGTAATAATCCGGAAAAATACTTCGTCGTGCCTAATCAAACCCAGTTCGTTACGGGCCCGTTCTTCAATCGCATCCAAACCTATTTGCAGGTCGGTGACATCGGCCTTCAGTAATTTATTACGCTTAGCCAGTACTTCATTTTGTTGTTCCATCTTGGCGAGTTCAGTTTTATGCGCCCAATACTCCATCACGCTATGTTGGCCAAGCCACAAGCGGTGTTGAAGAGCTGCAAGCAGCGTGAGTAGCAATAAAACCAACAGGCGCATATAGAACCAAAAAATAAAGAGATGAAAGTATTATGAAGCTTATCGGCCAGACTGGAAAGCCGAAAATAAAGGCTTATTGCGGAAAAATGCCACTTAGGGCTGAAAAGGCTTAGCAAAGTTCTGCCAATTCAGCCGGCTAGCCAGCAACAATTCTCTTAAACTCAAGACTCGTGGGCTTTTACGTTCGCTGTTAAGCCATTGATGACCACAACAAGCAGCCGTCATTAAGCTTTTTGTCGGCTTAAGCAGGAATTTATCACTGTTTTCGTCGGTAAGAGGAGTGCCGTTAAAACTAAACCAGCCATGTTCGTTGCAGTGCAGCCTCTGCCCTGGCAGATCAACTTCATCCACTGAATCCAGCCAGATGCTTTCGAGCGACTGCTGGTTCTGATAGACAGGCACCAATAAGGCCCTTTTGTTATGTTTTAAATAAAACTGCTCAATTTGCTCTATGCCCTGCTCTTTGGCCGGACACTGTGGGCTCTGACGTCCCATCCAGCTGGCATTCTGACTATCGATTTCAAGCGGAGACTTATGTGACAAAATACTGCTGGCAGCGCGGCGGATATAAAAAGGTAAACTGGCTAAACGTTTTTGCAGACTGGCTAAAAATTCGGGCGGCATTTTGGCATAACGCATCAACTCCCGTTCATACAAAGCATTACAAAGCTCTGTATAAGTCAGGTCCTGCGCCGGGCCTTGCCACAGCTGATGTTGATCGGCTGAATGTTTTTTCATCCGTTGATGGTAATCAAGGGAGCAAAACCAATCAAGGGGTCAGAGTAAGAGACCCCTTGATTGGTTTATCTGGCCTGGCTTACGCCTGGCCTTTAATTTCTACACGGCCACGGTACGGAGCCTTAGCACCTAATTCCTGCTCAATACGCAGTAACTGGTTGTACTTAGACACGCGGTCTGAGCGGCATAAAGAACCTGTTTTGATTTGACCAGCAGCAGTACCTACAGCTAAGTCAGCAATAAAGGAATCTTCAGTTTCGCCTGAACGGTGTGAAATAACTGCAGTGAAACCCGCATCTTTCGCCATTTTAATAGCGGCTAAAGTTTCAGTTAAGCTACCGATTTGGTTAAATTTGATCAGGATAGAGTTACCAATGCCCTGCTCAATACCACGGGTCAGGATCTTGGTGTTGGTGACGAATAAATCGTCACCGACCAGCTGAATTTTATCGCCCATTTTATTGGTCATGTCTTTCCAGCCATCCCAATCCGACTCGTCTAAACCGTCTTCAATTGAGATGATAGGGAAACGGGTCGCTAAACCAGCCAGGAAGTCGTTGAATTCATAAGAAGTGAATTCTTTGCCTTCGCCAGACAGTTTGTATTTACCATCGACATAAAACTCAGATGCAGCACAGTCTAAGGCTAAAGTGATGTCTTTATTCAGCTCGTAACCTGCTGAAGCCACAGCTTTAGAGATGACAGTTAAAGCTTCTTCGTTTGATTTCAGATCCGGCGCAAAACCACCTTCATCACCTACAGCTGTATTTAAGCCCTGACTGTGCAGTTCTTTTTTCAGTTGATGGAAAATTTCAGCGCCCATACGCAGAGCTTCAGCGAAAGTTTTAGCGCCAACAGGCTGCACCATAAATTCCTGAATATCCACGTTGTTATCCGCATGCTCACCACCGTTGATGATGTTCATCATAGGTACTGGCATGGAATACACACCTGGTGTGCCGTTTAAGTCAGCAATGTGCTGATACAGTGGGATTTTTTTGTCAGCAGCAGCTGCGCGGGCTACAGCTAAAGACACAGCCAGAATAGCATTGGCGCCTAATTTAGATTTAGACTCAGTGCCGTCCAGATCGATCATGATCTGATCCACTTCAGCTTGCTTATAAGCATTTTTGCCCAGTAAAGCTGCTTTGATTGGGCCATCGATATTGGCCACTGCAGTACGCACACCTTTACCTAAGTAACGGCTTTTGTCGCCGTCGCGCAGTTCTAAAGCTTCACGGGTACCAGTAGAAGCACCTGATGGCGCACAACCACGACCCATAGCACCACTGGCCAGGAAAACGTCGGCTTCTACTGTTGGGTTACCGCGTGAATCCATGATCTCACGGGCGATAATATTGACGATCTCAGACATTGTTAATCCCCTTATTTTTGTCGCATAAAAAAGCCGGACTGATAGCCCGGCTGCAACTGGTTATACGAGTTGCTGTTTCTGATATTTGTAAGCGGCGGCCACGAAGCCCTGGAATAACGGATGCCCGTCACGTGGTGTTGAGTTAAATTCCGGATGGAACTGACCCGCCACAAACCATGGGTGTGTAGGTATTTCAATCATTTCAACCAACTGGTTGTCCGCCGACAAACCAGAGATCTTTAAGCCAGCCTCTTCGAGCTGAGCAACATAGTTGTTGTTCACTTCGTATCTGTGACGATGACGTTCGCTGACGATGTCGCTGCCATAGATCTCGCGGGCTTTTGTATTGGCTTTAAGGTTACAGTTTTGGCTGCCCAAACGCATAGTGCCGCCCATATCAGACCTGTCGGTCCGCTGTTCAACATTACCATCAGAGTCCAGCCATTCTGTGATGAGACCCACCACAGGGTAAGGCGTGTTCTTATTAAATTCTGTCGAGTGCGCGTCTTTCATGCCAGCGACATTGCGGGCATATTCAATCAGCGCTACTTGCATACCTAAACAAATGCCGAGGTAAGGTACTTTGTTTTCACGGGCATAACGAGCGGCCATAATTTTGCCTTCCACACCACGCTCACCAAAACCACCAGGCACCAGAATCGCATCTACAGTAGACAGAATATCTGTGCCTTTGCTTTCGACGTCTTGCGAGTCGATGTATTTGATATGCACAGTTAAACGGTTTTTTAAACCTGCATGGTTTAAGGCCTCGTTCACTGATTTATAGGCATCTGGCAGTTCAACATATTTGCCCACCATACCTACGGTGATTTCACCTGTAGGGTTGGACTCCTGATACAACACCTGTTCCCATTCGGTCAGGTCTGCTTCAGGGCAAGTAATATGGAAACGACGCACCACTAAATCATCCAGACCCTGCGACTTTAACAGTGCTGGAATTTGGTAAATGCTGGACACGTCTTTTAATGAAATAACAGCACGCTCTTCCACATTGGTAAACAGAGCAATTTTAGCGCGCTCGTTCGACGGGATAGCGCGGTCTGAACGGCAGACCAGAATATCCGGCTGAATACCAATAGAACGCAGCTCTTTGACAGAATGCTGAGTAGGCTTGGTTTTGATTTCGCCGGCAGTACCCAGGTATGGCACTAAAGTCAGGTGCATAAACATGGCGCGTTCGCGGCCAATTTCAGTACCTAACTGACGAATAGCTTCTAAGAATGGCAGGGATTCGATATCACCTACAGTGCCACCAATTTCAACTATGGCAATGTCATAACCTTCAGCACCAGCAACCACACGGCTTTTGATTTCGTTGGTGATATGAGGAATAACCTGAATAGTGGCACCTAAATAATCACCACGGCGCTCACGACGTAATACGTCTGAGTAAATACGGCCTTGAGTGAAGTTATTACGTTTGGTCATTTTGGTGCGGATAAACCGCTCGTAGTGACCTAAATCGAGGTCGGTTTCTGCGCCGTCTTCTGTGACGTACACTTCACCGTGCTGAATTGGGCTCATGGTGCCCGGATCCAGGTTAATGTACGGATCCAGTTTAAGGATGGTCACTTTCAGGCCACGGGCTTCTAAAATAGCCGCTAACGATGCAGCAGCAATGCCTTTACCTAAGGATGAGACAACCCCACCCGTCACGAAGATGTATCTTGTAGTCATGAGACCCCTGAGACGCCATTGGCAATAAAGAATTTACGAACTTAGGACGGGGGGAAATTATAACAAAGGGCGGCTTGTCGCTCAATCAAAAGGCAGGATAAAAAAATAATAAATCAGCAAGCCCCTGTCAAAGGCGCCGATTTTGGCTTAAAACGGTAAAACAAAGGCAGCTGATGCTGCCTTTGTAGGGGGGAGTGTTATGAGCCGTGTTTATCTGTATGGCGCATATGCGGGAACAGAATCACGTCACGGATACTTGGCGCGTCGGCCAGTAACATCACCAGACGGTCGATACCAATGCCCTGACCAGCTGTTGGCGGTAAACCGTGCTCCAAAGCGGTAACGAAATCTTCGTCGTAGTACATGGCCTCATCATCACCGGCTTCTTTTTGCGCAACCTGTTCACGGAAACGTTCAGCCTGATCTTCAGCGTCATTTAATTCGCTGAAACCATTGCCTAATTCACGACCACCGATAAAGAACTCAAAACGGTCTGTGATTTCCGGATTGTGATCATTACGACGGGCCAGCGGAGAAATCTCTGCCGGGTATTCAGTGATAAAAGTAGGTTGTTGTAACTTGGTTTCCACCAGTTCATCAAACACTTCCATCAGAATACGGCCATGACCATAGTTGGCTTTGACTTCAATGCCTAAAGACTTGGCAAGTTCAGCAACGGCTTCGCGCGTCGTTAACTGCTCCAGTTTAACTTCCGGGTTGTAGTGCAGAATAGATTCAGTCACGGACATACGGGCAAAAGGTTTACCGAAGTCAAACAGGTTGCCCTGGTAAGGCACTTCAGTAGTTCCCAGCACAGACTGCGCCAGACCACGGAATAACTCTTCAGTGATATCCATCAAATCGTTGTAATCGGCATAAGCCCAGTAGAATTCCAGCATAGTGAATTCCGGGTTATGACGGGTTGAAACACCTTCGTTACGGAAGTTACGGTTCAGCTCAAATACTTTCTCAAAACCACCCACCACTAAACGCTTTAAATATAGCTCTGGTGCAATACGCAGGAACATTTGCATGTCCAGCGCATTGTGGTGAGTCTCGAACGGACGGGCCGAAGCACCACCCGGAATGCTTTGCAGCATTGGGGTTTCTACTTCTAAAAAGCCTTTGCTGTTAAAAAACTGACGGATATAAGCCACAGTTTTTGAACGGATTAAAAAGGTTTTGCGTGACTGGTCGTTCACAATCAAATCTAAATAACGCTGACGGTAACAGGCTTCCTGATCGGTTAAACCATGGAATTTGTCCGGCAATGGACGCAGCGCTTTGGTCAGTAAACGGATATCATCTAACCAGACGGTCAGCTCACCGGTCTGAGTTTTAAACAACACGCCGCTACCGCCGACTATGTCGCCTAAATCCCACTTCTTGAAGCCTTCGTTGTAGACATTTTCTGCCAGACTGTCGCGTGCTACGTATAACTGCAGCTTGCCGCCCACGTCCTGAATAGTAGTAAAGCTGGCTTTACCCATAATACGACGCAGCATCATACGACCTGCCACAGTGACACGGATTTTTTTCTCTTCCAGCTCTTCTTTGCTCAGGTGCTCGTACTGGGCATGGATCTGATCGGAAGTGGCGTCACGGCGAAAATCATTTGGAAATGGGTTACCCAGTTCACGTAATCCGGCCAGCTTATGTTTTCGCTCAGCAATCAGTTTATTGACGTCCTGATGTTCTTCAATAGGAGTATTCTGTTCAGACATGATAAGTTCCTGATTTTGTGAGCTAAATTACAAACCGGCTTTTAAGCTGGCTTCAATAAATTTGTCGAGATCGCCGTCCAACACCGCCTGGGTATTGCGGGTTTCGACGCCTGTGCGTAAATCTTTAATACGCGAGTCATCCAGCACATAAGAGCGGATTTGACTGCCCCAGCCAATATCCGACTTGGTGTCTTCCAGTGCTTGTTTTTCGGCGTTTTGCTTTTGCAGTTCAAACTCATACAACTTAGCGCGTAACTGCTTATAAGCGTTATCGCGGTTTTTATGCTGCGATCTGTCGTTCTGACACTGCACCACAATGTTAGTCGGTAAGTGAGTAATACGGACCGCTGAGTCGGTTCTGTTTACGTGCTGACCACCAGCGCCTGAAGCACGGTAGGTATCAATACGTAAGTCAGCCGGGTTGATTTCGATTTCAATATCGTCATCGACTTCTGGTGAAACAAACACTGACGCAAAAGACGTATGGCGACGGTTGCCTGAGTCGAACGGACTTTTACGCACTAAACGATGCACGCCAGTTTCAGTACGTAACCAGCCATAAGCATATTCGCCGGTAAATTTGATGGTACAGCCTTTGATACCGGCCACGTCGCCATCTGTCACTTCATATAACTCAGGTTTAAAGCCTTTGGCTTCACCCCAACGCAGATACATACGCATTAAAATGCTGGCCCAGTCCTGAGCTTCAGTACCACCAGAACCAGATTGAATATCCAGATAACAATCGCTTGGATCGCTTTTGCCAGAGAACATACGACGGAATTCCAGCTTGGCCAGCTGTAATTCTAAGTCGGCCAATTCAGCCTGAGCTTCATTAAAAGTATCTTCGTCTTCGGCTTCAACCGCCAGTTCCACTAAGCCAGCCACGTCTTCCAGACCCTGATCCAGCTTGTCGATGGTGCCAACAATCTGTTCCAGCGCTGAACGTTCTTTGCCTAATGCCTGTGCATTTTCGGGGTTGTTCCAGACCGCAGAATCTTCCAGCTCACGGCTGACTTCTTCTAGCTTTTCTTTTTTGGCGTCGTAGTCAAAGATACCCCCGAAGCACGTTGGTGCGTTCAGTCAGATCTTTAATGGCGTTGTATACCGGATTTACTTCAAACATGATTTAAGGCGCTTAGAAAAAAATTGGTGGCGATTGTAGCAATATTTCAGCAGACATGCAGCCATCCCGACGATTTTCTGTTGAAAGAGTCTGCACAGTTTTTTAATAAAGTCTGTGCAGACTGTGGTCGATAAGAAACTAGCCTATTTTTTCAATCAACCGGACAATCAACTGCACAGACTGTTGGTCACGGTAGTCGTTGATATCCAGCTGATAAGCCACACGGATTTTTTTTACGTTGGCATCAGGCCAGGCTTTGTTGTCGGCATTAAACCAGATGGCGTCTACTAAGCTGCCATCACTGGATTCCAGCATCAGTTTCAGGTGTTTATCCGCCAGCAGACGTTGTTGGCGGATCACAAACTCCCCCTCAAACACCGGCTCAGGGAAAGCTTGTCCCCAGGGGCCTGCTTGTTGCAACAAACGGGCAAAAGGTACAGACAAACAATCACTGCTCAAATCACCGTCTGTATAAAGCACAGCAGTCAAAAGCTCAGGTGTCAGATACTTCTTAGCGACAAAATTCAGTGCCAGTTTAAAGGTTTCAAAACGCTCTTCGGCAATAGTTAAACCTGCCGCCATGGCATGGCCACCAAACTTTTTAATCAGGCCTGGGTATTGAGTAGAGACTTCATCTAATAAATCGCGGATATGCAGGCCAGGAATAGAACGGGCTGAACCTTTCAGCTCGCCTTCATCGCCTTGTGCAAACACCAGCACAGGTCTGTGGTATTGCTCTTTAATCCGGCCAGCCAAAATCCCGATCACGCCCTGATGCCAGTCACTCTGGTACAAACACAAAGCGTCCGGCAACTCTTCAGCAGCGAAAGACAAACGCTGCAGATAAGCCTGAGCTTCCTGCTGCATGCCCTGCTCAATTTCACGGCGTTCGACGTTTAAGCTATCGAGTTCTGCAGCATACATACGGGCACGGGGTAAATCAGGCGCTAATAAACAGCTGATGCCAAGCCCCATATCATCCAAACGCCCTGCCGCATTTAAACGTGGCGCTAAAGCAAAGCCAAAATCCTGAGCTGTCAGCTTTTCCGCTTTACGATTGGCGATATCAATTAAGGCCTGAATACCAGGCCTGGCCTTGCCACTGCGAATACGTTGTAAGCCCTGATGCACCAAAATACGGTTATTGGTATCCAGTGGCACTACGTCAGCTACTGTGCCTAAAGCCACCAGATCCAATAGATCCGCTAAATTAGGTTCAGGCTGAGTTTCAGTAAAATAACCCACATTACGAAGTTCAGCACGCAGCGCCAGTAGCAGATAAAAGGCGACACCTACTCCGGCCAGCTGTTTACTGGGGAAATCACAACCCGGCTGGTTTGGATTGACTATAGCGTCAGCATCCGGCAGCTCATTGCCTGGTAAATGGTGGTCTGTGACCAACACTTTGACGCCCATTTTTTTTGCCAGCGCTATGCCGTCTATCGCTGAAATGCCGTTGTCGACTGTGACTATCAGTTGAGCACCCTGAGCCACAGCAATTTCTGCCATTTCTACAGACAAGCCATAACCGTATTCAAAACGGTTGGGCACCAGATACTCCACATGCTTAAAACCCAGGCTTTTTAAGCCGGTCAGCAAAGTAGCTGTGCTGGTAGCACCATCTGCATCAAAATCGCCGACTATGACAATATGCTGTTGCTGCTGCAAAGCATCAATCAACAAAGTCACAGCGGAAGAAATGCCTTTCAGTCTGGTAAAAGACAGCAGCTGAGCAGCGCCGCGAGCCAGTTGCTCTGAACTTTCAATACCACGGCTGGCGTAAATACGCTGGATCACCGGATGGTACTGCGCCAATTCAGCCGATATGGCCGGCACAGACCGGCGTTGTAATTCTTTTGTGATACTCACACTAAAACCTGCTTATGGCGTATTTTGACTCAGGACGGCCACCAAAGCTGCAGCAGGTTGATAACCAGGAATTAAACGGCCATCAGGCAGGATCAGCGCAGGAGTGCCAGTAATACCAAAGCTTTGGCCTAACTCGAACTGCTGTGCCACTTTGTTCTGACAACTGGCTTGTTTTACCGCTTTGCCACCTTTTGCATCGGTCAGCGCCTGTTTTGTATCTTTAGCACACCAAATCGACTGCAATTCGTCATAAGTTGCTGACTGAATGCCACCACGTGGGAAGGCAAGGTAACGCACCGTAATACCGGCCTTGTTCAGATCCGCCATTTCGTTATGTAACTTGCGGCAATAACCACAACTGGTGTCAGTAAATACATGGATCACGTATTTTTCGTCAGCGGCCTTAAACTCAATCACTGAATCATCAAAATCCTTCACACCTGCTTTGCGGATATCTTTCAGAATGTCTTCATTGACCAGTTTTTTATTTTTTAAATCGTAAATATTGCCTTCAAACAAATACTGTTTATTTTCCGACATAAAAAATAAACCTTTGTCAGTTTGCACTTGCAACATGCCAGGCACAGAAGAATCTGCCACAGCTTTTACTTTCAAACCCACTTCAGAAAAGGCTTGATTCACTTCAGGCAACACAGCCTGAGCTGACAATCCGGTACTTAAAAATGCTGCCATAACAGCGAGATAACTAAACTTCTTCATCGTTGTTCCTGCACCGCAAGTTAACCTCGCGGATGATGTTGTTGATGTAAACTTTGCAGACGCGCTTGCGCCACATGGGTATAAATTTGGGTGGTCGATAAATCGCTGTGCCCTAATAACAACTGTACGACCCGTAAATCCGCACCATGATTTAATAAATGGGTGGCAAAAGCATGTCGTACCGTATGTGGTGACAGCTCTGCACTAATGCCTGCCACTTTGGCATAAAACTTAATCCGGTGCCAGAAAGTTTGTCGGGTCATTTGCTGGCCTCTGTTGCTTGGAAATACCACATCACTCTGACCGTCGAGCAATAATCCGCGGCCCTGACGCAGGTAATTATCCAGCCACTCCACCGCGGTTTCCCCCAAAGGCACCAGCCGTTCTTTTTTGCCTTTGCCTGTGACCCTGACCAAACCCTGGCGCAAATTAATTTGCTGCAAGGTTAAACCGACCAGCTCCGATACCCTAAGACCGGCTGCATACAGAATTTCTAACATCACTTTGTCACGAAACTGAATTAAATCACTGACATCAGGGGCAGACAGCAATAAATCTACATCCTGCTCGGACAAGGTTTTAGGCAAAGAGCGGCCAATTTTTGGATTAAATACGTCGGATAAAGGGTTTTCACTAATTTGTTTGGTTTTGTGCAGGTGACGATAAAACCGCCGTAAGCTGCTCAAAGCCCTGGAGGTGCTACGTGGACTAAAGCCCTGATCAACACGGTACGCCAGATAACTATTCAGCAGCATTTGATCCACAGCAGTTAGTTGCTGGCCTTGCAGCTGCAAAAACAAGGCAAATTTACTCAGATCGGTGCCATAAGCGCTTAGCGTATGTTCACTGACGCCTTTGTCCAGCCACAGTTGATCTAAAAAGGCTTTAATCAGTTGCTGTTCTGAGATGGCCAACACTACTGCCACTTAGTACTCCCGGGTTAATTTACCTTGTCTGACTTTGTTGGTTCAGACGCTTCTGCTACACTGCCGGCCACACAAAATGCTGAGTCATATCAGATGAAAATTGGTCTTTTTTACGGCTCGACCACTTGCTACACCGAAATAGTGGCAGAAAAAATTCAGGTGCTTTTAAGTGCTGACCCAAGTTTGCCGGACGGCAGCAGTGTAACACTTCACAATATTAAAGATCAGCCTCTGACGCTGATGACTGACTACGATTTGCTGATTTTAGGTATTTCAACCTGGGATTTTGGCGAACTGCAGGAAGACTGGGAAGCGCACTGGGACGACATCAAAGACGTCGATTTAAACGGCAAAATTGTTGCTATTTATGGCATGGGCGATCAGTTAGGTTACGCCGAGTGGTTTCAGGATGCTGTAGGTATGTTGCATCAGGCCATAGCACCCCAAGACTGTGTACGCATTGGTTTCTGGCCCACTGCAGGCTATGACTTTATCGCCTCTAAAGCGGCAACAGAAGACGGCGAATGGTTTTATGGTTTAGCGTTGGACGAAGAAAATCAATACGATTTAACAGACCAACGGCTGAATGATTGGCTAACGCAGTTAATGAATGAGCTGATAGCCCTCTAAAAGCGGCCTGTCATCACATCCTGATACAGCTGAGTTTTTTGTACTTCAAGATGGGCCTGCTGCAGTTTTTTAACCAGTTCAGGATCTGTGCCTTTACTGGCCGCCAGATAGGTTTTTTGTTCCAGCTGCGGTATGGCTAACACAAAACGAGCTATGCCCTTAGGCTGCAGCAGCTGTTTCTCCATCAAGGTTATTGCCGCTTCATCATCCACCACATAATCCACTTTGCCTTTGAGTAACAAACGCCAGGATTCCAGAATATCCGCAGATAAAAGCAGTTCTTTACCAATTTTCAGGCCCTGTTGTTGCAGATACAAAGAAGAAAAATCACCTCGTTGTACTGCAATAACGGCTGAACCTAAATCTTTGATATGGTTAGGAGTTAAATCAGTGCGGTCTGTTAAGCGTACCAAACCCAAACGGTAATTCGCCACAGGTCCAATCCAATGAAACTCATTTTCCCGCTCCGGTGTTCTGGCCATATTGTAAATCAGCACATTAGGCATTGAAGTGGCAATGTAATAGGAACGAGCCCAAGGGTAAACTTCAATATGACTGTCAAGCCCAGCCTGTTTAAGTGTTGCGATGACAATCTGAGTGCTGACACCATCTACTTTGCCATCTTTGATTGTTTGGTGAGGTGGTGATAATTCGGTGACTACTCTAAAAGCAAGCGGCTCCGTGTTTGCAGCAGCAGCGAAAGATAGATACAACAGAACTGCTAATAAGCTTTTTGCCACTACTTCCCCCTACTGATGTAACAATTTTTGTACAAGACTTTGTTTACCCTAGCTTAGTTAGGCAAAGCCCTTCTGGCAACAGTTGATTTTTTCGAAGGAAGATCAAAAAGGGCAGCCTAAGCCGCCCTTGTTCCAGTCAAGCCTGAGCGCTTAACCTTTTAACACTTGCGCCATAGCTTTAGCGAAGTAATCAATATTGCTGTGGTTTAAACCAGAAATACTGACACGGCTTGAGCCAACCATATAGATGCTGTAGTCCTTACGCAGGCGTTCAATTTGCTCTTTGTTAATACCAAGGAAAGAGAACATACCGTGTTGTTTGGTGATAAAGCTGAAATCCTGTGTGATGCCTTCAGCCGTAAATTTATCGATGATCAGCTGACGGTAGTCGTTGATACGATTACGCATCACAGCCAGTTCCTGATGCCACAACGCCGTTAATTCCTGGCTATCCAGAATATGACTGACGATGATGGCGCCATGGGCAGGCGGCATGGAATAAATACTGCGCACTACGCTTAACAACACAGATTTAGCAATGTCTGTGGTTTTGCTGTCTGCTGTTACTATGCTGCAAGCACCAATACGCTCACGGTACAAACCGAAGTTTTTCGAGCACGAGCTACACAGGATCATCTCTTCGACTTGATCGGCCAGGTAACGTAAACCTTGCGTATCTTCTTCCAGACCCAGACCAAAACCCTGATAAGCCATATCGACCAGCGGCGTAAAGCCTTTTTCTTTGGCTAAATGGGCAAATTGTTTCCACTGCTCAAAGTTCAAATCCATACCACTTGGGTTATGGCAGCAAGCATGCACCAGCACTACGTCACCGGCAGGAACCTGCGCCAGTTCAGTCAGCATGGCATCAAACTTTAAGCCTTTGGTATCCCAGTCGTAGTAAGCATATTCTTTGACTTTCAGACCAGCGGCCTGAAATAACGAAATATGGTTAGCCCAGGTTGGGTTGGTGACCCACACTGTTGCATCCGGATTGGCTTTTTTAATAAATTCAGCAGCAACGCGCAAAGCACCTGTGCCGCCAGGGGTATGAGCTGTAGTGACACGACCGGATAGCAATACTTTATGCTGACCAAAGGCCAGTTTTTCGATATGGCTATTAAAGGATAAATCACCCGCCATACCTATGTAGGTTTTACTATCTTCGTTTTTTAAACGCAGCGCTTCGGCTTTTTTCACACAATCCAGCACAGCCGTATGGCCTTGCTCGTCTTTATAGACACCCACCCCAAGGTCCACTTTCAGTGGATTTGGATCTTCTTTATAAGCGGCCATTAAACCTAAAATTGGATCGATAGGGGTCGGCTGTAAGTGCGAAAACATAGTTTTTACCTGTTAGTTTGCGGTGTTAAAGAATCAATTCGGTTTCATCTTATCATGCAGGCAGTAAGTCTGGCAGCACAAGACAGATGGCCACTAAACGAACCAGAGCGTCTGTATGGTAGGCCTGACGCTTAAATGCCTCAGCGTCAATAATACCTGCCAGTTCACCTTTGCTATTCAATAAAGGCAAACAAGCTTCGGATAATACTTTTGGATCGCAGGTGTAATATTCGCCACCTGCTGTTAAATAAGCTGTGACATCGTTGATCACTTTGGCTTTACCCGTCAGACCTACGGTGCTGTTATTGCTGATTTGGGCAAATTCGGCTGTTAATGGAAATTCAGCACGGGAAGCAGCACCAAAATACGCCAGCTTCACCAGCACGGTTTCGCCTTGTGGGTTCTGACGTTTCTGGTAAATACCAAACCAGTCACTGTCGTTGCTTTGTTGATAGTTCTGCACTACAGCTGTTAGCTGGCTTAAAGCAGCAGCTGTGGCTTCGCTTTGACCTAAAGTTGCAGCCAGATCATAAGGTTCGTCTGCCAGTTGGCCAAACAACGAACAAGCTCCACCTTCGCCTAACTCAGGCACCTGATAAGACCAGGTCACAGCAGGAGCTGGCACAGCGGCAAGCTGGGTTTTTAATAAGGTCACCGCTTGTTCTATAGCCGTTTCCTGCCCCTGTAATAACGCAGACAATCCTGACTGTTCCAGATATAAATTAATAGACACTTCAGCCATCCAGATTTCTAAAATTGACGATAGTTTACCAGAAGCCTTTTATTTGCCAATGGCTTTTTTTTCAAGCTTGCTGTTTATTCATTTGTTGTTTATCGTGCGCTTTCTGACGACTTACACAGATTGTTTTATGAGTGGCAAAAAAATCTCGTTAGCCGACTGGCAACAACAATTGGGGCGACCTGCTGAAGAAGCAACAACGGCAGCTGCGGATGATTTGGTCTACAGTACAGATTCAGGCCGTATTGATAAGCCCAAACCACAAAAAGCTGTGGCGCAAAGTTTTACCGACGGTCATGCCCGATTAAAACGTGAAACCAAAGGCCGTAATGGCAAAGCGGTGATCACTATTTCCGGCCTTGCTGAAAGCACAGAAAAGCTTGCCGAAATAGCGGCTTTATTAAAGAAAAAATGCGGTTGTGGTGGTTCGGTCAAGGACGGCGTCATTGAAATTCAGGGTGATCAACGCGAACTGGTGCAGCAGGAGTTAACTAAACTGGGTTACAAACATAAATGGGCAGGTGGTTAACCCGCCCCTTTATACCCAAGTGGATCAAGCGAGCGTCTGATGCAACAACTCTCCCCTTCTGACTTATCTATTCTGCTGATTGAACCTTCTGATGTTCAACGCAAAATTATTATTAAACAACTGGCCGAAGAAGGTGCAACCCAGGTCAGTACAGCCGACAGCATTGCAACAGCCATGCTGCAGCTCAAACAGCATAAAGCCGATCTGGTGATCAGCAGTTTATACTTTGAACAAGGCACCAGTCTGGAACTGCTGGCGAAGTTAAAAAACGACTCAGATTTAGCAGAAGTACCTTTTGTACTGATTTCCTCTGAAACAAAAAAAGCCCAGCTGGAGCAGTTTAAGCAATCCGGCGTAGTGGCGATTTTACCTAAACCTTTTAATTCAGTGCAGTTAGGCAAAGCCTTAAATGCAGCCATAGATCTGCTCAGTCCGGCCGAATTGGAACTGAGTTTATTTGATGTGCACGATGTGCGGGTCTTGGTGGTAGACGACAGTCGTCTGGCCCGTAACCATATTAAACGTGTACTGCAGAATCTGGGGATTCAACATTTAACTGAAGCCGAAGACGGACAACAAGCTATTGAACTTTTGAAAAACAACATGTTTGATTTGGTCGTGACAGATTTTAATATGCCGGAAGTAAACGGTCAGGAGCTGACCCAGTATATCCGTGAACACAGCCAGCAAAGCCATATCCCGGTCTTGATGGTGACCAGTGAAGCCAACGAATCACATCTGGCCAATATTGCTCAGTCCGGTGTCAATGCCTTATGTGATAAGCCGTTTGAACCTGAAACAGTGCGGGCTTTATTAAGCCGCATTATGGAACACTAGAGGGAAGAAGGGTCAGAGCGCAAGCTCTGACCCATTAGATTACTTCTGTTGGTTGTAGTCTTTGCCAAAAATCTTGCCAAAGAAACTGTCTTTTAACCAGACTGGACGTTGTGGATTATTCGCCACTTCAGTGGTAATACCGTAGTTGATGTCAGCAAAAGTAGCACCAGCATCATAACGAATAGCACCAAAGTCAGCGGTTAAACCCGCTTTGTCGTCTGTCGGCTTGTGGTAATGCTTGGCAAAAAACTTGCCCCAGACTTCGCCACCTTTTTGCTTTGGATCTTTAGAGGTAAAACCTGTCATCAGGAATACCGATGGCACACCTTGCTGCACTAAAGTGTAGTGGTCTGAACGGGTAAAAATAGCCTGCTCCGGCATTGGATCCGGGCTTTGGGTAATACCTACCGCAGCTGCAGCTGTATCGACTGTTGCACCTAAACTGGAATGGTTAGCACCAAATGCCACTATGTCAGCAAAAGGATACAACAACACCGGCATATCAATATTGACGTTCGCCACCAGCTTGTCGATAGGACGGGTTGGGTTATGGGCAAAATAGTCTGCTCCCAACAAACCTTTTTCTTCACCTGTTACGGCCACAAATAAGATAGAGCGTTTTGGCTGCTCTGCCTGCTGGGTAAATAAACGCGCTGTTTCCAGCATAATGCTGACACCAGCGGCATTATCCATCAGACCGTTGTTAATTTTATCTTTGCTGCGCACATCGTTGGAAAAACCAATGTGATCCGAGTGGGCCGTTACCACCACATATTCATCTTTAAGCTTTGGATCAGAACCAGGTAACACCGCCGCCACGTTCGGGCTGCTGATATCTTCAGTCGTTGATTCACGTTTTAAATTCACAGTGCCTTCCAACGCAAAACCTGTTGGCACTTTTTCTGCGGCTAAGTCAGCAAAAATATCGTCCAGAGAACGACTGGCTCCAGCAAATAATACTTTTGCTGCGTCCGGGTGCAGATAGGCAGAACCAGTTAAAGACTCAAACTCACCTTCAGCTGTGCCGTCTTTATGCAACCAGCGCATACGTGGACTGGTCAGATACATCAGGCTATTGGCATAAGGACGTACTTTTTCTTCTGAAGGCGTATGCAGAGTAATGACACCTACAGCACCACGTTCAGCCGCATTTTCCGCTTTTAAACTTTGGATATGGGCAGCTTCTTCGCTAGGCAACGACTTAGGGCGGCCGCTTAGCATCACTACTATTTTGCCTTTCACATCCAGATTAGCGTAGTCATCCAGATTAAATTCTTTCGACACCAGTCCATAACCGACAAACACCAATGGCGCTGTGACATCGACCTTAGCATGCGAAATACTAGGGCCAGTGAAAAACTGCTTTGGATAATCAAAATTTGTAGTTTTACCATTTTTAGTCAATGACATTTTGGCACTGCTTTGCACCAGCAAGGCTTTGCGCATAGGTACAGACTGGAAATAGCCCTGCTCACCTGCCGGTTCTAAACCTAAAGCAGCCAGTTGAGTGGCAATGTAGTTAGAAGCAATTTGATGACCACGACTGCCGGTATCACGACCTTCCAGACTGTCATCGCCTAAAAACGTCATATGAGCTTCAATGGCTTTAGCGCTCGCCCTTGGCTGAGCCGCCACAGTAGAAGGTGTAGTTGTACTTTGACAACCCGCCAGCACCAGCATGGCGGATAAAGCACTGATTGACATCAGTTTCATAATATTTCCTTAAAAATTCAGGGGCTTTCGCCCCTGATCACTTAGTTTTTAGCCTGGTAACGCTGCTGATATTTATCATGCAATTGCTTATGGCGACTGTTCAAATCCACAGCACGACCATCAATCCACATGTAGCGAACCTTGTGCCCAAGGTAATCAAAAATATCACCATCAGACACAACCAGAGTGGCTGCTTTACCCACTTCGATGCTACCGATTTTATCAGCTACACCAGCAATAGCGGCGGCATCAAGTGTAACAGAACGTAACGCCTGCTCCGGGCTTAACCCATAGCTAATGGCTTGTCCTGCGGCAAATACCACATTACGGGTATCCCAGTAGCCATCCAGTGATAACGCAAACTTCACACCAGCTTTTGCCAGTTGTGCAGGCGTCTGGAACGACTGGCTGGTCGCTTCATCGGCACGTTCAGGGATGCCATAAGGTGAGGTATAAATCACCGACACATTAGCTGCAGCAAGCTGTGGCGCAATGCGCCATGCGTCGCGGCCACCTACTATGGTCAGCGCAAAACCATACTGCTGAGCAAACTTCATGGCTTGTTCAATCTGACGCTCATCATTGGCGTGCACAAACACCGGCAGTTCCCCTTTAAATACCGGGATCATCGCCTGCCAGCGAGAGTCCACAGGCAGTTTGACACCTTTGTCGACAGCGTCGGCATAGGCTTTTGCGGTTTTAAAATAACCTTCCAGTTCTGCCAAAGCTTTCTGACTGGCTTTGCGAATATCTTCCGGTTTTTGTGGACGCCATGGGTTTGGCATTACATCAGCCCGTGGCCATTTGATATGCAAAGCCACTGAATCGACCACTGTTGCATCTTGCCAGTTCCAGGCATCCAGTTGCATCAGTGCCGACTGCCCCATAATTAAAGAGCCATTTGGATACACTAGGCTATAACTAAAGCCATTAGCACGAATCGTAGGGACCACTTCAGAATCAGCGTTATAAGCGACCTGAGCTTTGATATCCGGATTGGTGTTGGTCACTTCTGTGGTGTCGTCGGTTGAGCGCACCGCTTCAATTTCAGTTAAACCCAGCTGATTCGCCAAAGCAACCAACCCCGGATACAGCTGCTTGCCCTGTAAAGACAGCACTTGCGCACCAGCAGGCACAGCTAAATCTGTGCCAATAGCACTAATTTTACCGTCCACCAGTAACACATCTGTGTCCTTTAATACGCCATTGGTCACTGTATGCACAGTCGCATCCTGCAATAGTATGGCCTGGCTTTGTTTAGGTGCAGGTGCTATATCGTTGGCCTGAGCTGTGATACTAAAGGCGGCAGTCACCAGTAAAAAAAGTTTTGAGAATTTCATTGATGACTCCATTAATGCTGGTGATCAAAAGCAAGAGATAACACGTCGTGGTTATCTTCACAGTGCCAAACCGGGTTGTTGGCTTTGTAGGACGCACCAGACCCTGCTTTTTCGTCATCAGAAGACTGCAATACCTTCTGGATCAGCTGTTGTTTTTCACTGGCAACCTGTTGTTGCAATTGCTCGTCTTTCGTCAGTTGATAATAAGGCGCACCTTCAATCCAGGTTTGTTGGGCACGGGCGTACACAGACAATGGATGAGCTGACCACAAGACGAAGTCGGCTTGTTTGCCTTCTTCAACTGAACCTACTTTAGAATCAATTTTTAACTGCTTCGCCGGATTGATAGTCACCATATTCAGCGCTTGTTGCTCATCCATGCCACAATAAACTACTGATTTAGCAGCTTCCTGATTCAAACGGCGCTGTAAATCCGGACTGTCAGAGTTGACACTGACCAGCACACCTTGTTGTTGCATTAAACAAACGTTGGTTGGAATAGCGTCCTGAACTTCCATTTTATAAGCCCACCAGTCGGCAAAACTAGACGCGCTGGCACCATGGGCTTTCATCTCGTCAGCCACTTTGTAGCCTTCCAGAATGTGCGTGAAAGTGGTGATGTTAAAGCCCATTTCATCGGCTAATTTGATAATCATCAGAATTTCAGAAGCAACATAAGAGTGGACATGGATAAAACGTTCTTTATCTAAAATCTCAACCAGAGCTTTTAAACGATAATCCAGTCGTGGTGGAGCTGTTTTGCTTTGCTCGGAGCCGGATAGATCCTCGTATTCAGCCAATTGTGCTTTGTATTCTTTAGCGGCCTGGAAGGCGTCGCGGATAATAGTATCCACACCACTACGGGTTTGTGGGTAACGGGTGACAAAGTCTTCCCCCCAGTTGGACTGTTTGACGTTTTCACCCAAAGCAAACTTGATGCTTTCTGGCGCGCCTTTAAATTTCAATTGGTCGGAGTTATCGCCCCAGCGCAGCTGGATAATTTGCGCCTGACCACCAATAGGATTGGCACTGCCATGTAACAATTGAGCTGTCGTAGTGCCACCGGCTAAACCACGGTAAATATTGATATCGTCAGCATCCAGCACATCACCGATACGCACTTCGGAGGTGACAGCATCAGAGCCTTCATTGACGCCCTGATCAATAGCGATATGCGAGTGCTCATCGATAATACCAGCCGTCAAATGCATGCCAGTGGCATCAATAGCAACATAGCCTGATGGTGTAGATAAGCTTTTGCCAATTTTGACAAACTTGCCATCTTTCACCAGCACGTCGGTATTTTCTAACTTACCAGCTTTAGCTGAAGTCCAGACCGTGGCGTTTTTGATATGCACATTTTGCTGTTTGGCTTTTTCAAGCACACCAAAAGCCCGGTTAGGCGTAGTCAGTTTCGACATCAACACAGGTTTTTCTGCGGCTTTTTTCTGGTCGGCTTTTGCAACCAAAGGCTGCTGCAAACTGCTGATGGCAACAGTATTGCCCTCTGCTGTCACTAACTTACCTTGCAAAGTTTTGCCTTTGAGTTCACCACTAAATTGCGCAACACCCGAGCCCTGGCCCAGAGCCTTTAAATCCACGACAAACTGCAGCTGATTTTTTTGCACTGCCACATGCTTCAGCTTGCTGGTTTTGTCACCCAGCTTTACTGAACCTTCAACTGTGCCTTTTTTATCTGTCAGTTCCAAAGGTAAGCTGCTGCCATTCACAGCAAGCTGATAAGTTCCGGCAAAAAGTGGTAAATCCATGGCTTTAAATTGCTGTTGCTGGCCACGAACCCAGGTCGCCACTATTTCGCCGTCAGCAAATAAATCACCTTTACTGACCACTAAATCAGCTTGATAGCCCACAGCAATTTTACCAATCTGGCTATCCATACCCAGCCATTTGGCAGGTTCAGTGGTTAAGGCAGCTAAAGCTTTTTGCTGGCTTAAGCCATAGGACACCGCTTTACGTAAGTTAGGCCAGAATTGTTCTGGTTTTTCCAGTTTATGCAACGTCAGGGCAAAAGGAACTTTGGCCTGCTCCAATACCGCAGCATTGGATGGCGCTCTTTCCCAGTGGCGTAATTGAGCCAGCTCAACATCCAGTTGATCGTTCAACTGCTGTACTGGTGGAGCAGCAGGAAAAGCCAAGGGTAAAATTAACGGACGGCCTGTGGCTTTGACTTGATCTATCCGGCTGTATTCATAACCCGATGCCACCAGCGTTGCTTTATCCAGACCAAATTCTTTTAATAGGCTATCAGCCCTTAACAAGGCCTGATCGTCTGTCGCTTCAAATACCACACCCTGAGTTTTTAACTGGCTTAAAGCCGCTAAATCGGCATTAAACTCAATGGCCTGATTGTAAAAACGCCAATTGCCTTTGCCATAAGCCTGACTGTACCAGTTGGCATCCGCTAAGGTCTGGCGAATAAGGGCTATGCTACCCATCAAGGACGACGGATAACTTTGCACTGAAGTGCCTTTACTAAAAGCCATAAACTGATTGGCCTGAGCACGCATCACTGCTTCGTTCGGTAAGCCTGGCACTAAGGACGCAACAAAAGCCTGACCACGGAAAATGCCATCGAAACGGGCAGATTGTACTGTGGTAAAACCCTGCTGCTGATAGCTTTTAGCTTGTTCAGCGTCAGGTTTAAATTCATTCACCCACTGTTGGCGGGCATGAATAGCGGCGTTGCTGGCGTTGCCACCTTTACGATCATTGCTGTAATTTGGCTTGCGGCCAAAACCCGCTTTCGCATCTTTTTCTGCTTTGGGCAGACCATACTGGCTGTATAAATCGATAAAACCCGGATAAATAAAATAACCACTGGCATCTATGCTCTGATAACCAGCAGGTACATCGGCCTTATTTTGTATTTTGCTGATTTTGCCGTTGCTAATCAGAACTGTGGCGTTATCCAGACGTTTACCCGGCTCAGTGATAACAGTGGCGTTGGTCAAAGCGTATAACTGGGGAGATTTATCGCGTATGCCTTGTACCGGCGTGGTTTGATCCGCCGAAGCTGCAGGCAATAGCGCGCAAAGCATTGCCGTACTGCACAAGGACAGTCTTAGTTTGATCATGGATGTTTCCTGGTTTTATTGGGGTTTTGCCCTGTTAACTGTGTGAGAAAAAGCATGCAGCAAGCGGGCTTAGTTCCAACGGCAGGTTACAGTGATGCAGCCCCTATTAGTAATGGTTGATAACTCAGGTTATATAAGTCCTGCTCTGCCCTTGGCATGCTGAAGTAATAACCTTGTACCAGGTAGCAAGCATTGTTTTTTAAGAATTCAACCTGTTCTATGGTTTCCACCCCTTCAGCCACCACACGCAAGTTCATCTTTTGCGCCATCGCAATAATGGCCGCCACTATGTCCATGTCGTTGGTGTCATCCGGAATATCTTTGACAAAAGAACGATCAATTTTCAGCTCGTCTACCGGGAATCGCTTTAAATAACTCAGCGACGAATAGCCTGTACCAAAGTCGTCAATAGATAAAGTCACCCCCAGTCCTTTCAACTCATTTAACTGGGCAATAGCCGCATCAGTGTCGCCCATTAACATCGACTCGGTAATTTCGAAAATAAGTTTATCTGGTTGAGCACCAGTACGTTGCAGCACTCTCTCCACTATTTCGGTCAGGTTTTGATCGGTAAATTGCCGCGCCGACAGGTTAATAGAAATAGTCACATCGTGTCCTCTGGACTGCTGGCGACTGATAAACCGACAGGCTTCCCAAATGATCCATTCGCCAATTTCGACAATCAATCCTGTGCTCTCAGCAACAGGAATAAAACGCAGTGGCGGGATCATTGAGCCATCAGGCCGGATCCAACGTAACAAAGCTTCGTACCCTATCACCACATTAGTGCGGATATCTATTTTGGGCTGGTAATACAACACAAACTGATGCTCACGTATGGCTTCGCGCAGCTGGTTTTCAATTTGTAGTTTCTCTTTGGCCGCTTCGTTTAAGTCCTGACTGAAGAAGTGATAGGTGTTGCGGCCCCGAGCCTTGGCTTCGTACATCGCCAGGTCTGCATGTTTGAGCAGCAGTTCTTCATCAGCCGCATCTTCAGGCGCTATGGTGATACCAATACTGGCGCTGATCGCAACTTCCTGGCCTGTCAGTTTGACTGGAGCTGCAAAACTCTGTTGCAGGTTTTCCGCAATCAAAGCGGCATGCGCCCTGTCTTTAATGCCACTTAAAATCACGGCAAACTCGTCACCGCCTAAACGGGCAATAGTGTCTTCTTCCCGCAGCCGGCTGATAAGCCGTCTTGCCACTTCCTTGAGTAATTCATCACCCGCATCATGGCCAAGCGTATCGTTAATCCGCTTAAATTCATCCAAATCAAAATACAATAAAGCAAAGTGGTAATAACCACGCGACGACATCGCAATGGCTTTACGTAACTGGTCACGGAAATAACTACGGTTGGCAAGGCCGGTTAACATATCGTAATAAGCCAGCTGTTCCATTTTTCGCTGACTTTCTTTAATAAAAGAAATGTCCTGCATAGCGCATACGTAATTGCTTATCTCGCCCTTTTCATCGCGGATGGGTGCAATGGCCAGTGACACCCACAGCTTACGCAGCACATGTTGCAATAACATATCACCACGCCAATGGTGGCGCTCTTTCAGGGTCTGAGATATTTCTTCGCCAACAAAAAACATCTCGGCAGCAAACAATGAAGACAAAGGCTTTTGCATCATATGCTCAGCAGTACAACCCATCAGCTCCAGCATAAAAGGATTCAGATATTCAATGTGCAGCTCTTTATCGGTCAGCAAAATACCAGAGCTGGAAAAGGCGACAGCTTTGGTCAGTTTACGGGTGGCACGTTCGGCTTCTTCTTTTTCGACAATTCGGGTATTTAAACCGGAAATCAGCTGGTGAATTTCCTCAGCCATGCCATTAAAAGCTCTGTTGAGCATGCCTATTTCGTCATCGTTTTGATCCAGAGCTATTTGCTGTAAATCGCCACGACTAATACGTTGCACGGCTGAAGATAAACGGGTTAAGCGTTTTAAAATAAACTGGTAAATAAAAAACTGCAGTGACAACGCAACCACAGCGGCAACAGCGAAGAATATCAACATCACATTGTCACGAAAATCCTCCAGGCCACTCATCACCACCTGTTTATCCTGATACAAGGTCAGATACCAGTCCAGGCGCTGAACTTTGGCTGCTGACACCAGGTAGTTTGCCAAATCAGCTTGCAGTGCATCCGGGTCCCCCGGCTTTGCTGCCACCTGCTGAATAAAAGCGGCCAATTCCGGCTTTCTGGGTGTCACTGAGCTGTAGCGGGCATCAAAGTTTTGCTCTGCGGTATTTTGCAACTGCACAGGTTTTTTGCCATCCAGCAGCAAGTTACCTTGGGGGTCAAACAACATACTGCGCAAACCATCAGAGGATTGTTCAATACTGGCCAAATCGAGAAACAATTCATCGAGAATGTAATCGCTGGCCGTAATGCCCAAAAACTCGTCCCCCACATACACAGGGATCACCAGACTGGTCATCCATTTTTGCCAGATAGGGTCGTAATAAATCGGTGTCCAGCGTGGCAAACGGCTGGGGTTTTGTTCAGGAGTGGCAATATCAAAAAAGATATCTTTGGTGAAATCATGGCTGACCGGCACTTCCAGCGCCCAATCTGCAGGCGCTATCCGAATCAGGCCTTGTTTGGAAATAAAATAAAAATTAAAAAACTCTTCCAGCATCAAAGGGGCTAACTGCTGCCACAACTCTTCAGTTTGAACTAACCAGGCCGCTTGCTGAGCATCTAATTTTGCATGTGGGATAAAGGCTGCGGATAAATCATCCTGACTGCGTACACTACCATCGGCTTGCATAGCAGGCGGTGGAGCTGCAGCAACTGTGGCTTTAGTTAAATAACGCACCACAATATTATTGGCACTGATGGCCTTTTTTTCACGGGTTAAAAATCCGGCATCCAGCTCTCGGGCATATTTTTCAGATTGCCGTTTTAATTGTTGTTTTTCCTGTTCAATCAGTACATTTTGTTGCAGCATCAGCACCGCATAGGCGATGGCAGCGCTGGCGACTACAGTCAGCATAAAAACCAGCAGCGCAAACCTGATGCTAAGGGAATTCATACCTGTAGGTTTGTGAAAATTAACTTCCTTCACATGATTTCCTGAGTTGACAGCGATGGGGTTCAGTTGTAATGCTACTGTGACATACAAAAGCATCAAACCATTATTGCATCAAAATCAAACAAATGAGAATTAAGCTAATGAAAAATCTGTTTATCTTCCTATCTTTGGGTTTGTCTTCTGCCGCAGCTCTGGCAGGCAGCGCCTTTACCGACGCCGAAGACTCTGTTACTTACCGCCAGCATAGTTTCCAGTTAATCCGGCACAATTTCGTCGATTTAGGCGACATGATGCGTGGAAAGGTGCCCTTTGGTGCGAAACGTGCAGAAAAGCGGGCAGACGCTCTGGCAACACTGACCACCTTGCCATGGGAAGCTTTTGAAGTGCCAGGTGCTGATAAAGTAAAAAGTGAAGCCAAAGCGGAAATTTGGAAAGATCTGAAAGACTTTAAACAAAAAGCGGAGCAATTTCAGGCTGATGCTTTAGCCTTGCAAACAGCAGCCAAATCGGGCGATCAGGCCACTATTAAACCTGCTTTTGGTAATTTCGCCAAAAATTGCAAAGCCTGTCACGACCAATACAAAGCCGACTAATATCTATCAGTCGTCCTTGGAGCCGCAGCTTTGTTGACTGCGGCCTCAATTCCTTGTCACTTCGCTGCAACTCCAATTACCTTGGATATATCCTACGAAGCCGCCGTTATCTATCACCTATCACCACTGCTGATACAAGGCCATCCCTTGCCACAGAACGAAAATCCCGGCAAAAACCAGCACCAGCAGTACATACCCAAGAGTTGATTTCACTGCAGGTTGCTCTGCTTCGGTTTGCAGCTTGCCATGCAACATAGCACCCAAAACACCATCTTTTTTCAAGCCATGAATTAGCGCAGCTCCTACATGCACTGCAATCAGCGCCAGCAACAGATTAAAGTTATTATGATGAAGCCAGGACGCAAAAGAAGACCAGTCAGAGGATACCGCGCTATACAGAGGGCCTTCGGTCATCACATCATCTGTCGTCATTAATCCTGAGATAAACTGCAACAAAATCAGCGTCATCAAAGCCAGGCTCATATAACCGGATAAGCCTCTGTGCCCTATGCCATGTTTGGCTTTGTTCCACATCTGCACCAGCTGAGCCGGACTTTGCAGAAAATGACTAAAACGAGCAGTCTCGCTGCCGACAAAACCCCAAACCAGACGACTGATTAAAAGTGCAGCTAACGAATAAGCCAAAACCTGATGTACAACCAAATACCCTTGTTCAGCGGTAAACCACAAACCGGCCAGCAACAGCAGCTGACTCCAGTGGTAAATACGAATGGCTTTATCCCATAACTGAATCACTTTCATCTTTTCATCGTCCTCTATTATGATAAGTTATTGATTTTACCCCATTGGAAGCAAAAACCTATGCTTTGGTTCAAACGGATTTCTGTTGTGTTATTGATCCTGATACTGCTTGTGGCTGGTTTTTTATATTTTGCCCTGCGCAGCAGCTTACCTTTGTATGAAGGGGAATGGCCTGCAGAAGTCAGTCAAAGCGCCGAGATCAGCCGCGATGCTCAGGGTTATGCCAGCATCAAAGGACAAAATCGCAATGATGTGGCTTATGCCTTAGGTTTTGTGCATGCACAAGAACGGTTTTTCCAGATGGATTTACTGCGCCGTAACGCCTCTGGTGAGTTGTCCGAACTTTTTGGCGAAATGGCACTGGAGTTGGATAAAAAACGTCGGGTTCACAGATTCAGAGCTAAAGCAGAGCGTGGTTTTGCAACTTTACCTGCTGAGCAAAAGTTACTGCTTCAACGCTATACAGCGGGAGTGAATGCAGGTCTGGCTGAATTGGGCTGGCCCCCTTTTGAATATGGCTTGTTAGCTCAGACACCCCGCAACTGGGTTGAAGCAGATTCTTTTTTAGCGCTGTATAGCATGTATCTGGATTTGCAGGGTGCTGAAGGCAAAGATGAATTAGCTATGGGTCTGATGCAACAAAAGTTACCACAAGACTGGTACGACTTTTTATTTCAGCACAGCCCGGACTGGCAAGCCGCTATGGATGACAGCAAAGTCAGCCTGAGGCCTATGCCTAAGTCCACCTACCCGGCCGTATTAGCAGGACAAAAAGTTGCCTGCACAGACTGCACTTTGCATGACAGCACCGACATTGGCAGTAATAACTTTGCGGTATCAGGTAAAAGAACCGCAGATGGCAGGGCCATTCTGGCGGACGATATGCATCTGGGTATTCGTGTGCCAGGCACCTGGTTTAAAGCTCAACTGAAATGGCTGGAGAATGGTGAAGCTTTTGAAGTAGCTGGCGTCAGCTTACCTGGCACACCAGCCATAGTAGCAGGCAGCAATGGCCATATCGCCTGGGGTTTTACCAACAGCACAGCAGATTGGTCTGATGTGATAGCACTAAAACTGGATGAAAAAGGCGAAAAATACCAGACAGCGGACGGCTGGTTGGAATTCAGTTACCAGAATGAGGTGATTAAAGTCAAAGGTCAGCCAGATGAACTGGTCTTGCAAAAAGAAACCATCTGGGGCCCGGTATTAACACCACCCTTTCAACATTATGCCTACCGCTGGGTAGCGCATGACACCCAAGGTGCCAACTTTAATTTGCTGACGCTGGAAAAAAGTAAAGGCGTAAAAGAGACACTAAAACTGGCCGCCAGCGCTGGGGTTCCTGCGCAAAACTTGCTGGTTGCAGATAAAGACGGAGCTATTGGCTGGACTTTTATTGGCGCTTTACCCGATCGTAAAGTGCAGCACATGGATACACCTCAGGATTGGAGCAACGGCCAGAATAGCTGGACAGGCTATTTAGCACCAAGCCGTTACCCGCAAATTTATCAGCCGCAATCCGGTCAACTCTGGACCGCCAACAGCAGAATGATTGGCGGTAAAGCTCTGGAACTGATTGGTAATGGTGGTTACGATTTAGGAGCCAGGGGCCTGCAAATCCGAGATGCTTTAGCGGCCACAGCACAACACAACGAACAAAGCCTGCATGCCATTCAACTGGACCATCGCGCTTTAATGTTGGCCCGCTGGCAACAACTCTTGCTTGATACTTTACTAACTCAAGACTTTGTTAAAGAGCATAATCTGCAGTCCTATCTGGACTATGTAATGAAAGACGCCAGTCATGCCAGTATAGGCTCTGTTGGCTACTCACTGGTTCGTGCCTTCCGGACTAAAACTTTGGAACTGACTTTCGCGCCTTTAACGGCTTTGCTCGAGCAAAACAAGTTATCAGGCCGGGATTTAAAGTTCTCTCTGGAAACCGCAGGCTGGGAAATGATCCAACAACAACGCACCGACACTCTGCCTGCTGATTTCAGCTCGTGGCGTGTGCTGCTGCAACAAGCTGTGCTGCAAAGCAAACAAAAGCTGGAAACCGATTATGGCAGTTTAGCCAGCGCCAGTTGGGGCAACATCAATCAAAGCGCCATAGTGCATCCACTGTCAGCTGCGGTGCCCTTCTTTGGCGACTGGCTGAATATGCCTGTGATGCCAATGAATGGTGACAGCCATATGCCAAGAGTACAGAACAAGGTACATGGTCAGTCGGAGCGTATGGTGGTGTCTCCAGGCAAAGAAGCTGAAGGCATTTTAGTGATACCTGCAGGTCAGTCTGGCCATCCGTTATCGCCTTTTTATGACGCCGACCATGACTTCTGGTTAAAGGAGCAGCCTTTAGGCTTTTTACCTGGTGAGCAAAAATACTTGCTGAAGTTGCAACCTAAAGCTTGACTTTAGACGTCCAGACTTACTATTGTGGTGGCCATGAAACAAATTCAGATCGCTCGCTTTTTTCGCCTCTTTACCACCCCAACGGGGAGGCGGTAAGTCGCGCGCGCGTGATAAACCAAAAAACCTCCCAGCCTCGGGAGGTTTTTTTTTAGCTTAAAGGACGCTTTTATGAGCATTGATTTAGACCACATTCGCCAGCAAATCAGCAGTACAGATAAAGACTTGCTGCAATTACTGGCCACCCGACGCCAGCTCGCCTTAAGCGTAGCTGATGCCAAACTGGCACAAAACAAACCGATTCGCGATCAGAAACGGGAAGAAGAGTTGCTGGTGTCATTGATTGAACGCGGTAAGGTATTAGGCTTGGACGCTCAATACGTCACTAAAATTTACCATGTGATTATTGAAGACTCAGTGCTGCAGCAGCAAGCCAAAGTGCAAGGTCAACTGAATGGCGAGAATGGTCCTGTCTGCCGTGTCGCCTTTTTAGGTCGTCAAGGTTCATACAGCTACTGGGCCACTCAAAAGTACTTCACGCGCCGGGCTGAAAAGCTGATTGAAATTGGCTGTGACAGTTTTAACGAAATAGTGCAGGCGGTAGAAACAGGCCATGCCGACTATGCAGTGCTGCCTATTGAAAACACCTCATCCGGCAGTATCAACGAAGTGTACGACTTATTGCAGCACACCCGCTTGTCGATAGTCGGTGAATTGACCCACCCTATCGAACACTGTTTATTAGGTGTCGAAGGCACAGAATTGAGTAAAATCCGTCAGATTTGCGCTCACCCTCAAGTGATAGCTCAGTGCAGTAACTATTTACAAGGCTTATCCAACGTTAAAATTGAATACTGCGACGCCTCCTCTGACGCCTTTGAGCGGGTGCGCAAAGCTCAGGATAAATCTGTAGTGGCTATTGGTGGTGAAGAAGGCGGCAAACTTTATGGTTTAGAAGTATTAGGCCGCGGTTTAGCCAACCAGAAAGACAACGCCAGCCGTTTTATTGTGGTGGCGCGCAAAGCAATAAATGTGGCGAAAGCCATACCAGCCAAAACCACTTTTATTATGTACACAGGCCAACAACCTGGCGCTTTAGTCGATGCCTTAACAGTGTTAAAACAACACGGCATCAGCATGGGTAAACTGGAGTCCCGCCCAATTCCGGGCAATCCGTGGGAAGAGATGTTTTATGTGGATGTATTCGCCAATTTAGGCGATTACGCCATGACCCGCGCTTTGGATGAACTCAACCGCATCACCCGCTTTGTGAAGGTATTGGGCTGTTATCCAAGTGAGGACGTCAGCCCGACAGTAGTACAAAGTTGACAGCACACTGACAGGCTTTCATAGTAAAACCATGATGGTCCGTCACAGGACCGTCATTCAACAGAGTGAGACTGTCAGTCACTATCGGAAATAAGGGCGGGAAGATGCTGAAAAAGTATCCTTTTTGGTTTTTAGTCATTAGTTTTTCGACTTCAGTTTTCGCCAACGACGCTTGCCCAACCCAGCTCCGGACTTACCATTTTTACGATCGCAGTGGCCAGGCGCTGTCCTGCATGGATCAGTGGCAAGCTGAGTTTTTTAATGAACTTGGATGTCCGCTGCAGTTTTTGAATTACAACCCACAAATCACTCAAAAAGAGTCGATGTTGCAACAGCAAAACATTGAATTGTTGGCGGGCTTAAGTCTATCACCACAGCGAAGTTACAAGTTCAGTGCAGCTTTCGCCGAACATCAGTTTCAATTTTACCGGCTAAAAAGTGCGGTGCGCTGGCAAAACATCAAAGATTGGTGTGACGATACGATGAGCCAGGCCACTATGATCATTCCGGAACAAGGTTATATTGGCGAAGAAATAGAAGCGCTGCGTAAAAACACAGCCTGTAACACAATGATACTTTCGTCTCCACCTGGTCACGCCCTTGCATTAGATATGCTGGAAAAAAACCGCGCCGACCTGTTACTTTCCTCAGATTTGTGGCTGCGTCGTATGCCAGCAGCTAAAGCGGACAACTACGTCGCTCTGCCCTTCTTTAAGTGGCGTGATCAGATCAGAATTGCGTTTTCAGCCGCAGTGCCCGATGAGTTTATTCACAAAGTGAACGCTCAGATCCAAAAACATCGGGCTGAAGGTAAAAAGGTCTGTGATATGGAATTACCATCCGACGGCTAAAACCTTTCAGGCTTGCATTGCTATAGTTTGATCTGCTGGCCTTTTTCAGCGATCTGGCAATGCAGGCCGTAGTCCATCATACGGCTTTGCAGCGCCTGCTGAGCTTTAGGCTCACCATGCACCAGATAAAATCGTGGCTGGCCGCCAATCATTCTGGCCCAGCCTACTAACTCATCCTGACCAGCGTGAGCAGAAAAACCACCTATGGTATGCACAGTGGCTTTGACTGCTATATTCTGACCAAACAACTTCACCCGTTTTTCGCCATCCACCAATCGCCGCCCTAAGGTACCTTTGGCCTGAAAACCGACAAAAATCAGATGATTACTGCTTTTCCATAAGTTGTGTTTTAAGTGATGCACTATACGGCCCCCGTTACACATGCCAGAACCTGCAATGACAATAGCGCCGCCACTGACGCGGTTTAACGCCATAGACTCTTCCATGCTCGACGCCAGTCGCAGGATAGGCAAAAAGGATTGCAAGTCACGGGCACCATACCCCTGCAACACTTTGGTGTCCTTGCGATCAAATTCAGCCATCAATTCACTGTAGATTTTGGTGATCTCTATCGCCATCGGGCTATCCAGCACCACCATTTTTTGTTTCAACCGGCCCTGATGGTACAAAAGCCCAAGGTAATACAATATTTCCTGACTACGGCCCAAAGCAAAAGCCGGAATAAACACATTGCCGCCTGCTTTATGTGCTTCCTCCAGCGCATTCGCAAACTCTTCCAGTGTATTTTGTAAGGGCTGGTGGTTGCGATCGCCATAAGTACTTTCCATCAGGACCAAATCAGCCGTTTTCACCGGGCTTGGATCTGGCATTAGCACTGTAGCCGGGTTACCCAAATCACCGGAAAACACCAACTGCCGCATAGCCTTGCCTTGCTTGACGGCAAGCTGCACTATAGCGGAACCAAGAATATGACCTGCATCTAAAAACTCCAGCTCCAGCCCTTCACAGACCGTCACTTTTTGCTTGTAACCGATCGGATGGCAACAATCCAGCACCTGCTCTACATCCTGCACCGCCATCACAGGGTCAAGCAGCTTTTTACCTTGTCGGGCCAACTGCTTGTTCTGCCATTCCAGATCTTTTAAATACAAATGCACTGAATCTTTTAATAACACGCCAAGCAGTAAGGCCGTGCCCTGAGTACAATAAATTTTGCCCTGAAAACCCTTCGCCACCAGCAATGGCAATAAACCACTATGGTCTATATGAGCGTGCGACAAAATCACGTAGTCGATATCTTTGGGGCGAAAGGCAAAACGGAATTTATTCCATTCGGTGATTTGGTTTTCGCCCTGAGTCATGCCGCAGTCGAGCAGAATCTGTTGGTCTTGCAGCTTCAGCAGATAACAAGAGCCTGTGACCTGCTCTGCAGCCCCTAAAAAGGTTAAACTGGCATCTAATGGCATTGGGTACACTCCGGTTGTGGGGCTAAGTCCATGTTATAACTGAACTGAAGTGTTAAAAGATTAGTCTATATCAAACAAAGCATTAGTTTATTCCGCCTTCCCTTTTATGGAGCCTCTTTATGTCTGGTGACATCCCCCTGTATCAACGCCATCTGAGTTCTGCCCGAGAAGCGACAGAACAGCAAAGTCAGGATTTGCTTGAGCATCCGTCCTATCGACTCGCCTTTGCAGACAATGACTTTTTAATGCAGGACGAATTACGGCATGTGCGTTTACAACTGGAGTATTTAAAACCCCAGCTGATCCTGGAACAAAATCAGATTAAAGCCACAGTGGTCGTCTTTGGCAGCGCCCGTTTTGTTTCACGTCAACAGGCAGAGCAAATGGTGGCCGAAGCCAACATTCAATTAACACAATACCCCGAAGCTTTGGAGCTGCAACAAAAGCTGAAAGTGGCACAGCGTCAGCTGAAAAACAGTGCCTATTATGAAGCGGCGGCGGAGTTTTCACGTATTGTGACAGAGCATAGTCAAAGTTGCCCTGATACCTCCCTGATGATTATCAGCGGTGGCGGACCTGGTGTGATGGAGGCAGCAAACAAAGGTGCCTATCAGGCGGGTGGGCAAAGTATTGGCCTGAATATAGTGCTGCCGCATGAGCAAAAACCCAACCCTTATATCACGCCCCAATTTTGCTTTCGGTTCCATTATTTTGCCATTCGCAAAATGCACTTTTTACAACGTGCGCGGGCTTTAGTCGCATTCCCTGGTGGTTTTGGTACTTTGGATGAGCTGTTTGAAACCCTGACTTTATTGCAAACCGGCAAAGCCAATACAGTGCCAGTGATCCTGTATGACAAAAACTTCTGGACCCGTTTGATTAACTTTGACCTGTTGGTCGAGGAAGGATTGATTAAAGCCGAAGATATGCAGCTGATCCAGTTTGTTGATACACCGGAACAAGCCTGGCAAGCGATTTGCCATTGTTATCAGTTATAACGAAATAAAGGGTCAGAGCGCTTGCTCTGACCCTTTGATTTTATTGAGCTTTTACGCAGTCAACAAAGTACTCTTTTTTACCGTTACGTTCTTCACAAACCAGACCGTGAATATAGGTCTCGAAGCCAGGGAAAGAACCATTAAATTCGCGAGCGAATTTCAGGTAATCCACAATGATGGTATTAAACACTTCACCCGGCACCAACAGTGGGATACCTGGTGGGTAAGGCGTTAACATCACAGCTGTAATGCGGCCTATCAGATCATCCAGCGGCACCCGATCCAGCTCTTTATGTGCCATAGCAGCAAAAGCTTTGGATGGTTTCATTGCTGGTACCAGCTCAGACAAATACATCTCAGTGGTCATCTTCGCGACGTTGTTTTCACGGTAGATCTGGTGAATTTGATCACATAAATCTTTTAAGCCAATACGCTCATACTGAGGGTACTTGGCGATAAACTCAGGTAATACCCGCCACAGTGGGGCGTTTTTATCGTAATCGTCTTTAAACTGCTGCAGCGCTGTCACCATAGTATTCCAGCGGCCTTTGGTGATGCCGATGGTGAACATAATGAAGAACGAGTACAGACCGGTTTTTTCAATAACGACACCGTGTTCAGACAAGTATTTAGCTACGATAGCAGCCGGAATACCTGAATCGTCAAAGTCACCATCTACGTTTAAACCAGGCGTTAAAATGGTCGCTTTGATTGGGTCGAGCAGGTTAAAACCTTCGGCAATATCACCGAAACCATGCCAGCTTTCGCCCGCTTTTAACATCCAGGCATCGCGGTGATCCAAACCTTCGTCTGTTAAATCATCCGGACCCCAGACTTTAAACCACCAGTCATCACCGTATTCGTCGTCGACTTTACGCATAGCACGACGGAATTCTAAAGCTTCGTCCAGTGACTCCTCCACTAAGGCTGTGCCACCTGGCGCTTCCATCATGGCAGCAGCCACGTCACAGGAGGCAATAATGGCGTACTGTGGACTGGTTGAGGTATGCATCAGATAAGCTTCGTTAAACAAATGCTGATCCAGCTTGTTCTGCTTGGCATCCTGCACCAGAATTTGTGAAGCTTGTGAAATACCAGCCAGCAATTTGTGCGTCGACTGAGTCGAGAACACCATAGAGGTTTCACAACGCGGACGACCTTCACCTATCGCATGGTAATCGCCATAGAAGTCATGGAAAGCGGCATGAGGTAACCAGGCTTCATCAAAGTGCAGAGTTTCGATTTCGCCATCAAGCATCGATTTAATTTCTTCGACGTTATACAAGACGCCATCATAAGTTGACTGAGTAATAGTCAAAACCCGTGGTTTCACATCTGGATTTTGTTCCAGTTTTTCACGGCAGAATGGGTTTGCCATCATCTTCTTACGGATAGTCGCAGGTTCAAACTCACTACGCGGAATAGGACCAATGATGCCGTAATGGTTGCGCGTTGGCATTAAGAACACCGGCACAGCGCCCGTCATCATAATGGCGTGTAAAATAGATTTATGGCAGTTACGGTCAACAACTACGATATCACCCGGAGCTACAGTAGAGTTCCAGACGATTTTGTTCGAGGTTGACGTGCCGTTGGTGACAAAAAACAAATGGTCGGCGTTAAAAATACGCGCCGCATTGCGCTCTGAAGCCGCCACTGGACCTGTGTGATCCAGCAACTGACCTAATTCATCAACCGCGTTACAGACGTCGGCACGTAACATGTTTTCACCAAAAAACTGGTGGAACATCTGACCTACAGGCGATTTTAAAAAGGCGACGCCACCTGAGTGTCCAGGGCAGTGCCAGGAGTAGGAGCCATCTTGTGCATAGTTGGTTAAAGCACGGAAAAACGGCGGAGCCAGCGTATCTAAATAGCTTTTCGCTTCACGGATAATATGCCGCGCCACGAACTCTGGCGTGTCTTCGTGCATATGGATAAAACCATGCAGTTCACGCAAAATGGCATTAGGGATATGGCGTGAAGTACGGGTTTCACCGTACAGATAAATTGGAATATCCGGATTGCGATGACGGATTTTATCGACAAAACCTTTCAGGTTTTCCAGCACCGACTGGCTGTCTTCCACAGAGCCAGCGCCAAATTCTTCGTCATCAATAGACAAAATAAAACCAGCGGCCCGGCTTTGTTGTTGAGCAAAAGAGGTCAGGTCACCATAACTGGTATAACCCACTACATCCATGCCTTCGGCTTCAATGGCTGCAGCCAGTTCACGAATACCTGAACCACTGGTATTTTCGGTTCTGAAATCTTCATCAATGATGATCAGAGGAAAGTAAAAACGCATGGAGTACCCCAAGCCGGTTAAAAGTGCGCAAAGGATACTTTATTTTGCAGAAAATTCCTCTAATCCGACCTGTTTTTCCTGCAGAAAAAGCTGAAATTAACCAAATCAGTTAAAAAATATCAGTTGAATACGTATTCACCAGAGCAGAAGCGCTGAGTGTCACAGAACTGACACAACTTTTGAACATCTTAGCTGTGGCTGCAGTAAGACGCAGCTCTATTCCTGTTCTATACCCGTCGCCTTTGAAGCTGCAGCTTTGTTGACTTCGCCATCTCGCCCCGGTCACATAGGCCGACTATGCTCCTGGGGTCTCACTGGCTTGTCGCCTCCCTGCATCTTCAAGTCACTTGGGTATACACCTAGCGATTCAGGGACTGCATGCAGTCCCTGCTTTTTTGCATTTTTATCTTTGTAAAAAAGAGCCTGCTCAGATGCTGGAGCGTTCTGAGCCAGCCACTGAGTGTTGTTCAGTGCTATAACCCGCCTCAAGCAGTAAATCCATCAACTCATCCTCACAGACGCCGACAAACCTCAGATGCTGCATAGCTTCTTCTGTGCTTTTGCCTTGCTGCAAATCTGCCTGGATAGTTTTTATATGCACAGAGCGCATAAATTCAGATGTTCTTTTGCCCATGATCAAACTCCGCTTCAACTCTTCAGTTGCGGCAGATCCTAAACAGCCTGAACAAAGTTTGCATCGAAAAAGCGTTAAAAATCAGAAATCTTCATCGAAGAGTCATACAAAAGTCATGAAAAAGTCATATATGATTTAATTGTCAGCCAAACGCTGCTCTATAGGAGCTAATTGCCTCATTTGCTTTAAAATCCATTGTTGGCGTTTGTAGACATAAGGCGAGGGATTTTGCACTTTAAAACGCAGTGGGTTAGGTAAAACTGCGGCTAACAGCGCAGCCTGATGGCGACTTAATTGACTGGCAGGACGCTTAAAAAACTTCTGGGCTGCTGCTTCGACCCCAAAAATGCCGGGGCCAAACTCCACACTATTTAAATAGACTTCTAAAATGCGTTCTTTGCCCCAGGTCAGCTCAATTAAGCCGGTAAAGACCAGCTCTAGCCCTTTGCGAAACCAACTGCGGCCTGTCCATAAAAATACATTTTTTGCTGTTTGTTGGCTGATCGTAGAAGCGCCACGCACTTTCTGGCCTCTGCTGTTGTACTCCAGAGCTTTTTCAATGGCGACCGTATCAAAACCGTAATGATCCGGAAATTTTTGATCTTCAGCCGCCACTACAGCTTGTTTCATCGCGCTGGAAATTTGCTCAAAAGGCACCCAATCATGCTGCAACTCATAACTTTTATGATTATTCCACAGCGCCTGAATTTGCCGCTCAATCATCACGCCAGTGACAGGCACTGGTACAAAGGCGAATAAAATCACCAGGCTCAAGGCCAGAATAGTCAGGCATTTTATAATACTTAGCAGCTTACGAAACCAAAGTGAAATCAATGACTTTCCATACAGATAAAAGTGTTCATCAGATTTTAGTGTAAAGCGCCATAAAGAAATGAGCCAGCTTTAGTTGCTGGCTCATTCTGAGTAGTTGGTGTTTTAACAGCGTTACACTTTAGCTGCGTTCATCCGAGGCTTTTTGCAACAAACGGCGGCTTTCCTGCAGAAACTGATCCGCTAAAGGCCCAAAAAACTGCTGGCCTTTGGCAAACTCAGCCATTAAACCGACTTTGTCGCCTGCAGCAAGCAAATGCGATAGTTGATTAAACCTGTGCTGATAACGCTGTAACAAGCCAGTCACTGCGCTGGAGGACAACATAATATCAGCATACAACTCAGCATTTTGTGCAAAGAGTCTGCCTACCATCGCCAGCTCCAGCCGGTAAATAGGTGAGCTCAATTCCAGCAACTGCTGCAAATCAGCCTGCTCTTCCGCTAAATGCACACCGTAAACTAAAGAGCTGAAGTGACGCATAGCCTGAATAAGTTGCATCAGTTCATCATGTTGCTGCGCAGATTTTTCTGTCAGTACAGCACCCCAGACTTTAAATTGCTGAACGAGCCACTGATACTTTTCAGCATCGCGGCCATGACTGACCACAACGACTTGCTTGGCTATATTGCTGATATCAGGGCCAAACATAGGATGTAACCCCACCACAGCACCGCTGTGCTTGCTCAGCATAGCGCTCAGAGGCCCGGTTTTAGTACTGGTTAAATCAGCAAGCACGGTATCAGCGCCCAATTCAGGCAACTGAGCTATAACCTGCTGTGTCACTGCGATGGGCACTGCAATCAGCACTAAAGCAGCGCCTTGCACCATGTCTTTTGCCTGATGCCAGTTATCTTGCTCCAGCACTTCAACCAGATAACCAGAGCGCTGGAATAAGCTGACAAAACGTTGGCCTAAAGCTCCGGCACCACCAACCACCACTACTTTATCACCTGATGTTCGACAGCAGACAAAACCGGCTTCCTGAGTCTGGTAAGACTCACGCATCACACGGCGTAATACATCTTCAATTAAATCAGCTGAGACGCCTGCGTCTTCAGCCTGCTGACGCCGGGCTTTAATCAATGCCTGTTCACGTTCAGGCACATACAAAGGCAAAGCATACTGCTGCTTTACCCGCCCTACTTCTGCCGTGACCGAGGCTCTTTTGGCCAATAACTCAACCAGTTGGCTATCCAACTGGTCGATTTGCTGACGCAGCGGCAGTAAAGCTGCCATAGGGTCCTGTGTGTTTACCACTTCATTCATACCTAAGTCTCAGGCTGCAACTTCACGCGAAGCTTGTTGTGAAGTTTCTTGTGACGAGAGCTGTTGATCCAGTTCAGCCAATAAGCCGGCTGTACTTGCCCAGTCGATGCAGGCGTCTGTTACAGATACACCATAGAGCTCTGCTTTACCATCCACTAAATCCTGACGACCTGCGTGAATATGGCTTTCCAACATAATGCCAATAATGGCTTTATTGCCTTTGATACGCTGATCAATCACAGACTGAGCCACAATGCCTTGTCTGTTGTGATCTTTACTGGAGTTGCCATGACTGCAGTCAATCACCAAACCTTCAGGTAAACCATGTTTACGCAGTGCAGCCAAAGCCGCCTGTACACTGTCTTCATCATAGTTAGGTTTAGTGCCACCACGCAGAATCACATGACCATCCGGGTTACCGGCAGTTTGTACCAAAGACACCTGACCTTTTTGGTTAATACCTATAAAGCTATGACCGCTGGCAGCTGATTGCAGCGCATTCAGTGCGATATTTAAATTACCGTCTGTGCCATTTTTAAAGCCTACCGGCATCGACAAGCCGCTGGCCATTTCGCGGTGAGTTTGCGACTCCACGGTGCGAGCTCCGACTGCAGCCCAGCTGATTAAATCAGATAAATACTGTGGACTAATGGGGTCAAGCGCTTCTGTTGCCGCAGGCAATTCCATCTCGACTAAATCCAGCAGCAAACGACGACCTTTGGTTAGTCCCGTTTCCAGATCAAAAGAGTCATCCAGATGTGGATCGTTGATAAAACCTTTCCAACCGACCGTAGTACGTGGTTTTTCAAAGTAAACCCGCATCACAATGTACAAGGTATCTTTGTATTGCAGTTGCAGCTGTTTCAGACGACGGGCGTAATCCATAGCTGACACTGGGTCATGGATAGAACATGGACCTGTGATCACCAGCAAACGCGGATCACGGCCATGCACTATGTCAGCAATTTCCTGGCGGGATTTCTGAATAAAGTCAGATCCTGCACTGGATAAAGGTAAAGCCTGTTTTAACACAGCGGGGGGGCTTAATAACTGCTCCGAAACTATACGTAAATCGTCAACTATTTTGCTCATTTCAATGCTCCTGTTTGCATCATGCGTTGCCAAAGCGCCGGTTTTACTTGATAAATGCAAGCAGAACACCAGTAAACTTATATTTACAACACGTATTTAATTAATTACGAATTGAAGCATATTAAAAACCAACGACAAACAAGTCAACCTTTTAAGTCAAACAAATAAAGGAATACAAACAAAACAAGCAAAAACAACATATGTACACTTTTAAATACAATAATCCATAGCAATAACCAGCTAGTCTATCGCCAAGCATTTTCTACAGAACAACACCAGACACAACCGCAGGAACAACAACCTGAATTAGATGGTCTACACTAAGACTTAATCCGTTCAAACTATGTATAGGTTGGCTCATGGCTGGATCTCCTTATTCACCCCTGCCCGCTTTTGACGAATTACTAAGCATGGCAAAGCAGGACCCTGCGGCATTGGATGCGTTACAAAAAAAATTAAATCAGGAACTGATTGATGCACAAAGCGATGACAAGGGCAGAAAAGCCATTCAGCAAACCTTATTCAGGCTGCAGTCAGAACAGTTAAGATATAAAGCACCTCTGGTCCGGTTAACCAGAGCCTATCAACTGATGTTGTCGGAAATGAGCCGGATGCAGGATGCCTTGGCGCAGCTATGCACAACGCAAAAACCGCCGAAAAAGACCTGCGCTACTATTTTGCCTTTCCGGTCAAAGAGTCAGGAGCGATAAGTGAAAAAAAAGCGGTTGAAAATCACAAAAAATAAAGTGACAGCGGCCTGTGTTCTCGTCTAGAATTGATAAAAATACAAAATATGATACCCATTAGCCCGTATGAACAAAAGTAAGCATACAGAACCTTTATTGTCTACTCAACAAGCTGCTGATTTACTTGGTGTTTCTTTACGCACTGTGCAGTTATGGGTGGAAAAAGGTGCTCTGGACGCCTGGAAAACTCCAGGTGGTCACCGTCGAGTCACTCAGTCTTCTGTTGAACGCCTTCTGCTGAAAAATCAAACTCAACCTGTTGATAATTCAGTTCGCATTCTCTTGGCAGAAGATGATGAGTTACTGAAACAACTTTATAGCCTGCAAATTGAATCCTGGGGTTTACCTATCAGTTTGCAATCTGTCACCAACGGTATAGCTGGTTTATTAAAAATTGGCGAGTGGGCACCACAAATTCTGATCACAGATTTGCAGATGCCTGAGCTGGATGGTTTTCAAATGATCCGTGAACTGAAGTTATCTTCACGCCACGAAAATATGAAAATCATCGTGGTCACAGCCTTAACAGATGCAGAAATTGCAGCCGGAGGCGGTTTACCTGACACTGTCCAGCTGATGCGTAAGCCGCTGTTATTCAGCGACTTAAAAGACCGCTTAGAGAAGTTACTACAAGAGCTGCGTTAATCGCAGCTTTTTTATACCCTTCGTACTTGAAGCCGCAGCTTTGTTGACTGCGCTCCTCGCCCCAGTCACATAGGACTACTATGCTCCTGGGGTCTCCAACGCTTGTCGTCGCGCTGCAACATCAATTACTTTGGGTATAACGAAAATCGAGTTTGCTACAACGCCTTTCGTGGTGGCAATGCCACGTTGGCAAAAATAAAGCCTGCCACCAACGACATAAAAATCAGAAACGTCTGCTGACCTAATTGCTCAGTTGATACCATCTGCTGGCCTGAAACAAAAGCATTTAACCCCATATAAGTTTTACTGCCTGGCACCAGTACGATCATGCCCTGCAAAGACACAATACTAGCAGGGGCATTCATAAGCCGGTTAAATAAGTTGCCGTATAAACCCACAGCAAAAGCACCAACAAAAGCTCCCAATGCTAATCCGAGGTAATATGCGCCCCATAAGCTGGCCGCATAAGCAATAAAACCCGATACCAGCCCCCAAAGCGCATGCTTAAGCCTGGCTTTAAACACCACCACTAAGCTGCCACATAAGATAGCCACAGCCAGCCAGCTGGTCCACTGCGGTACTGAAGGCGCTAATTGCGGCGGAATTTGGCCAAACAATACCTGGCCTAAAGCTATGCCTAAGAAGGCACCAAAATACAATTTAAACAGCAGCATGACCGCATCCATCACACGGGCGGTGCCGGAAACCAGATGACGGGCAGCCAATTCAGCTAGACCAAGAGTCAAAGCTAAGCCTGGAATAAATACAATAATGGCGGACAAAACCACTAAGGGCACATTGATCATCGGGTCAATGTAGACAGCTACGGCTGTGGCCAGCATAGCTGACACTAAAGCCACCAATGGTTCCAGCATATGAGCTACCCGGCGTGACTTCGTCGACCAGAGCACAAATAAGTACACGATAAGGCTCAGCACTGTGGCCCAAAACACATCGTGCCAGCTGGCGCGCATTAACATAGCAAAAGCGCCCCCTGCGGCACCATAAGCGGCAAAGGTAGCCCAACGTGAATAAGGGTTGGGCGCAGCTGCTATTTGATCGAGCCGCTGATTCACATCCTGCAACGTCAGCTTGCTGCTGGCAAGCGCATCCACCAGCTCGTCTGTGTAAGATAAAGCGCCTAAATCCAACTCTCCAGGAGTCACACGGGAGATATGAGTGTATTCATTTTCATCACCTGGGATCCAAAGCACAAAAGTCAGTACAGTGGGAGTGATAGCAAAAGAACCGCCGATCTGCAGCAGTTTTGCCACTTCCTGTAAATGCGCTTCCAAACGGTAAGCTGGTGTACCAAACTTATGCAGCATTTTGCCAAGCTTGACGATAAAACGGCGTTTTTCAATAAAACTGGCGGAATCCACTTTAGGGTCCTTGTCGCGTTGCAACACAATACAGCTATTGTAGTGGGCTTTATAAAGTAAGGATAGAAGAGGATATTGCTAAGTGATTGATAAAGGCTAAGTTACTGTGCTTTTCTATACAGAAAGTTCAGCTAGCAACCATTGGTATTCCTGCTGCAACAGCTGAAAAGCAGCAGCGTCTCCGCCTTTATCCGGGTGTAAACGCAGCGCTTGCTGTCGATAGACTTTTTTCAGCTGGGCTACAGAGTAAGGGTGGCTTAACTGCCATTTTTGTTGCAACAGGCCCGTATCAAGCGCTTTATTTTGCTGATACAACGCCAGCTTTTTCCAAAACTCAGTCAACACAGCCTGTAATTTATCATCCGTCATCGCCCGCATATTTTGCCAATCCAGATAATAAGCGGCTTTGTCCTGCTGCTCTTGCCATAAAGCTACTGCATTGTCAGGTAAAGCTGTGGCTGTGTAGACCATGACTTTGGCATAACCAATATGCAATAAGGCTACCTGTTCCTGCCGCCACTGCGCCTGCAGTACAAATAAATGATGATAAAGAATAAAGTGTTGCTGGAATAACAAGGAATCAACAGCAAGAGTGCGGGGTTCGGGGAAAAAGGCTTTTAATTGGTGCAGCAATTCCTGCTCGCTGATCTCTCCTTGTCTGGACAACAGGAAAGCTTCGAGTGCGGCAACTAAATCGGCTTGCAGTTCGGTATGCATAGTCACATTACAGACCAAAAAATTGTCAGGATCAATTTTTAACAATGCGAAGCATTGGCCCAAAGGGTGAGCGCCAGGGATGGCTGCGACATCGTCGCAACAATCATCCGGCCTTCGCCAGAGGCGAAGGCGTAATAACGGTGAAATGCCAAACTGTTGGCATTTCGAAAGACCGTTATCACCCCTACAGTTGCGACATACCGTCCTTCCATGGACATAAAAAAAGGCTGACACAAGGTCAGCCTTTCCAGTCGCTTAGTTAAGCTTTTCGCGGATACGCGCTGATTTACCTGAACGATCGCGTAAGTAGTAAAGCTTGGCACGGCGGACTGCGCCACGGCGTTTCAGCGTAATGCTGTCAATCATAGGGCTGTGCGTCTGGAATACACGCTCAACACCTTCGCCGTTGGAAATTTTACGAACTGTGAAAGCTGAATGCAGACCACGGTTACGTTTGGCGATAACTACGCCTTCGTAAGCCTGCAGACGGGTTTTGTCACCTTCTTTCACTTTAACCTGAACAACTACAGTGTCACCTGGGCCAAATGCTGGCACGTCAGTTTTTAACTGTTCGTCTTCAAGTTGCTTGATAATGTTTTGGCTAACTTTGCTCATAACAATCTCACTTTACCTGGAATTAACTATCGTGTTGCTGCAACGCCTGGTGTTCCAATTGGAATTCATCCAGTAATTTGCGTTGCTCCTTAGTCAGAGCCAGGGCATTTAACATATCCGGCCGTCTTAACCAGGTTCTACCAAGAGCCTGTTTCAGACGCCAGCGTCGTATATTTTCATGGTGTCCACTCAGCAACACCGGTGGAACCTCTTTGTCTGCTAACACCGCAGGTCTGGTGTAGTGTGGGCAGTCTAACAAACCAGTTGCAAACGAATCCTGTTCTGCCGACTCTTCGTGCCCCAGTACGCCTGGTACCAGTCGCGATACCGCATCAATCAGCGTCATCGCAGGCAACTCGCCTCCACTCAGCACGTAATCCCCAATTGACCATTCTTCGTCAATTTCGGTTTCAATTACGCGTTCATCAATGCCTTCGTAACGGCCTGCCACTAACAGCAGTTTCGGGTAACGTGAAAGTTCCTGTACACCTTTTTGGTCTAATTTGCGGCCTTGCGGCGACAAATACACCGTATGTACATTTCCTCCGGCAGCCTGCTTGGCGGCGCGAATAGCGTCGGTTAGCGGCTGCACCATCATCAGCATTCCGGGACCACCACCAAAGGGGCGATCATCGACGGTATTGTGTTTATCCGAAGTATAATCCCGCGGATTCCAGCACTCTACCTGCAACAACCCTTGCTTTACAGCACGGCTTGTTACACCAAACTTTGTAATAGCATCAAACATCTGCGGGAACAGAGTAATAACTCCAACCCACAAACCAGCTTGCTGCGACATTAAAAGTCCGGATCCCAGTCTACTAAGATACGTCTTTCAGCGTTATTCACTTCCTTAATGACAGAGTCAGTCAGGAAAGGGAGTAAACGCTCCGTCTTGCCAAATGCATCGGATTTATTGGCTTTTACAACGAGAACGTCGTTTGAGCCAGTTTCCATCATGTCGACCACTTCACCTAAGTGATAACCAGCCTCGTTCACTACAGACATGCCCATCAGGTCACGCCAATAGAAATCACCCTCAGCAAGCTGGGGTAATGCAGAACGCTCTACTGCGATATCCGCATTCACGTAGAGTTGAGCCTGGTCGCGATCAGCCACGTCTGCCAGTTTTACGATAAGGCCGTTGCCATGTCGTTTTTTACCGGAGATTTGCATTTGACGCCAGTTACCCTGCACTTGAATTTGCCAGGGTGTGTAATCAAAAATCCCTTCCGGGATATCGGTATAGGAGTTTACTTTTAGCCACCCGTTGATGCCGTAAACAGCACCAAACTTACCTAAGACAACTAAATCTTTACCGTTCAAGGTGAAACTCCGACCTTTATTTATTTTAGCTATTAAGCAGCAGTTTTCTTAGCAGCTTTCACCAATGAAGCAACGCGGTCGCTTAAAGAAGCGCCTTGCGATACCCAGTGGTTGATACGCTCTAAGTCAATACGCGTTTGCTCTTCAGTACCGCTAGCGATTGGGTTGAAAAAACCCACGCGCTCAATGAAGCGGCCATCACGGGCAAAACGGCTGTCCGCTACCACAACTTGGTAAAATGGACGCTTTTTCGCGCCACCACGTTGTAAACGAATAGTTACCATACCGTCCTCTAATAATCGTTCAGGATTTAAAAAAATAACAAACCCCGCGGTCAGACCGTGGGGTCGGTGAATTGTACGGATTTTTGCCTGCATTGCAAGGTTTTTCGGGCTTTGGCAGCATATTTCAGCTTTTGCCAAAACCCGACAGCAATGGGCCGGAGCAGGACTTAACGTGGAGGTAACAGGCCAGGTGGTAACTTGCCACCCATACCGCGCATCATCTTCATCAGGCCACCTTTACCCGACATCTGCTTCATCATTTTCTGCATTTGGGTAAATTGTTTCAGCAACTGGTTCACATCCTGTACCTGAGTACCTGAACCTGCTGCGATGCGTTTTTTACGTGAGCCTTTAATCAAATCAGGAAATAAACGTTCTTTCTTCGTCATGGAATTAATAATGGCTTCCATTTTATTGAACTGCTTATTGCCCATCTGATCCATAGCACCGGCAGGTAAGTTTTTCATGCCAGGTAATTTATCCAGCATCGACATCATGCCGCCCATACCACGCATTTGTACTAACTGATCGCGGAAGTCTTCTAAACTAAAGCCCTGCCCTTTCATGACTTTGGCAGCCACTTTAGCGGCTTGTTCTTTGTCGACCTTCTGTTCGATTTGCTCAATCAGGCTCATCACATCGCCCATACCCAGAATACGGGAGGCAATACGATCCGGATGGAATGGCTCTAAGGCGTCTGTTTTTTCGCCCATACCGATAAACTTAATCGGCTTGCCTGTGATATGACGAATAGATAAAGCAGCACCACCACGGGCGTCACCATCGGCTTTGGTCAGGATCACACCTGTTAAAGGCAAAGCTTCGTTAAAAGCTTTTGCTGTATTGGCCGCATCCTGACCTGTCATGGCATCGACCACAAACAGAGTTTCTATAGGTTTTACCGCAGCATGCAGCGCTTTGATTTCACCCATCATTTCTTCGTCAACATGCAAACGACCGGCGGTGTCGACTAAAAGCACATCAAAGATTTGTAAGCGGGCGTGAGCTATAGCAGCGTTTACTATATCTATAGGCTTCTGACCAACATCGCTAGGGAAGAACTCAACACCTACTTCTTTTGCCAGCGTCTCTAACTGTTTAATAGCAGCAGGACGATAAACGTCAGCAGAAACCACTAATACTTTTTTCTTTTTACGCTCTTTTAAAAACTTCGCCAGCTTAGCCACAGAGGTGGTTTTACCCGCACCTTGTAAACCTGCCATTAATACAACAGCTGGCGGCTGAACATTGAGTGCCAGCTCTTCGTTGGCTTCGCCCATCGCATCTTCTAATGCTTTACGGACGATTTTCAGAAACTCCTGGCCTGGTGTCAGGCTTTTGCTGACTTCAATGCCAACAGAACGTTCTTTAACCTGATTGACAAAGTCACGCACCACAGGCAAAGCCACGTCGGCTTCTAATAACGCCATCCGTACTTCACGTAAGGTTTCTTTGATATTATCTTCAGTTAAACGACCACGACCACTGATGTTCTTCAGCGTTTTGGTTAGGCGGTCCGACAGGTTTTCAAACATAACTTAGCACCTGATATACAATATGGCCGGATTATACCCCAGCTGGTTAAAGGAGTCAGCCGCCATCTGAGCAGAAGCTGTCACTCTGAATACGTAAGCTTGCGCTGTCAAATGCGAGTAATTTGCAATAGAATGTTAAATCTTCACGAATCAACAGGATCTGATTTATGTTAGTTGAGCTGTTACCCGGTGTGGCATTAGTTGGTTATCTGCTGGCAACCGGTATGGTATTGTCCCGTCTGGTGCATCCACAAGGCCCTAACTATAAATTAATGTTCAGTGCGGCCTTGTTGGCCATTGTCTGTCATATGCTGTTTCTGGCCGATTCGATTTTTGCCGACTCGGGCCAGAACTTTAGTCTGCTCAATGTAATATCACTGGTGTGCTGGCTGATTAGCACGGCTATTACTATTACCGCTTTGCGCACTCCTACTGTTCTGTTGTTACCCATCGTCTATGGCTTTTCTGCCCTGACTCAGCTGGCTATTTTAGTATTGCCTGCTGAAGTGCAAATGCAGCATTTTGAACATAGCCCTATTTTGCTGATGCATATCATTGTCGCTTTTGTGGCTTACACCTTATTAATAGTGGCCACTTTGCATTCACTGCAAGTGCACTACATCAGCAAAAAACTAAAACAAAAAGATTTTATGCTGGGCAATCAGTTTTTACCGCCGCTGCTGCAAGTGGAACAGTTGCAGTTCAGAGTATTATTGCTGGGTACTTTATTACTTGGTTTAACTTTATTCAGTGGTGCCGCTTTTACGGACAACTGGCTGGCCGCGCAAAACCTGCATAAAAACATACTAAGCTCCATCGCTTTTCTGGTGTTTGTGGTGTTGTTATGGGGTCATGCTCAATTAGGTTGGCGTGGTCGCTTGGCCATTGCTTTGACCTTTACCGGTAGTATTTTGCTGACGCTGGCTTATTTTGGCAGTCGTTTTGTTCGTGAAGTGCTGCTGGACCGGCTCGGATAACGGCTTTTTCTACTTAGGGGCCATTAAGTCTTGACTTGATTGGCCGTTCGTACTATCAAATAACTTCGATTAGCCCTACAGGTATCTTACTTTTGGACGAGATCTCAACCAGCACCCTCTTTATTGTATTGGGTTTGCTGGTGTTATGTTCTGCATTCTTCTCAGCTTCTGAAACCGGCATGATGTCGGTGAATCCATACAAGCTTAAACATCTGGCCAATGAACAGCATAAAGCAGCGATGCGTGTAACCGCTATGCTGGAACGCCGTGACAGACTGATTGGCTTAATTCTGGTCGGTAATAACCTGGTCAATATCGCCGCTTCTGCGATAGCGACTGTGATCGGTCTTCGGCTTTATGGTGATTATGGTATTGCAATAGCCACAGTTGCTTTAACAGTGATCATTCTGATTTTTGGCGAAGTGACCCCCAAAACTCTGGCTGCCCTGCACCCTGAGCGAGTGGCCTTTCCAAGTTCAGTGATCCTCAAACCTCTGATGAAAGTGCTTTACCCTGTGGTCTGGTTACTGAATAAAATCTGTAATACCTTTTTAGGTTGGCTGGGTGTCAGCCCAGAGCAACATCATGGCAGCAGTTTAAGCTCTGAAGAGCTGCGTACTGTAGTGCATGAAGCTGGCGCTCTAATTCCGCAGCATCACCAAAGTATGCTGGTGGGAGTGCTGGATTTAGAAAAAGCCACAGTCGAAGATATTATGATCCCCCGCAACGAGCTGGTTGGGGTGGATATCAACGACGAATGGAAAGATATAGTGCGTCAGCTGTCTAACAGCCAACACAACCGTATTTTGTTATACCGCGACAGCGTTGATGATGCTTTGGGTTTTATTCATAGCCGTGAATTAGCTCGTCTGGCATTAAAAGAACAGCTAAACAAAGCGTCTTTATTACGTTCAGTGCGGGAAATTTACTTTATCCCGGAAAACACCCCACTCAATACTCAACTGCATAAGTTTCAAAGCTCGAAAGAGCGTATAGGTCTGGTGGTCGATGAATACGGTGATATTCAGGGGTTGGTGACTTTAGAAGATATTCTTGAAGAAGTGGTGGGTAACTTCACTACGGATATTGCAGATAACCAGAATGACGAGATTCAGCCACAGGCCGATGGCAGTTTTCTGGTGGATGGCGGTATTAACTTGCGGGATTTAAACCGGGATATGCAGCTGAACTTTCCAACCGATGGCCCTAAAACATTAAATGGTCTGGTATTGGAATATCTGGAAGAAATTCCGGAAGCCAGTTTAGGTTTAACTCTGGCGGGTTGCCCAATGGAGATTATCGAAGTTCAGGATAATATGATTAAGACAGTGCGGTTGATGCCCCACTTACAGCAAGACTGACCACGAATAGGCGCCTAACAAGCGCCCTTTTTATTTAAGCTTTTGTCCTCTCAACCAAATAACCCAAAAAACCAGCCGCTTTTAAATTCTTCTTCGCAGCTCTGTAACTGGCGCTGATACATGGTTGCTCTTTGTTGTACCTTGCGGGAGGTTTCCATCAACCAGCGCTTTTTATAGTAGCTGCCACGTTTATAGCCACCCCAGCCCTCGTGGTAGTTCAGGTACTGCGCATAAGCATCCGATTTCGACACTTTGTTAATACGAGTGCTTTTATTGATATACCAGCCCATAAAGTCCAAAGCATCTTCAAAGTTCGAGCGGGCTGCAAAATAACTGCCGGTCTCACGGCCATAATCTTCCCAGGTTTCATCTTTCACCTGAGCATAACCATAAGCCGTACTGGCACGCCCTACAGGAATAAAACCAAACCAGTACTCCATAGGCGGCTGCGCATCGTGCTTAAAGCTACTTTCCTGATACATCATCGCCATAGGGACATGAATGGGCACATCCCATTTATCACGCATATCAGATGCAGCGTCATACCAGTCGTCATGCTCGCGGAATATTTCACACAAATTAGAGCTGTTTTTTGGGGGGGCTGTAGCGCAACCAGTCAGTACTGAGGCCAGTGATAAGAAGAGTAAAGTTTTTTTAATTTTTTTCATCAGACGCTGAACTTTTTAAAACACAACTCAGACTAACCCAATGAACGGATTCAACCAAGTTTTTGTTTTTCATCCCTGGATTATCCTTATCCTTAGTTTCACGGCCAGCTTGCTGGCCGTTTTTTTTATCTGTCAGATAAGGCATGTTAAAAAAAAAGCCGGATGTGATATCCGGCTTTATCGTTATAAATCAGCAAAATATCGTTCGAGATACTGGTCAAAATTCACATCGTCTGCCTGTTCAATCTTCTGCTGTTCTAGCAAAGAGACCGCAGCCATCTGCTCAAATTCTGCTTCAGCATAAATCTGGTAATCAGTTGCAGCGAGCTGCTGGCGGTATTGTTCAGCCAAAGCCAGCGCATAATAAGGGCTGTCCTGTTGCTGGGCTATTAAACGGCTTAATAACTTACCTGAGTAGGTTTGGTTCGGGTCTAATAAGCCTAAGTAAAACTCTTTGATAGCAGCACTGTACGAATCACCACCATGAGCAGCATCCATCCAGTTCGCTATAGGCATCAGATCAGCAAACAGTTGTTCAGCCCAGTCCAACATTAAACGAGGCTGACCATTCTCATTCAGATCTAAATTCCGCTTACGGCCTTCTGTGACCACTTTGCGCAGGTTTTGCTCTGTCACCGTCTGTTCGTCAGCTGATAGATCAGGGCTTTTTTCTAATAAACAATAAATTAAAAACAAATCGAGAAAACGCATTTGTTCAGCGTTAATCCCGACAGCACTAAATGGGTTTACATCCAGAGCCCGCACTTCGATGTACTCAACACCACGGCGTTTTAAGGCACAGGTTGGCCGCTCGCCACTTTGAGTGGTACGTTTAGGCCGGATGGTTGAATAAAATTCGTTTTCTATTTGCAGTATATTGCTGTTCAGCTGCTGGTAATGCCCATCCACTTTAATGCCAATATTGGCATATTCAGCAGAAGGCGTCGAAATAGCCTGGCGTAAGCCTTTAATATAATCCGGCAAATTGTTGTAGCTGATATTTAAACTGGACTGTGCACTGTTGGTGTAGCCCAGATCGCTCATACGTAAAGAAGTGGCATAAGGTAAATACAAAGAGCCTTTGCCCAGAGTCTGGAACTTATACTTAGGCTCACGGCCTTGTAAAAACGAGCTACACATGGCCGGAGAGGCACCAAACAAATACACCACCAGCCAGACGTATCTTTTATAGTTACGAATAAGGTGCAGGTACTGAGCAGAAATAAAATCCTGTAATGAACCTGTATCCCCTAATAACTGCTGATACTGCTGCCAAAACTCTTGTGGAATTGAGAAGTTAAAATGCACACCACTAATGGCTTGCATCATGCTGCCATAACGGTTTTTAAGGCCCTGACGATACACGGTTTTCATGGTGCCAACGTTAGAGCTGCCATATTGTGCTAGCTGAATTTCGTCCTGATGGCCTATGTAACAAGGCATAGAACCAGCCCAAAGCCGCTCTTCGCCTATATGAGACAAGGCAAACTTATGAATATCTGTCAGTTGTTTTAAAGTGACATCAATATCGGTTTGAGCCGGGGTAATAAACTCCAGCAAAGACTCAGAAAAATCTGTCGTAATTAAAGGATGAGTTAAAGCCGACCCTAAAGCTTTTGCATGACCCGTTTGTGCCAGTTGGCCATCCGGATTAATCCGCAACGTCTCCCGCTCAATACCCCGTCTGATACCTTTAATTGCAGTTTGAAATGACGTGGTGCCAAGCGCAGCCAGACGTTGTTCGAGGAAATGACTCAAGCTGATCCCTTATTTCTGATAATGAGCGAATGTTAAAATGGGGCGACTCAAATTAAAAAACAAGAGTGACCAAAAATTAAGTTTTTATGAGACAAAATGATGTTGCATTCTACTCTTCTTCAGCCGCTGCACCATAAGCTAATCTGCTTTTACGTGCAGCCTGCAACACCACTATCCGCATAATATCTTTCCACGACACTATACCAATAGCCACATTATCCTGATCAGTCACAGGTAAGCAGCCAATATTGTGTTTGAGCAATAATGCCGCTGCTTTCACGACAGGATAATCTTCAGGCACCGCAATCACAGGACTGGTCATCACATGCTTAATTTTACGACTGGTGACAAAGATATCCAACGTTTTTTCTGACGCAGCATCCATTACAGGGGCCAGAGCTTTGAAATAATCTTTCACTGAAACTATACCTACCAGACGCCGGCCGGCATCAATAACGGGCACATGCTGAAATTTGGACTGATTAAAAATGTCTTTTAACGCAGACAAACTCATATCCGGGTCAACCATCGTCAATTTTCTGGTCATAATGGCAGATACTTGCATAATGCTCCTGAGCTCGCTTATCTGAGAGATCTTTGAAATAATGCCGCCGCTTTGATCCAGATTAACTGAATGATAAATAAAAAGGAAATATGCATGAACCGCCGCAACCAGCAGCTTGTTGACCAGGAAGTTCAGTACGACGCCGGACAAGAGTTAGTCTCCACTACGGATACTCGTGGGGTGATCACCTATGCCAACCCTGCTTTTTGCCTGGTTGCAGGTTACACCGAAGACGAACTTGTCGGTAAAAACCATAATCTGGTGCGTCATCCTGATATACCTGCAGCAGCTTTTGCCGATCTGTGGAGCCACTTAAAGCAAGGACAATCCTGGCGTGGCATGGTGAAAAATCGTTGCAAAGACGGCCGTTATTATTGGGTGGATGCTTTTGTCACCCCGATTTATCAGCAACAGCAACTGGTTGGATATCAGTCGGTGCGGGTGAAAGCAAGCCCGGATCTGATCCAAAGAGCCGATCGTTGTTATCAGGCGATCAATGCAGGTAAAGCCGTCAGCCAGTGGAATGCGAACTCGAACCTGCGCCGCCTTATTGCGCTGCTTAGCAGTTTCATCTTAATAGCTGCGGGTGCATTGCTCTGGTCTCATGCATTATGGCTGGCGTTACTTATTCCAGCCATTTTCTTTGTGCTGATGTATGACGAACTGGTTGATATTCCAGCCCAACTCCATAAAATTCAGCAAGACTTTGACTCGGTTTCGCGTTATGTCTATAGCGGTAAAACTGCTTTTTCTGTAGCCGACTTCCGCCATCAGATGCATCAGGCCCGTTTGCGTACTGTGTTAGGCCGCACCAAAGACAGCACCAATAAACTCACCAGTATTGCCGACACACTGGAAGAAGCTGTGCATTTAACCGAACGTGGTATTCACCAACAAAGCCAGGAGCTGGTATCTATTGCAACGGCCACTCAGCAATTGAGCAGTACTGTGCTTGATATTGCCGAGCGTACAGGCGAAACCAACCAGAAAGTGGGTGAAGCTCAGCAAATTTGCCAGCAGGCAGAACAAGTGATGCAGTTAACCGCCAACACGGTAAAAAAATTAGCTGTTGAAGTACAAGGCGCCGCCAGTACTGCAGATAATTTAGCAGTAGAAGCTGAACGTATTGGCGCTGTCATGACAGAAATTCAGGGCATAGCTAATCAAACCAACTTACTGGCGTTAAATGCAGCCATTGAAGCGGCGCGGGCCGGTGAACATGGCCGTGGTTTTGCCGTAGTAGCTGATGAAGTCAGGGCTTTATCATCCCGTACCCATAAAGCCACAGAGCAAATTCAGCGCTCTATTGGTGAAATTCAGCAAACCTTATTGAGTTGGGGTAAGACCATGACACAAAGCCGTGAACAGGTAGAAGAATGTGTCACTCAAACCACTCACAGCACAGAGCAGTTATCGGACATTGTGGCCATGGTGAATACGATCGACCATTTGTCTTCACAAATTGCAACTGCAGCCACTCAACAAGGTCAGGTCGCCAGTGAAGTTGCCAGCAACGTGCAAAACATTCAGCATATTGCCAATGAAAACTTAAACAATATGCAACTGGTCGCCGACAACAACAAACGCCTGCACCAGCAAGCCGCTGAAATTGCCAATTTAAGTAAGACTTTTAGTCAGTAGCCCTGACCTGTAAAAAGCCCGCAGAAGCGGGCTTTTTTGTCACTGTCCTTTTAATGAACAGGTCCGGAGCCAATCACAAATTGTCCTTCTTTGGCATCGACTGACACTACTGCATTGGGCTTAATCTGACCTTTCAGTAAGGTTTGAGCCAATGGGTTTTCAATATAATGCTGAATAGCCCTTTTTAAAGGCCGCGCCCCAAAGACGGCATCAAAACCAGCTGCGGCCAGCAGATCCAAGGCGGCATCTGTTACCGACAAACCAAAGCCTTTATCCTGCAAACGCAACCGCAGGCGCTGCAACTGAATAGACGCTATATGGCGGATATGGGCGCTGTCCAGCGGGTGGAACACCACAGTTTCATCTAACCGGTTTAAAAACTCAGGTCTGAACTGTTTGCTCAGCACTTCCATCAGCATGTCTTTCATTTGCTGATAATCCTGATGCTGGTAATGCTCCTGAATCAGGTCTGAGCCTAAGTTCGAAGTCATGATGATCACTGTGTTTTTAAAATCGACAGTGCGACCTTGTCCGTCTGTTAAACGGCCATCATCCAACACCTGCAGCAGAATGTTAAACACATCTGGATGGGCTTTTTCTACTTCATCCAGCAGCACCACTGAATAAGGTTTACGTCGTACAGCTTCAGTTAAATAACCCCCCTCTTCGTAGCCGACATAACCGGGCGGTGCGCCGACTAAACGCGATACAGTGTGTTTTTCCATAAACTCCGACATATCAATGCGGATCAGTGCATCTTCGGTATCAAACAGGAACTGAGCTAAAGCTTTGGTCAGTTCGGTTTTACCCACACCTGTCGGGCCTAAAAACAGGAATGAACCTATAGGTTTATTTGGGTCGGCTAAACCTGCACGGGAACGGCGGATGGAGTTAGACACAGCCTCCAATGCTTCGGCCTGACCTACCACACGTTTTTGCAGTTCCTGCTCCATACGAAGCAGTTTATCGCGCTCACCTTCCAACATTTTGCTGACCGGAATACCAGTGGCTTTGGAGAGCACATCGGCAATTTCCTGCTCAGTTACTTTGTTTCTAAGCAGCGTCATTTCGTGCATTTCCACTTGTGACGCTAAATCCAAGCGTTTTTCCAAAGCAGGAATACGTTCGTATTTCAGCTGCGACATGCGGTTTAAATCGCCGGCACGGCGCGCTACTTCCATATCCAACCGGGCTTGTTCTAAGTCCGCTTTGATATTTTGTGTACCTTGCAAAGCCGCTTTTTCTGAAGACCAGACTTCATCCAGCTCGTTGTATTTCAAATCCAGTTCACGGATTTGTTCCTGGATCATGTCACGACGTTTTTTGGTGGCCTCATCTGTTTCTTTAGCCAGTGCATTGTCTTCCAGCTTCAGCTGAATAATGCGCCGCTCTAATCTGTCCAGCTCTTCTGGCTTAGAGTCCATCTGCATCCGGATGCTGGATGCTGCTTCGTCAATTAAATCTATGGCTTTATCCGGCAATTGCCGGTCGCTGACATAACGGTGTGACAAAGTAGCGGCCGCTACTATAGCCGGATCAGTAATTTCTACCGCGTGGTGCAGCTCGTAGCGTTCTTTTAAGCCACGTAAAATAGCGATAGTGTCTTCCACTGAAGGCTCATCCACTATCACTTTCTGGAAACGTCGCTCCAGCGCCGCATCTTTTTCAATGTATTTGCGGTATTCATCTAAGGTGGTCGCGCCTAAGCAATGCAGCTCGCCCCGCGCTAAGGCAGGTTTAAGCATATTGCCGGCATCCATAGCACCATCGGCTTTGCCTGCACCGACCATAGTATGAATTTCGTCGATAAACAGAATGACCCGGCCTTCTTCTTTTGAAAGCTCGTTCAGTACGGCTTTTAGGCGCTCTTCAAATTCACCGCGATACTTAGCGCCTGCTAACAAAGAGCCCATATCCAAAGACAGCACGCGTTTATCTTTTAAACCCTCAGGCACTTCTTTGTTGATAATACGCAGCGCTAAACCTTCAACTATGGCGGTTTTACCCACCCCAGGTTCACCAATCAGTACAGGATTGTTTTTAGTGCGGCGCTGCAGCACCTGAATACAACGGCGAATTTCTTCATCACGGCCTATCACAGGGTCTAACTTGCCGGCTTCAGCCCGCGCTGTTAAATCCACCGTATATTTGTTTAATGCCTGACGGCTATCTTCTGCATTGGGGTCGTCGACATTCTGGCCACCACGGATTTGTTCTATGGCTTTTTCCACTACAGCTTTATCCACACCCAGCAGGCGTAATAAATGACCTAGTTCAGATTTGTCTTCACAGGCGGCCAACACAAACAACTCGCTGGAAATATACTGGTCTTTGCGTTTTTGCGCATATTTGTCACACAGATTCAGCAGGTTAATAGTGGCCGCAGACAGCTGCACATTGGCATCTACGCCATCGACTTTGGGCAGTCGCTCTAACGCCTGTGATAATTTGGAACGCAGCTCGTTGGTGTTGACGCCAATTTTGCTGAACAGATCTTTGGTGGAGCCACCTTCCTGATTCAGCAAAGCATGCATTAAATGAATAGGTTCAATAAACTGATGGTCACGGCCTAAAGCCATAGACTGAGCTTCGGCTATTGCCAATTGGAATTTACTGGTAAATCTGTCGAGTCTCATACTATCTATCTCCACGCACATCAAACTGCTGTTGGCATTAAGATGGGGCAGAGCCGACTAATTATCAAGCAATAAAACGTCAAAAATTTGACTTGGATCAGTCAATCCAGATACAGGATGCCATCCGGCCTGTTTGGCCATCACGACGGTAGGAATAAAAAGCTTGTGAGTTGGTGTAAGTGCAAAAAACGCCACCGTACACTTGTGAAATTCCACAAGCATTCAAACGTAAACGCGCCAGTTGATATAAATCAGCCAGCCATTTACCTGTTTTATCCGGAACTGCCACAAAAGCAGCTTCAGCTTTGGCATCTTTTTCAATAAAAGCCAAACGTACTTCACCCCCCACTTCAAAAGCTGTCGGGCCAATAGCAGGGCCTAACCAGGCCATGACTGTCGTTGGATCAGCAAACTGTGCCAGCGTTTGTTCCAGCACGCCGTCTACCAAACCACGCCAACCGGCATGAGCTGCAGCGACCTGAGTACCAGCTGCATCACAAAACAATACAGGCAGGCAATCAGCGGTCAGTACCACTGATACCATACCTTTGGTTTTGGTGGTACTGGCATCGGCGGTAACAGGACCCACTGAAAAATCAGTCTGTTCCAGCACCACGCAATCTGTACTATGCACTTGGTTTAACCACAAAGGTTCAGCAGGCATCTTCGCCTGTTGTCTGAACAGCTGACGATTCTGCGCCACAGCGTCAGGCCTGTCATTGACATGACTGCCTAAATTCAATCCATCGTAAGGAGGCAAAGATACCCCACCCTCGCGAGTACTGATCGCTGTTTTGATATGAGATGGCGCAGGCCAGTCAGCTTTGAACATCAGGCAAAATCCAGACCGTGAATGTCAGTGTCTTCACGTAAGGCCTGAGTCAGCTCCACCATATCGTCAGGAATTGGTGCATGCCATTCCATAATTTCACTGGTAATAGGGTGAGCTAAACGCAGCATAGCTGCATGCAGCGCCTGACGTTTAAAGGCACGTAATACAGTTAACAGAGCTTCATCCGCTTTACGCGGTGGACGTGGACGACCCGCGTAAACAGGATCACCCACCAGCGGATAGTTAATGTAGGTCATATGCACACGGATTTGGTGAGTACGGCCAGATTCCAGCCGTAAACGCAAACGGGTATGAGCACGGAATTTTTCCATCACACGGTAGTGAGTCACGGCAGGACGACCTGAACTGGTCACTGCCATATGAGTACGTTTGGTCGGGTGACGGCCTATAGGCTCATCCACTGTACCGCCCGCTGTCATAGTGCCGTGGCAAATTGCTTCGTATTCACGGGTAATTTCCCGCTCCTGCATCGCTTCTACCAAATGAGTCTGAGCCGGAATAGTTTTAGCTATCACCATTAAACCCGTGGTGTCTTTATCTAAACGGTGCACTATGCCGGCACGTGGCACTTCAGCAATAGAAGGACAATGGTGTAACAAGGCATTTAATAAAGTACCGTCGGCATTGCCCGCACCAGGATGCACCACTAAACCCGCAGGCTTATTGATCACCATAATGTGCTCATCTTCATAAACGATATTCAGATCGATAGGCTCTGCTTCAAAGCGTTCGTCGTCCGGTAACTCGGCCTGGATCAATACAGACTCCCCGCCCAGTAACTTTTCTCTGGGGGTGTTACAGAGCTGGCCATTGATTTGAACCCAATCGGCTAAGATCCACTCTTTTATTCTGGAACGCGAATAGTCCGGGAACATTTCGGCCAATACCTGATCTAAGCGCTTACCAAATAAATGGTCAGGTACAATTTCTGCAAGTTTTATCTGTTTTGTCATGTCGGAACCAGTTATCCTGTGTGCATACCCGAACAGTCTGGGTTAGAATCGGGCCATAAAAGGTTATTTTAACGGTTTTACTCCAGACTAAATAGCCAATAGGTTTAAGTAGTAGCGGATTTTTAAATGAAAGTGAATTTTTTAGCCATAATCGCCCTAGCTTTAACACTAACCGCCTGTGCGGGGAACCATAAAGCCGAAGAAGAACTGGTGAATACGAACCAGTCTGCCCAGCAAATGTATGACGAAGCCAAAAATGTGCTGGATTCGGGTCTCTATAACAGAGCTATTGAGCTGTTAAGAGCCATGGAAAGCCGTTATCCCTTTGGTCCATTGTCTCGTCAGGTTCAGTTGGATCTGATTTACGCCTATTACCAAAGCGGTGATACCACTCAGTCTTTAGCCAGTATTGACCGTTTTATCCGGTTGAATCCAAATCACCCGGATTTAGACTATGCCTATTACATGCGTGGTTTAAGTAATATTAAAGTCGATGAAAATGCGTTCCAGGAATTTGTCGGTATTGACCGTGCTGACCGCGATATGTCCAGCACCAAACAAGGTTTTGATGATTTCAAAATATTGGTCAGCACTTACCCAAACAGTAAGTATGCCAACGACGCCAGAAAGCGTATGTTCGCTATTAAAGAGAAACTGGTCCGTTACGAATTGCTGGTTGCAGACTATTACATCCGTCGCGGCGCGCATTTAGCTGCTGCCAACCGCTGCAAATATATTGTTGAGTACTACCGCGATTCGCCGCAGGTTGAACAAGCATTGATGATCATGGTCGACAGCTATGACAAATTAGGTTTAGTGAAATTACGTGACGACGCCAAAGCTGTGTTGTTGTTAAATTACCCTGACGCTCTGAATTAAGCATAGGGTCAGAGCTGATAGCTCTGACCCAACTCATAAAGCATCCAATGCTTCAGATAACTTACTGACTGCTATCACTGTCATTCCTGGAATGGCTTCTTTCGGCGCATTTGCTACTGGCACTATGGCGCGTTTAAAACCATGTTTAGCCGCTTCTTTTAAACGTTCCTGACCACTGGGTACAGGACGAATTTCGCCGGATAAGCCTACTTCACCAAAGACCACCAATTCATTAGGCAAGGCTTTATTTTTAAAACTGGATACCAATGCCAGCAAAGTGGCTAAGTCAGCGCTGGTTTCATTGACCTTGACACCACCCACCACGTTGACAAACACATCCTGATCGGCCATTTGAATACCAGCATGACGGTGCAATACGGCGAGTAACATCGAAATACGGTTTTGCTCCATACCCAAAGTGACGCGGCGTGGATTATTTAATGGCGAATAATCGACTAAGCCCTGAATCTCCACCAGCAAAGGCCGAGTTCCTTCCCACAGCACCATAACAATAGAGCCTGGTGTATCTTCTTTGCCACGGCTTAAAAATATAGCGGACGGATTTTTCACCTCACGCATACCCTGCCCTGTCATCGCAAAGACGCCCAGCTCATTCACAGCACCAAAACGGTTTTTATTGCCACGTAAAGTGCGGAATCTGTTGTCGGTATCGCCATCCAATAAAATAGAACAGTCAATGCAGTGCTCTAACACCTTAGGGCCAGCCAGAGAGCCGTCTTTAGTGACATGGCCGACCATAATCACAGCCACATTATGCTGCTTAGCAAAACGGGTTAAATAAGCCGCACTTTCCCGTACTTGCGACACACTGCCAGGCGCCGACTGAATATCGGCCATCTGCATCACCTGAATCGAGTCGATGACCATAATGCGTGGTTTTTCTTGCTGCGCCAGTTGGCAAATAGTTTCAACATTGGTTTCGGCCAGCATCATTAAGTTTTGTGTTGGTAAGCCCAATCTGTTGGCCCGAAGCGCCACTTGTTGCAACGATTCTTCCCCCGTGACGTACAAGGCTTTATCGGTCACGGCCAATCCACACATAATTTGCAACAGCAAGGTGCTTTTACCTGCCCCCGGACTACCACCAATTAAAATAGCGGATCCTGGCACTATACCGCCGCCCAACACCCTGTCAAACTCAGCAAAACCAGAACTAAAACGTGGTACGTCCTGTAAATCAACCTGGTCAAGCCGGATCACCTTAGCTGCAGTAGCACCGGCATAACCGTCAAAACGTTGCTGTTTTGTCACGCTGGGCAAACGCACTTCGCTGATACTATTCCAGGTACCACACTCAGTGCATTGGCCTTGCCAGCGCACAAAGTCAGCACCACAGTCATTACAGACGTACGCGCTTTTAGTTTTAGCCATTTTTTATCTCTTCTTATTAAAAGGCACGATTATTGCTTTTACATCGTACTGGTTTTACTCTAACCCAAATTATTCATACAGGGCTTGCCACTGCCCTGTAGGTGTTTAAGCGAGCATGACAACAAACGACTTACAAGCTTATAGCAGCGTGCTGGAACGTCTGAAACCCCTTATCAACACGGAGCTGTTTGATGAGGAGTTTCGACTATTGACCGGAGACTTAGCCAAATCGCAGCAATTTCTGATCAAAATGGAATTAAAGCGTTTGGCACAGCCATGCACCTATTATATCGATTTACGTGGCAGGGTCGACGGTGATGTGCGTCCTTTTGAGCATAAAGGCCAAACCCATTATCTGGATGAAGTTGCGATCAGAACTTTTGAAAAAGGTCTGAAACAATACGGCCAGTATACTATTGGTATTTTTGAAGATGTCACCAACACCAATAACAACTTCAGAGTAAGGCACCAACAAGAAACAAATAAAAGGTTGCAAGAGGTGTTATCGGGTGAGATTTCAGATCCGATTAACCTGGCCAGTGTCCCTTCAGATATTGATGCAACCTCTAATGACTACAAAGCAGCTCATTTAGTCAGATTTGCTGGCTACAGCGTGCGCCGTGAAGAACGGATGAATTTTTCCATCGACATTGAAGTCGTATTGCAAGACGAAGAGCGTTTTCCTGCGACCACCAGCGACTTATCTGTATCTGGCTGTAAAATTAAAATACCGCTGGCGATAGAAATGACAGCAGGGCAAGAAGTTGCCATATTTTTCCGAGGCTTAGAGCAGGAGTTTGCCCTTGGCATCAACAACGGTATTCCCTATCAGGTGATTGATAGTGAAGCTGCGGATAAAAGTTATTACGTGCGGCTGAAACGTTTGCCCTTAGCTGACGAAAAAGGCTTTTCAGAGTTTCTGCATCATTTTATCCACGGCAATAAAAGACGCTACAAGGTCAATCTGGACAATACCTATGAAGCAGTATTTATTAAAGGCTATGAGCAATTTTACCTGCCGCGTATCAGTTCTTTACCGGTGTTTCTGGCTGTTAATGAAGGCAAAGCCGCTCCAGCCTGCGTATTAACCACTGAAAATAACAGACACCTGATGCATTACTTTCAGGATGAGCGCCAGCAAAATGTGCTGCCGCAGCTGCTGCATGTACGACGCTTAAAGCAATGTCTGGCCAAAGAAGCCAATGAAAACAGTACTGTGCTTTATACCTTTACCCATGCAGCCAAAGGCCGATTGTTTTTTTATTCGGCTACCACAGAAGAACTGCTGCAATACCCTGAATTAAGATCAGTGTTTTTTGGTTTTGGCGCAGCCAAACCCAGCTTCAGGGCTTTTCGAATGTCGGTTCTACGCACTATACCTGCGCACGCCCATATTCCGCTGTCTTTACCCAATACAGCCGATCAGGAAGTACAAAAGCTAAACCAGCCACCAACGCCTTTAATTTCAAACTTTATCCGCAACTTGCGTTACATTGTGGCGCTGACTGATATCAGCACAGCGCAAAGCAGCAGCTTGTATAAAGCCATGACTTACGATGCAGCTTTGTTGAACCAGTTAAAAGTCTTTGGTCATGCCAAACTTGAGCAGCTTCCTCCTATTGAAAGTGCTTCGGTGCAGTATGTAAATTTACGTTCCGAAAGCCGGTTTTTATATAAAACCACAGTGCTGCTGGAAAGGGATAAAGGAGGTGATATTCAGTCCTTTAGCCGCGATTTCTCCAGCAAAGGCCTGCAACTTGAATGCGCTGAACCTGTCAGTTTTTCTAAAGGTGATACTGTCCACATCAGCTTGCCAGAACTGCAGAAAATCACCACTAAGCACCAGCTCTCAGGCTTGCCTTATGAAGTCATGGCCGTTAGCAAAAACAAACTGATTATGAACATGAGGGTGATAGACCCAACCAATGATCATGCAGGTAAAATATTCTTCCAGCAGTTGATTAACAATAACAGAAGCAAGCTGACGATGGCTGAGGAGACGCCTAAGTTTCCTGGCCTTGGCCCTGCTCTGCGTAATATGTATGTTAAAGCTTTGGATACCTTTGCGTTTTACGTACATCGTCAAGGGGTTCGTTACAATCTGGATGTGGTGGCTATGGGGGCTAAACCCAGCGCTTTGCATAAGTTGCTGGCGCAGTTTAGTGAAGGCCCTGAATCCATCACTATGCTGCCGCTGTTGAAAAACAATGCCACCAATTTGCAGTTTGCCAATCAGCTGAAAAAGATGAAACGCCAGGAAGTGCCTTTTAGTTACGAAGTGTTTTTACGTTTTATACCTGAACAGGACAGCATAGAACAAAGCTTCGAAACTAAATTTGATTTTGACTTTCAGCTGCACAGTGCAAAAAAAGAATTTGTCGATAACGTGGTCAGCACAGATTTGCTGTTTGCATTTAAGATCTTTTTATCCCGCACAGGTCGTCCAGATACTGAACATATTGCCAAAGAACTGGGTTATGTCAGTACTTATGCCATTCATAAAGCGAAAGTGTTGGAAGAAGAACTCTGGAGTGTGGTGGGCGTAGGTGATGTTGTAGATATCACAGATGAAGTGTTACTGCGTTATAACACCAGCAATGAACAGATCGAAGCACAACAGCAAAAACGGCTGGCGTTATTGGCAAGCCTTAAGCTACCTGAATAAAAATCGCCCAATTAAAAATGGGCGGCTATATCTGCTTTAACCACAACTCAAGTTCAGCAAAATGATCTGCACCAGCACTGGGATGAGTCAGCATAGAGATATGATCATAATCCTGCTTATGGCCCTGCGCTTTACCCAGCAAGCTATAACGCCCTGAGTTTAAGCCAGTTTCCGCCAGAAATGCATGCACATCCAGCGGATGCCCTAACAGCTGATCGTTAATGGCAGCAAAATGCCAGCTGACTGGCCAGTTCACATCAGTGCACGCTGCGGCATAATCAAAACCATCGGTTGGATCAACAAAAGCCTGACCACGGATCCAGCCAATGGTATCCAATAAATACTGAGCTGGTTCGTTGTCCGCGCCAAAACGCCACTGTTTTGCCGGTAAATAACCATACAAAAGACACAGCAGCGGCGAAAGCCTGTTCCAGACCAAATCAATATGCAGGCGTTTTTTAAAACCACCTACGCTAATCACCCGTTTGCTGCCAAAAGTGATGATGGCTTTGACCTTCGGCAGCAACTGTGGAAAACGCGCTAAACTTGCCGCCAACACCACACCAGCCCAGGAATGTGCTATCACCACAACAGGTTGCTGATGCTGCTGGTACAAATGATTAATTAAAGCTGGAATATCCAAACAAATCAGTTGCTGCTGACTGTGATTAAAACGCCTGCTGGCTTGAGGACTGGATAAACCACGGCCAGCAAAATCAGCACAAGTGACAGCAAAACCACGATCGGCCAGAAAACAGCCCAAACCCCGGCCTTTTTCATTGTAAAAAATCCGGCTGTTTTCAATAGCACCATGCAGCATCAGCACTGGATAAGCGCAATCGGCTTTATCCGGTGTCAAATGCCGCAAATGCAGCTGATAATCAGCGACATTAAGCCATTCTGAGCTTTGCTGGTGTTGCATCAGCTTTCCAGTAAATACAGCAGTTGCAATAACGAGCCTTGCCGTATCGCCGCTTTGGCCTGTGCCTGCACCTTGGGTTTAGCATGAAAAGCTACACCAAGTGCTGCAACAGCCAGCATAGGCAAGTCATTAGCACCATCACCAATAGCCACAGTCTGACAGGCTGGGATATGGTATTGATTGGCAATCTGCTGCACTACATCTGCTTTGGTCTGAGCATCAACCACTTCACCCACCACCTGCCCTGTCAGCTTGCCATCGATGATTTCCAGCTGATTGGCAAAAGTGGCCGTCAGTTGTAAACGCTGTTTTAAGGCTTCGGTAAAATAAGTAAAACCACCGGATGCGATCACCACTTGCCATTGATGTTGCTGCAAGAATGCCACTAAGGCTTCTAAACCCGGCATTAATGGCACAGCATCCAGCACTTGTTTCAGGATGCTATCCGGTGCGTCTTTGAGCGTAGCGACACGTTGGCGTAAGCTTTGGGCAAAATCCAACTCGCCATTCATAGCGCGGGCAGTCACAGCAGCTACTTGCTCACCAACACCAGCCAGTTTGGCAATTTCATCAATGCACTCAATCTGAATAGCAGTGGAATCCATATCCATCACCAGCACACCAGGTTGCTGTAATAATACTGGTGCTGGCAAGTAGACCATTTCAGCAGCCCAGGGCTCACTCAACTGACGTAAGGCCAGAATTTGCTCTGAGCTTAAGGCTTGCGGTAAATCGATACGCACAGCCAGGGCTAAATCGGCGTGAGGGCGATACAAACTCAAGGAATAAGCGGCATCTGCAGGCAATAACTGCAGCACAGCAAATAGCTGTGATAGCGTGAAGCTGCCGGAAAAAATCCGCAGGCTGGCGGTGCTTTGTCCTGTGACTAATCCGGTCCAGAATTCTGGAGCTGAAACAGAGTCAGCAGCTTCACGTTCGCTTTGATAAAAGCCGGAAGCATGCATTTGTACTATACCTTTTACTGCGCCTTTTACTGCGCCTTGCGCAGTCAGCCACTGAATTAAACTGTTGTCAGCAAAGGAGTTTGGGTCAATCTTATAATAAAAGCTCAAAGGGCCACCTGTACTTCATTCTGTTGCCGTGGCATTCTACCGACATTTTTAAGCCATTGTCAGTGTAAAAATCAGGCAAATTAATGCAATTAAGCGGATATCAGCACAACAAAAACTCAAAATACTTCAGACTGGCCCAGCTGTTGCTGGCACTGCTGGGTATTTGGGTGCTCTCACAATGGTGGTGGAACAGTAACCAGCAAGGTGAACTTTTATTCCAGCAACAAAGTGCTGAACTGATGCGTTCAACGCTAGTGGCTTTGTCTCATACCGCTGCTTATCTGATTGATAATGACCAGTTGGAAAGCTTAAAGCAGCTGACTACTCATATTGCCGCTACACCTTATTTGCAGGATGTAGTGGTCTATGATGCCAATGGTGTGAAGTTATCTGCCTCACAAGGCACAGCAGCAGCTCAGCTGTTGTACGCCCCTCAACATGAACAAGCGCTGCTTGCTATGGTGCAGGAAATCACGCAGGAAGGTCGGGTCATTGGTTATATCAAAATCAGTATGAAACTGGATGCCAGCTTATTACCTGTCACTCAGGCCTGGCAGCAGCTGATGCGGCAGGTATTCTGGATGCTGTTACTCGCAGGAGTTGTGGCTTTTATGCTACGCGGCACCTGGAGCAAAATTGTGCATCAATGGCAAAAATGGCGCCGCAGCAAACAAGCGGATGCGGCTAATTTGCTTTAGGTTGGAAACAACTGCATCGTAGTATTAAACAGCACTTGTGCAATTTGCTGCTGATTTTCGCCTCTTAATTCTGCCAGCTCTTTCAGTACCAAAGGCAATTGGGCCGGAGTATTGATTTGGCCCTGAAAACCATGCAGTGGCATCGAAGGGGCATCGGTTTCCAGTACTAAAGCGTCGAGCGGAAATTGTTTCACTGCTTTGCGGGTTTTCTCAGCGCGCTCATAAGTAATAGTACCGCCAATCCCAAGCTTAAAGCCCATATCAATAAAGGCTTTGCCTTGCGCAAAACTGCCCGAAAACGCATGTAAAATGCCGCCTTGGCTAAACTGCTGCTGTTTAATGATCTGCAGTAATTCATTCTGTGATTTGCGATGGTGCAAAATCACAGGCTTTTTAAGTTTGGCTGCCAGCTGCAACTGCAGCTCAAAACACTGCCGTTGCAAAGCGAAACTTTGTTCATCCAGTGCAAAATCCAGCCCTATTTCGCCTATGGCGTTTACTTCGGGTAAAGCGGCTAAAGCCCCAAGCTCCGATAAAGCCTTAAGTTCAGATTCGCTTGCCCACCAGGGATGTACACCCAAAGCGATGTAAAAACCATAACGTCGCTTTAATTCCAGCAAAGGCAACCAGGCTGAAGATTGCACTGCAGGCACCAAGAAGCTTTCAACGCCCACAGCGTTGGCGTTGGCCAGATGCAACTCAAGTTGTGGCAATAACTCTGGTAAATCCAGATGGCAGTGGCTATCAAATAATACAGGCCGCGTATCGGCGGCCTGTGAAGGAAGGGTTATGGACATAAACGCTCTATGGCCCAGCTGCTGTCTGCTTGCTGCTTGTACATAAAGCGGTCATGCAGCCTGTGCTCGCCCCCTTGCCAGAATTCAATCTGATGGGGTTTGACTAAAAAACCGCCCCAAAAAGAGGGCACCGGCACTTCGCCTTGCTCAAATTTATGTTTAATTTCAGCAAACTTCTGCATCAACACCTGACGGGTCGACACAGGACGGCTTTGCTCTGAAGCCCATGCCGCCAGCTGACTTTCTTTAGGACGGGATAAGAAGTAACTCATCACCTGACTGGTCGGAACCCGCTCTGCTGTGCCATAAACAATGACCTGACGCTCCAATGGATGCCATGGAAAATGCAGACACACCTTAGGGTTTTGTTCCAACTCAGAGGCCTTGCGGCTGCCTAAGTTGGTGTAAAACACAAAACCTTTGCTACTAACATCCTTGAGCAACACCAGACGTTGTGATGGCTGACCTGACGCATCCACTGTAGCTACACACATAGCCGTTGGGTCTGGTAATTCAGCAGCTACTGCATCTTTCAGCCAGCCTTCAAACTGCAGAAAAGGATCGGCGTTCAGCTTATCCAGATCCAGTCTGTCCATAGTGTAACTGCGGCGAATATCAGCAATTTTCATCAGTCTTACCTTTAGCAGCGAATGAGTTCTAAAAATGCAGAGCGGATTACATCCGCTCCATTACCTCAATACCTAATAAGTCTAAGCCTTGTTTTAAGGTACGGGCCACCAGAATACTCAGCATTAAACGGCTGTTTTTCAGGTCTGGTTCAATGCCTTCTTTTAAAATAGGGCAAGCTTCGTAGAAACTCATAAACTGGCTGGATAACTCGTATAAGTAGTTACACAGCAGGTTAGGCACAGCATCTTTCATAACGGCCTGTAAAGTTTCTTCTAAGCGTAACAGTTTGACGGCTAACTGCTTTTCCTGATCTTCTACAAGTTGCAGCGGAGCAACAAAGCTCTCATCTATACCGGCACGGCGCAAAATACCGCTGACGCGGGTATAAGCGTATTGCAGGTAAGGGGCTGTGGCACCTTCAAAACTTAACATGGCATCCCAGCTAAAGACGTAATCGCTGGTGCGGTTTTTCGATAAGTCAGCAAACTTCACTGCACCTATACCTACTTTACGTGCCACTTCAGCCATTTCTTCAGCGCTTAAATCAGAGGATTTTTGCTCTACTACGGCCTGAGCACGCACTACGGCTTCTTCTAACAATTCTGCCAGTTTGACAGTACCACCGGTACGGGTTTTAAACGGCTTACCGTCTTCACCCATCATGGTGCCAAAGGGGCAGTGATCGTAAGCGACGTGTTCTTTTAACAAGCCAGCTTTACGGGCCACTAATTCCACTTGTTTAAAGTGCAGCGCCTGACGGGCATCGGTAAAAATCACGATGCGATCGGCAGCTAAATCAAAACTACGGTACTGACAGGCTGCTAAATCTGTAGTGGCATAGAGGAAACCACCACCGGTTTTTTGCACGATAAAAGGCGAAGGATTACCCTCTTTATCTGCCAGTTCATGTAAAAACACCACTAAGGCGCCTTCACTCTCCACAGCTAAACCCTGCTGTTTTAAGCTATCTACTATAGGCTGCAGCATAGAGTTATAGGCGCTTTCAGGCTTGATATGCTCATGGCCTAAAGTGACTTTCAAGGTTTTATACACATCGTCGCTATGCTTGACTGAAGTGTCGATAAACAGCTGCCATAACTTCTGGCAATGGGCGTCGCCACTTTGTAGTTTCACTACATAATCACGCGACTTATCAGCAAAACCGTCCTCATCGTCAAAACGTTTTTTCGCTTCGCGGTAAAAATCTTCCAGATCGGCTAAAGCCACTTGCTCTAAGTCGATGCCCGCTGCAAGCTTGTCTTCCAGATGCGCAATCAACATACCAAACTGCGTACCCCAGTCGCCCATATGGTTCTGACGAATGACTTTATCGCCCCAGAATTCCAGACAACGCACGACTGCGTCGCCAATAATGGTGGAGCGCAAATGGCCAACGTGCATCTCTTTAGCCAGGTTAGGCGCTGAGTAATCCACTACGACAGTTTGCGGGGCCGGATTTGCGCTTAAAGTTAAACGTGGGTTTTGTGAAGCCCCCACCAGCTGCGCTGCTAACCAGTCTTTACGTAAAGTGACGTTAATAAAACCCGGGCCTGCAATCTCCACTTTTTCAGCCATATCGGCTAAATCCAGTTGTTGCACCAGCTGCTGCGCCAAAGCACGGGGATTGGTTTTTAATAACTTGGCAGCCGCCATAGCACCGTTAATTTGGTAATCACCAAATTCAACTTTAGTGCTGATGGTGACAGCTGTATTGGTATCGGCAGGCAAACCCAAAGCCACCATAGCGGCCTGAGTTTTGCTGGATAATAATTCTTTGATATTCATAACAAACCTTTGCTCGAGCCTGAATTAATGTTCACGGGTCTTATGGAATTTGATCTTCGGATAACGTTCAATCGACAAGTTCAGGTTGACCATAGTAGGTGCCAGATAGGTCAGGTTATCACCGCCGTCCAGTGCCAGGTTCATGCTGGCTTTGCTCTTTAATTCAGTCATAGCTTTATGATCGTCGCTATACACCCAACGCGCAGTCGTCACGTTGACGCTTTCGTAAATCGCATCGACGCTGTATTCAGACTTTAAGCGATGCACCACCACGTCAAACTGCAGCACACCCACGGCGCCTACGATCAAATCGTTGTTATCCAGCGGACGGAATACCTGCACAGCACCTTCTTCCGACAGCTGTACTAAACCTTTGAGCAGTTGCTTTTGTTTCAGTGGATCACGCAAACGAATACGGCGGAATAATTCAGGTGCAAAGTTTGGAATACCAGTGAAGTTAAACTTCTCGCCAGAGGTAAAAGTATCACCAATCTGAATAGTACCGTGGTTATGCAAACCTATGATATCGCCAGGGTAAGCTTCTTCCACGTGTTCACGATCGCCCGCTAAAAAGGTTAAAGCCTGTGGCACCAGCATGTCTTTACCAATACGCACATGGTGCATTTTCATGCCCTTTTCATATTTACCTGAACAGATGCGTAAAAACGCCACACGGTCACGGTGTTTCGGGTCCATGTTGGCCTGAATTTTAAAGACAAAACCAGTAAAAGCAGGTTCAGACGGCTCAATCACCCGGGTAGTGGTAGCACGGTGTTGTGGTGCAGGCGCCCATTCGGTTAAACCGTCCAGCATATGATCGACACCAAAGTTACCTAAGGCTGTACCAAAAAACACCGGGGTGAGTTCACCTTTACGGAACAGCTCTAAGTCAAACTCATGGCTTGCGCCTTTAACCAGTTCCATTTCTTCACGCAACTGACCAGCGTAATAACCCACTCTTTTATCCAGTTCAGGATTGTTGATGCCTTTAATCACATCCAGTTCCTGGATGGTATGGCCCATACCTGACTTGTATAAAATAATTTCGTCACGGTAAATGTGATACACACCTTTGAACTCTTTACCCGAGGCGATTGGCCAGGTGATAGGAGCACAGGCGATTTTTAATACACTTTCTACTTCATCTAATAAATCAACAGGATCACGAATATCGCGGTCCATTTTGTTCATAAAAGTGATGATAGGCGTGTCACGTAAACGGGTGACTTCCATCAGTTTAATGGTCCGGTCTTCAACACCTTTAGCGCCGTCGATGACCATTAAACAAGAATCCACCGCCGTTAAAGTACGGTAGGTATCTTCCGAAAAGTCTTCGTGACCTGGAGTATCAAGCAGGTTGACTAAGCAGTCCGCATAAGGGAACTGCATCACAGAAGTTGTGACCGAGATGCCCCGCTCTTTCTCCATTTCCATCCAGTCGGAGGTGGCGTATTGGCCAGACTTTTTACCTTTGACCGTACCTGCCTTTTGGATCAACTGTCCAAACAACAACACTTTTTCAGTGATAGTGGTTTTACCGGCATCCGGGTGAGAGATGATCGCAAAAGTGCGGCGTTTGTTAATTTCTTCTAAAAACAGTTCGGTAGTCATGCCATCCAACTTGATCAATAAACGAAGCCCACAACATAGCCAAGAAGCAGAGTGGGCTTGGGTTACTTGGGTATAAAGGGAAATTTCGCGCGATTATAGCAGCAAGCAGAGCATAGGCACAGAATTTAGCCACTTTGCTCTGGAAATTATCTTTCTGAAGAGACGATTTAACTTTAGCCTAAGGGCAAAGCCATTAAAATGGCGTCTTCACGGCCTGTCGCCGTTGGGTAGTAACTGGGGCGTAAACCGGTTTGAATAAACCCACATTTTTCATACAGCTTAATAGCATTGGCATTGGATTGACGTACTTCCAGCCAGCAGTCCAGTGCTTCTAAATCCTGAGCCTGCGCAATAAAGTGCTGCATCAGTTGCTGGCCATAACCCTGGCCCTGAGCTTTTGGCGCCACACCAATGTTAAATAAACTGGCTTCTACTGCGACTTTTTCGCCTATGTAAAAACCCAGGATGGCGTCGTTATCATCCAACAGCACCGCATTAAAATAACGCTCGCCAAAGCAGGTGTTGAAAGTGCCCTCCGACCAGGGATGACTATTGGCGCTTTGTTCTATCTGCAGCATCGCTGGGATATCGGCAGGGGTGGCACTACGTATTAACGGCATGCATCAGCTCTCTTGCTGGAGGCACAACCAGAGCAGCTTTTTCTGCTGGGCTGACTGTAATAATTCAATCGAAGGTGTTACTAAGAGTCCGTTTTGCAACATAGGTTCAGTACTGGCCGGGTTTAACCGCCACTGTAGCTCTGGTTGATACTCGCCAAGCGCCACAAAGACGTCTTTGCAGAAGGTCAGTTCCGGGTCTGGTTCCTGGTCCGGTTCAGTGTATGATTCAGTATCAACAAGCACTGCTGGTTCGACGGCTTCAACTGCAGCTTTGATAGCAGTGACAGCTTCTGCCAGAGCCACAATTTCAGCTTCAGGCGTTTTGGCCATAGCAGAAAACTCTTGATGTAATTCAAGTGGTTGTATCTGGAGTAAGTGCAGCAGTTGCTGCTTAGACGATAAAGAATTCATATCAGAATGAAGTGGCAGGGGCAGAGGGATTCGAACCCCCAACCATCGGTTTTGGAGACCGCTGTTCTACCAATTGGAACTATGCCCCTAGCGTTGGAGGCGCCATTATACAAAAGAGAGTTCAAAGGTAAAGCAAAAATCTGCCTGCACTGATTTAACTGCACATAAAACATACGTTTCATTCCTTTAACTCCCTTTCTCTGCTAGCTACAAAGTTTTCTAATCGTAAATTACGATAATATCGAGCTTATTAATTCGTTTTCATCGAAGCATTTATCGGGCTTATGCTGCTCTTATCGCTTCAAAGGAGAAAAACTATGAGCAAAGTACAAGATATATTTCAGCGTGAATTTCCACGCCTGCAACAAGACGATACGATAGTTCAGGCTGTGCAGCAACTGCGACAGTTTAACCTGACCGGTGCACCAGTGTTTGATAAAGAAAATAACCTGGTCGGTTATTTGTCTGAGCAAGACTGTTTAACCGCTATGTTACACGCCAGCTACTTCTGTAGCCTGCACAATACGATAGCTCAGGTGATGAGCAAAAAGGTGGTCACTGTACAGGCTTCAGACAGTGTGGTGGATAGTGCAGTGATCTTTACCAGCCTGCATTTGCATCAGCTGCCTGTGCTTGAGAATGGCTCGGTGGTTGGGGTGTTGAATAGAGGCCAGGTGGTTAGAGCATTAGAGGCTACGCTTGGGGATTGTTATGGCGGACATGCGAAGGAAGAAGCCGCATGAAAATGGCGAGCAAGAGTGCTCAGCTGGTCGATTACGGCTCTGTAGCAAAGCTCGAATAAAAACCTGACAGACCCGGCGCTCAGCGCTGAGTCTGTCAGGTTAGGTCAGCTATCTAATTTAATTAGGTTTTCCAATGTGCTTTTCAAAGAAAGCTAACATTTTCTGCCAACGTTCAACGTTATTCTCAGGAACGAAGAAGCCATGGCCTTCTTTCTCTTTCACCAGCCATTCATAAGGATGATTGCGTTTCTCAAGCTCAGCTTTCAAATGGTTTGCATGAATAATAGGAACTCGTTTGTCTTCACCACCATGTATGATAAAGACAGGCGCTTTCAGCTTGTCCAGTTGTTTGAGCGGCGAATAAGCATTCAACTGTTCTTTATCACGCCCTATCACTTTCTCAAGATAGGTAACACCAGACTTACGCTCAGGAATATCACCCTCTGTGTACATCAGGTTTAAGTCGTAAACACCCACAAAACCAACAACACATTTATACAGATCAGGCTCACGGATCGCACTCATAAGAGCGGCATAACCACCGTATGAACCGCCATAAGTACAAACTCTGGACTTATCTATCATACCTTGCTCTGCTAAATGTAAGACACCGTCTGTCATGTCATTAATCATAGTAGAGCCCCAGTTGCGGTAACCGGCCTGTTCAAAGCTCAGACCAAAACCACCGGATCCCCTGAAGTTAGGTTGTAATACTGCGTAGCCGCGGCTTGCCAGCACTTTGGCATCAGATGAATAACTCACTGTATCTCTTACGCCATGAGGCCCACCGTGCGGTAACATAATTAATGGTAAATTTTTAGCATCTGTATTTTTTGGCAAAGTTAACACAGCATGGATAGTGAGTCCGTCCCTGCTTTGGTATGTAATGCCTTTTGTTGTAGGCATATCTCTGTCTTTAAGCCATGGCGTTGTATTAAGCAGATGCGCTAACTTTTTGTCGTTTTTATTGTAAATATAAAAATCAGCCCCGCTGTCCTGATCGGACACTGCAAGAACGATAACCTTGCCATCTTTTGTCATCGACGTGACATTAACCACTTTGGAAGGAAAAGTTTTTTGCATTGAGCGAACTAACATCGAAAATTCATCAACGGCATCATCAAAAATAATGGTTTCGTTTGTATCGTAGCTATAAGCGGCGCCAATGACGTCTGCTGGCACACCTTTAACAATATTCAGCACAGGGCTCAGATCCACTTTTGGATGCTGGGCAATAATTTCCTGCTTATGAGTATCGGTGTTATATAAAGTGATGGCTGCAGTTTCTGTTTCCGTATTACTGACACCAACAATAGTTTTATTGTCGGCTAAAAAAGCGTAAGGAGTAAAATAGCGGCCATTGATATCTGCTTTGGCTAGCTGTTGCCACTCATCCTCCTCGTTTTTACGATGTACAAGCAATAGCTCCTGATCATTTTCAGGATTTAAGCCAATCGCCATCCGCGCCACACCATTGTTGTCCAAAATCAAGGTAGCACTATTCTCAAGAGTTGATTTAATAGGCATTTTTGTAAGAGGCGTGACTCTGCCGTTATAGACATTGAGCTTACGTAAATGCATATAGGGTGAGTTTTTATTGTATGGACTGCTGTTGATCAAAATATATTCATCATCATCAGGCAACAAGTGAGCAACAGTAGAGAATACATATTCCGCATTTTTCGCTCTTGGGCCAGTCAGCGTGATAGGCTTACTGCCATCGGCATTGACGGCAAAAAGCTCGCCAGCATAACTTGGCATCTCAAGTGCACCAATCATTCTGGCCACCTGAATTAAGATCCGCTCGTTATTTACCCAAAAAAATCCACCTATAGTATCCTTACCTCTAAAATATTGATTAGAAACGACTTTATTCGTCTTCATTTCAATAACAGTAAGAAATACACTACCGGAATCTTCTCTGGATGTTGCTGCAATATACTTACCGTCCGGGGATATTTTTATATCCAGAAACTGAGCTTTTTTTGCAAACTCCTCCAAAGAAATTTGTGCTGTAGTCGCAGCCTGGGCATAAATTCCAAAAGCGGGTGACAACACAAAAATTACAAAAATAAGACGTAAAAGATCCATTTTTTCCTCCTAAAAAAATAAAGCCCATAAAGGGCTTTATTTATTAATGTCAGCTTTAATTAAAAATTATAGGACATGTTCAAGAATACACGGCGACCGACAGTGTCATACTGTGAATACAGGGCAGAGTAACCTGCCTGATAGAAACCACCAGCAGCACTGACCTTAGGCGGCTCTTTACCAAACACGTTAGCAACACCAAATGTCAGATCAACACCAGACTCAAATGACGTCATAGCTGATGCAGTATGAACAATATAACTTGGTACATGTGCAATAAAGTTATAACGTTCGCCACGGTACGCTGTTGTAGTACTGGAGAAATACTTCCAGTCGTCAGCTTTACCTGTGTACTGAGTTGACCAGATATATGACCAGCCATCACGCTTCAGTGAGAAACGGGCTATACCTGAATGCTTCGGAGAACCTACATCACCAATGTACTGCTCTGGTTCGCTGTCAGCAAACAACTGATAAGTTTTTTCCAGCTGAATGTTGTGTTTGTAATCAACGCCAAAACGACCCATATCAGTATCGATGTTGTAGTTGAATGCTAAGTCGATACCTCTAATTTTCTGACTAGCTACGTTTAAGTAACCACCAAAAATTTCATCAATACCATAGTCGCCGTTGGTTCCATCACGTCTTGTAAACTGGTTACATAACGGCTCTGAAGCAAAATTTGGAGAACGGTAACAGGTATTAGTGATATCAACGCCACTTACAGACGAAATCTGACTTGATATGTTGTATTCATAAGCATCAACTGACGCACCAATTTCATTGTCTTCACTGGTCCATACTAAACCAATAGTTTCAGCCACTGAAGTTTCAGCTTTTAAGCGACCAGCACCACCAGCTGTGTATGATGTAGCAGACGAGCCTGCAGAAGTGTAAGACGCAGGAATACCAGCGGCCTTACAGTTTGCCAGTACGCGGTCATCAATAGTACCGTCAGCTTCTTTGCCAGACCAGTTTAAGCATGGATCAGCAGTTGATTGGCCCAGGAAACCGCTTTGGTTGCCTAAGTACAGTTCAAACAAAGCTGGTGAACGGAAAGATGAACCACGTGAAGCACGAACACGGAAGCCTGCAGCTATATCCCAGTTAATACCGGCTTTATAGGTAGTGTCATTACCATAGGTATTTACGTCAGTCCAACGGCCAGATAAGGTCACATCAAGGCTTTTTACTAAAAACATGTCAGCCAATACAGGGATCTGGAATTCACTGAACACAGCTCTTGTAGACTGATCACCGGCAGTGATACCTGAACTGGAAGAACCCCACAGGTTGCCTAACAGAGTCTGTTCACCCGGCGTGTCATTTAACTCATCCTGCTGGTATTGAACACCAATTGCAGTACCAACCTGACCAGCCGGCAGCTCGTAAATATCACCAGATAGTACAGCTTCAATAGTTGACTGTCTGTAGGTAGTTACGCCTCTGTCCCAGCCAAATAAGAATTCACGTTCTGATGGTAACAAGTTACCGTCGTTAAATTCTGGGTCTAACCATCTTAAATCAACGCAGGTTTTACCTGAATATGGAGTAACCTGGCCGTTACAGTACTGAGCCGTAGGGTTAGCCACTGTTGGCAGCAAAGACTGAGCTAAATCCATCGCATCTTTGTGGATGATTTTATTTTTATAAGTACCTTTGTTGTAACTGTTCTGGTAAGAAACTTCCCAGTCCCAATCGCCAATACTACCATCAGCACCTAGCACATAACGGGTGTAGTTGATGTCTGTTTCACCACCAGTCCAATTGGTCATAGCAACAGCTTGTAATGACGAAGCTCCGCCCCAACCCTGGTTGTAATCATTTTCGCCCACTAAAGCAGTACCTAAGATTCGGCGATCACCGTTCCAGAACTGACGGTAGCTGTTGATTGTAGTGGTACGGCGACTATGCAAAATATCGCCGAACAAACGAACGTCATCATTCAGGTTGTAATCACCCTGGAAGAACAGTGAGCCAACTTCAGTTTCCGGAGTAAAAGACTGTAAGTCCTGGAATCTGTGGTCGGTATTGGCGATGGCATCTGATTCACGGTCATAAGATACCGGGAACCAATCTGTTGGCAGCGTAATACCATTTGGGCCTGTAGCAGCTGGCATAGGACGGGTATTTAAACCAGCCAGAACACCACCGTAGTCATACTGGGCTTTCATGCCTGGTAAAAAGTTGCCTGTTGGGTTTGTAGTTGCATTGTGCTCATACACCCAGATACCTGACTGAGTATCAGCACAGTGGTAAGAACCAGTACGAGGATCGATAGGATCGGCACGTTCACCTGTTTCTGTATCAAAAAGTACACGCTCTTTACATGCGAAGTAATCACGGTCACCACGGGCTAATTCGTGTTGAATTTTATAGTCCGCCATTACGCGGAAAGAGCCCTTATCAAAGGTTTTACCTATGGTGAAGTCAATACGCTGGTTTTCACCACCTGAGTCGAATGGTTGGCTCAAACTTACGTTTACTGAAGAGTCATCACCTTTTTTAGTGATGATGTTGATCACACCAGCCACAGCATCAGAACCATACAGTGAAGATGCACCATCTTTCAGTATTTCAACACGTTCAATTAAGGAGATTGGCAAACTGTTTAAGTCAAAGGCGTTTACCTGACCACGAGTACCAGCAGGGCCAGCACGGCGTCCGTTTAATAAAATCAGCGTACGGTTTGAACCTAAACCACGCATATCCACTGATTCAGCACCGGCACCACCAGCAGTCACATAACCAACTGTTAAAGCTGATGTTAACTGGTTAGAGCCTGAAGCTACAGTTGATGTACGTAATAAATCACTTAAAGTTGCCAGACCTTGTGCGCCAGCAATATCTGCAGTCAAAATTTCTACAGGTACTGCAGACTCAAGTCCGTCAGTACGAATACGAGAACCTGTAACCTGAATACGTTCGGTTTTCGCATCTTTAGCTTTTGTTTCTTCTTCTGAAGACGAGGTGTCTTGAGCGAAAGCAGTTGAACTAAGAAGTGCAGTAGCACCAAATAGCAATGCCGTGCGCACAGATGTTGCTAGTTTGTTTTTCGTGTACATATTTTTTTTATCTCCCTGGATCACTGTTTTTAGTGATTTTCTTATTAATTTACTCAGTCTTGTCAGGCGACTGTTGCCCTGTTACAAATAGATTGTGTCTATTTGGTAACATTTCGATAGTAAGCTGACCTTTTCCTTAAGGTCAATAACTTTCGATGGAACTTTTCAGCCTTTTTACTGTCGTCTAAATTTGGGAAACACCCGACTAAAACATCAACTAATTCATTTGCGCATAAACGAATGCGAATAGCTGTGCACAGTTGTGCTGCGTTTAATTTATGTACAAATATCAGGAACGCCATATAAAGAGCGTTATTGTGCTCAAAATTCAAGCTATATTGCAGGTTAAACACGACGAAACTTAAAACGCCGCAAAAATTTGTTCGGACGACCATAGATAAAGACGATGCCTGCAAGAAGTTTGACAAGACGATCTATGTCCGCTGACATACCCTTCCATCATTATTATCAAAAAAGGAAACACAAAAACGCCGGGAGCTTTTTCGGACCGCCGCATGGTGGGTCCCGGAGGGATTTTTCGCAGGGATGCTAAAAACAAAAAAACCTGCACTTATTGTGGTGGACGCAGGAGGATTGCAAGTGGCGTCCTGCCACTTGCCCTGCGGGCCGACTTCGCTCCTCCACAAAACGACAGGACGTCGTTTTGCACAGCTTAGCTGCCGAAGGCGAGTACCAGGGATGGTACGAGTGAAAATCGTTCCTGACGATTTTGTCGAACCGTGAGATCGGGATCTCAAGACGCCAACAGTTTGGCGTCTTGCCGATTGAACACGACGAGCTCTGCGAGGAGATAGGAGGTTCTCACCTACTGCGTCCACATCGCCGATCTATTTAACTGAATTTCAGGCACAAAAAAACCTGCACTTAGCAGGTTTAGTTGTGGTGGACGCAGGAGGATTCGAACCTCCGACCGCTCGGTTCGTAGCCGAGTACTCTATCCAGCTGAGCTATGCATCCATCTGGTACTTTCTTTTTCACATCGTCGTTGTAGTTAAGTGGTGGACGCA
>JAESGG010000023.1_pt1 | contig 102175 bp, 88 predicted proteins | sample 9266231 | NCBI WGS metagenome assembly JAESGG01 (sample SAMN14515337, study PRJNA621664) | algae metagenome | isolation source: Aphanocapsa sp. GSE-SYN-MK-11-07L and co-occurring heterotrophs from wet... | place: USA: Grand Staircase Escalante National Monument, Utah | collected 2006-04-16 | reverse complement strand
TGCTTTTAAGGCTTCGTACTTGGCTTTAATATGTTCTACTTGCCCAGCAGAAATCATAGAAGTATCTACCAAGATGAGGATTACTCTTTCATTATACAAACCGATGACTTATTTATTTACATTGCCTTAGTTATACGGCTGGGTTTTCGGTGGGGGTGCAACCAGAAGTTATCTGTGATTTACCTAAATTTGAGTATCTAGAAAGAAATGTCTATTTGTCGTCTTCGTGGACTTGAAAAACAACTCATAAAAGCTCACATAATTCCCAGAAAATTATATGAACCTATTCGAGAAGCTAGTATTGGTGAGCCACCTAGCGATCAAGTTCCAAGGATGTATGTAGTTGGAACGAACCAAAAAGCAAAGCAATTTCAGAGTGGAATATATGACCCGTCTATCTTATGTAGAGAGTGTGATGGTGATTTGATAGGTGTGTGGGACAATTACGGTCAAACTTTTTTAATCAATCCTTCATTTTCAGAAAATTACCTTGTTGATAATCTTGGAAAGCGTGCTGTTTATAGGATTGAGGAATTTGATTATAAGCAGCTTAAACTCTTTTTCATGTCGATATTGTGGCGAGCAGCGATTACGAGCGATCTGTTTTTTGCCCAGATCAGACTTAGTTCTTGGGAAGAAAAACTGAGGAAAATGATCTTAGCTCAAGATCCAGGCAGCGAAAATGATTTTTCAGTTGTCCTCTTCAAATACGAGGGAGATTTGAGCGAGATCATGCACAACCCTACTAAACAGAGACAAGATAAAGTTAATTACTACCGCTTTAGATTTCCGAAATATGGGTTTTGAATAAAAGTAGATCAGCGAAGTTTTCATTCTGACTTGCTTCCCTTTATCGTCAGCCCCAATTATCAATTATTAATACGTGTCACGGAGTACAAGAATTCTAAAGAATACGAACGAATTTTGGATATCAGAGATAAAATTCCTAATTGAGTGATGTCGCCGCATAATAACCTTGGTGCAGTGGATTGTCAGAGTTTGCTTTGAAAACTGCAAAGTTTATCAGCAACCGCTGACCAAGAACGTTATGCTGTTCAAGCTATCGATAGGGACAGTATGATTAGGTTGCCTGTTTGTAGCCATACGCTAGACTATGGTTTTTAGTAGCGAGGACGAATACGTTGCATAGAACCAATGGATCATTGTGAGATACGAGATTATTTTTTCACCTGAAGCTGAAGAAGATATCGTTGCCCTAAAAGCTAGCGATCGGGCAAAAGCCTTGGATGCAATTGAGACATTTTTCAGATACGAACCTGAAAAAACGAGCAGGAGCCGGATCAAGCGCCTTCGAGAGATGCAAAAACCTCAATATCGGTTGCGGATTGACGACCTGAGGGCATTCTACGATGTGAGCTACACTGATGATGGAGATGGCACGGTAGAAGTCCTTCGGATGCGGGAGAAAACGGAGGCAATGAGGTGGTTAGCTGAATTTGGTAGGAGAGAAGAGGGATGAAGCAAGTCTCGATTGATGAGGTCAAAAATGACTTGTCAGGTTATTTACAAATAGCCGAGAGGGAAAGTGTAATCATTACCCGTAATGGACAACCTATTGGCATTTTAATTGGCTTAGAAGATGCCGAAGATTGGTGGGAAGAACTAATGTTGCGCGATCCGCGTTTTGAAGCAGAGATAGCTCAAGCCCGTCAAAGCTTGAGGGAAAGAAAGGGCGTCAGCATAGAGGAAGTGAAAGCTAGATATGCAGTATAACTACCCCATAGAGCGGACGAACGAGAACTGCTAGTGCTAAGTCCTGAGATAGCTGCCGCCGCATAATGGGAATATTAGCTGACTTCATTTTTCAGTGGGGACTATCGTCGGGGGTTACTTGCCAGATATTAATTCCATCCTAACGACTAGACCCTCTGTTACTACAGCGCTACTGCTGCCTGAAACTGACCGGACTACATGTTACGACAGTAAAGCGTAATTGAAACGCTGGCGTAATCTAATCTGTAGTTACTTTCTTGATAATTTGCAGGGTCAAACCAATCCTTGGCAGAACTGAGGAAATCTTGTTTTAATTTATCAGAACTGAGAACAACGATCGCTTTAATTTGATTTTTGTTTTTAATATTCTTAACGGTTTGATCCTTGTAAAAACTGTCTACAGTTTTCGGATCTAAAAACTTCAAACCAGCTTCTTCATCCTGATAGCTGTCAGAGAAGAAGTGAGCATTTTCAATCCCATAGGTAGCTAGAAATAGCTGATCTCGTTGAGCAGCATAGGTTAAGTATCGCTTGAGAGAATTAGATAATTCAAAGTTAACTCTTGGATTCGCTACAACTAAAATCGGTTGGTTGGGGATTGTGCAGCGCTGAAGCTGATTGAGCAAGGCTTGCGTGCGGTGTCCATCTTGAGCGAACACCAAGCAAGCTTTCCAGGTAGTAACCATGCTAATCCCAATGATGAGCACGATCGCAAAAGAAAAAACTCTTCCCCCCCACCTTGAATAGTCGCGATGCCACCTCAATGTATAAACTGTCAGTAGCGCACAAGCCCAAACTGCTGGCAAGAAATAATGACCGATTAAACCTGACTTTGCATACAAAAAAACTTGCGGAATGATCGCAACAAAAAAAATGATGACGACTGAAATTAAAGATTTAAATCGATTGAAATTGAACTGTTGATCTTTAATCGCCAGCAAACTCGTCAAGCTTAAAATTGATACTGGAATCCAAAGATAACCCGCTTCAAATAGACTTAAACAAGCTGTCCAAATCTTCTCTAAATTGAGGCTATCTTGACCCACGCCAGCATAGCCAGTGCCGCCCAAACCAATCACTCGCCAAATATAAAAAATGGCAGATCCAAAAATGACCGTCAGCCCCAAAATCGACAGTAAACACGACTTGATTGATTGCCGAATTGAGGTGGGGTTGAAGTAGGATTCTAGCCAGATTCGGATCAAACCAACGGCCGGTAAAAACAGAATCATTGCCTCCTTACACAGCGCAGTCAGGCAGGCAAAGATTACAAATAAACTGTCGTATTGCCAGCGAGTCGTTTGTGATTTAGCCGCTAAGGCAGCGCAGAGCAGGGCGATCGCCAATAGGGGAATGGCAATTGTTTCTGGTGTGCCTAACCGCCACCAGATTATCGCTGGTTCGCCAAGTAAGGTCAGGCTGGCGAGGAATAATGATTCTTGAACGGTGAACTCAATCACTCTGGCAGACTTATAAAGTAGCCAAGTGGTGATGATGGCTAGGAATGCATTCTGTAAATACCACAAAAACCAATTCAAACCAAAAATATCAGTTGCAATCACCCGATGCAGATAGTAAAGCGGTCGAAATCGAGCATGGTTGTAGTCGTAGTGGATCCACTTGCCAATTACCTCTAACAGGTTCAGGTTTGCAGTCATTAAGTCGTGATTGATCATCACAATTTCATGATCATCGATAAAGTGAAATCCAGACCACAGTGAACCCGTGCTTAAAAATAGCAGTAACCAAAAAATAACGATGCCGATCAAGACACCTTGATCTGGGTCGAGATTGAAATATTTTCTTGGCATCAGTTTGGACATGACTTCCGACGGTGAAATCTCTAAGTCGGGTTTTTGGAATGGCAATCAGCCGCCCACAGTTGACTAGGGAGAGCGATCGCCAAGCGCTTGTCCTGTTTTCTTGCCAGGTTCCAGCATGGATTTTAACTGAAGCCAAGTCGATCGCAGTTTCCAAAACTTACTGGTTTGAATCCAAGTGATTCTCGATTTTGCTTGTAACACCTGTATTTCTGGAGCCGCCTTGAGGTCGATCGCCGCTTCGTCAAGGCTTTGTTTGCCGAACAACCGATTTACTCTCTGCACGACAGCCCGCAGTTGCCAGAACACACTGCTTTCCATTTGCTCAACTTCTACTAACAGAGATCGCAGTTGCAGTTGTAAGAGCTGCGGTTGATCAACTCTGGGCAAGATCAGGTGGGGATTAGCTTGCTGTTGCAGCTCAGTTTGTAATTTTCTTAACTCCGACCAAACGCCCAAGGGGGCTGCGATCGCTTGCTGCTCAATTTCTTTGCTGGTCTGAGTTAGAACTTCTGCGATGGTGGTGGCCATCTTCTGCCAAGAAAATTTTTTAGCTTGGTCGAATCCGGCTCCGATCAGGGCATGGCGAACTTGCGGGAGCTGCACTTTTTCGAGCGCTTCCACAAATTGATCTGGATGAGTATCACTAACGTAGAGGGCGGCGGCTCCTGCAACTTCAGGAATCGATGAATTATGGCAAGTAATCACAGGGCAACCGCAGGCCATCGCTTCTAAAATCGGCAATCCAAACCCTTCGTATCGTGAGGGATAGACCAAGGCGATCGCCCCAGAATAAGCTGCGATCAGTTCCTGATCTGTTAAACGCAACACCTGCACCGAGCCACGGGCAACGCATTGAGCAAGTTCAGGCTCTAGGTTTAAGGGCCCGCCAATGCAGATGATTTGATAGTTTTGGTGTTGGTTCCATTGGCTAAACGCAGTAAAGAAATGCTGAGCGTTTTTATAGCCGTTAAAGCCAAACCGCTCTCCCACAAAACAAAAATAGGGCTTGCTGATGTTATGTTGCGATCGCCATGCCCGAATGGCATAGACACTGGCTGGAGCAAAGTCAGGGCTTAAACCGTTGAGTGCCACGTGTACCTGATCAGGCTGAATTTGGGGATAAAGCCGGATTAAATCCTGGGCTGTGTTGCGAGAGACAGCAATGTAAGCAGCAGCGTGCAAAATCGAAAAATGCTTCTCACGCCAGAACGGCCAGTTGAGATCAGCCTGCATCACTTCTGGAATCATGTCATGCACCATAAGCACAGAGCGAGTTGAGGTGGGTGCGGTGTAATAAGTTGAAATGAACAGGTTTAAATTTTCGCGATCGCAAATTTCTTGCAGAATTTGGCTGTCTAAACCGGATAGTTTCTCATCGTAAAGGGGCAGCTTGCAGTAGCGAACGCCAGGGATTTTGGGGGCTGTTCCGCCTCGATCTAGCACCAGCAGGTGCTTGGCAAACCCAGTTTTGACCCACTCTGTTAGCAGCGATCGCCAAACCCGGCTAATGCCGCCGCGCAGCAGTTGAAAGGCCACACCATCGACGGCGATTTTTGGCGCAGGCAGTTTGGCAAAGGTGGGTGACACATCCGTCCGAAATTGCCATTTGCCGTTGTCGGGGTGACGATCGGCGATCGGGACAACACCACAGTCCTCGACTCGATCAACGACGGTTTCATCTTTTACCCAAGCAAAATAATCCCGCAGGAAAACTGGGAAATCAGGCTGAGCTTGGAGTTGCTGCCATTGCCGCACCGCATTCTGGTAGCCATAGTAACGCTGCTTAAACTGCAATTGCTCCGGCGTCACGTAGGCAAAGTGCTGAAACACAAGCCCCTCTGCCTCTGTTTCGGCGTGGAGAAAGGGGTTGATTTTTGCCACATCCTGACCGTCTGCTTGCACCAAGGTTGGCGGTTCGTGCTTGGCCCAGACCATGCCAGGGTGATATCGCCACACCCGCAACCATTCAAACCGAGGATCTTGGCTGTAGCAATGACGGCTACTCACCACTAAGTTTTCGCCAGTAAAGAAGTTACACCAAAAAAAGGCCGCTGTTTTGGCAGGGTCAGTCAGGAACATCTGCCGAGTCCGTTCAAGTTGGGCGATCGTCCACAGCTCATCAGCATCAATTTGCCACAGCAAACCCTCAGCTTGCAGATTCGAGAGCGGGGCATTCACCATCTCTCGTTTGCCGTCCCAAAAGCTGCCGGGGGCGGGGCGGTAGAGGGTAATTTGCTCAGGATACTGCTGGGCAATTTGGTCTAAATAGGCGGTTGTACCATCATTGCTGAGTCCATTTTCATGCAGGGCATCGTCAATTCTGCCCCCAGATGCCAAACTCCAGGCTGTATCATGCTTGAGGGCAGCAACACCTTCAATAATATGCCAGTGCCAATCGCACTTTAGCTGTTGAAAGACTGGCAGATGATACTGAATAAAAGGCTGTCCGTTCAGAACAATCGTAAAAAAATGAATCGGCAAATCAACAGATTGGCGGCTTGTTAAATCAGTTGAATTGGGGTAAGTCATGACGCAGTTGAGTTCTGAAGTGAAGCACTTAAATAAAAATTATCTCTAAACTTTTTTCAGCTTATTTTTAAGACGCAGCCAAGCGGAGCGGAGCTGCCAGAACTTACTGGTTTTCATCGCCTCGATCGTATCATGGGCCTCCTGAAGCTGCTCCAGCAGCACGGCTGTATTCAGGGTTGAATCTGATCCGACCAGGCGACTCAGTTCTAAGTCCCGCGATCGCAGTTTAATAATTTCCTGCTGGTAAGTTTCAATTCTTTTCAGCAACCAAGCTTGCCTTTGATAGGGAGGAAACTGATTTTGAATCTCAAATTTTTCTGGTAATAAATTTTGCCAATTCGTTGATGCCCCGACCGCATTATAGGAAGCGACAGTAATCGGCATGGAGTAAATTTTTAAACTCTCAACCAAGATCAATCTCAGAAACCAGTCATAATCAGCGGCAATTCGATAGCGCGGGTTAAAAGCGCCGACGGTTGAAAAGACCTGCTGACGGGTAAAACTAGCTTGATGGGGCAAGCAACCAGCCAGCATCTCATCTAAAATTTTGGCGGGTTCCGGTGGGCAATGAATTGTTGGTTCACCGTGGCGATGGCGTACCTGAAGATTGCCATAGCTAAAATCGCACTCAGGATGTTGATTCAGGAAATCAACAACTTGTTGAATTACATTTTCATGGATTAAAAAGTCATCAGCATTCATAAAATAAATAAAGTCGCCGGAAGCCCGGTGAATCCCTTTATTCATGGCTTCATAAATGCCGCCATCTGGCTCACTTATAAAGGTGTGAATGTAGTCTTGATATTGCAGAGCCAGGTCTGGCGTACCGTCAGTTGAAGCCCCATCAATCATCAAGTACTCAATGTCTGGATAGGTTTGAGCGCTAACACTTTGAATCGTCTTCTCAAGCAGGTGTTTAGCGTTCCGACAGACGGTGATGATTGAGATTTTCATCTAGTTTTCAAGTATCCTTCAAATATCCCATCGCAGGGCTATCTTAGTGGCGAAACTGCCGATCGGGAATATCTTCACTCAGCAATCGATGATCTAACTTTTGCCTAGCAGCTATAAAAATAGCGCGGGTATACTCGCTGACCGTCGAGGGGACTGTCCAATCAATCGGAAACTGTTCATGGTAGGGCTGCGTTGTTGGCAAATAGACAAACTCAAAGTGGAGCTTCAGTTGGTGATAGACCCAGCTTCGGGTAGGGCGGCAGCCTTGTCCAACAATGCTTTGGGTCGGGGCATCGGCTGGTTCATCGCAGAGGTTAATTAATTCTGCTTCACCGAAAGAAACACAGGTTTCCAGCAACAGCAGCCGCCGACAGTGCTGAGCCATAAAGGCGATCGCCGCCGCTGGCTGGGAAAGGTGGTATAACACGCCATAGCAATAGACAATATCAAAAGTCTGATCTAAGCAATTGTCAGGCTGATCGAGATCCAGGGGCTGGACGGTCAAGTCAGGATACCGCGATCGGAGAATCGCTAAATTTTCGGCTCTCGGTTCGGTGCTAACGACCTGACAGCCCCGATCCAGAAAGAAACTGGTGTGGTCGCCAATGCCGGCTCCAACTTCCAGTACAGAAGCACCCGCAAAATCTAGCCCCAAGCTGGCCAAATGCTCTTGCCGCCGCTGATTATGCCTGAGATAACTATGATTTTGGAAGAAGTCGATCGCGACTTGACGATGATTATCCATGCCCAGAGCAAATTCACGTTAGTTTTGGATAGCCGTTCAGAACCGCTTTCCGTTAGGTGATGCTTACCGCCAAGTGATCACCAACGGGTAGAAGCATTAACTTAGTATCTTGCGTCCTTGAAGTAAGTCGGCGGTAAAATCGCCGCACACCAGTCTCTGGCAGGGGCAAAAATTTCATGCTGTTGGAAAAAGAAAACGTTTCCCCAAGTGCTCTCTAAAGATTGCGGATGATTGCAATAAAAACTGACAGAATTATTCTCACCCCAGACTCTATAAAGGACTAAATACCAGTAATAGCCCCGCTCAGCCATGCTTTTAACCATGTCGGGCAAAGAATTATTGGCCCCGGAATTGGCGAAAACAACCTTAGCATCCCAAAACTCTGACATCACGACTGGATATTTATGTTCGCCCATGCCCTGAATGACATCCAGATCATTGCCCTCAGTATCAATCTTGACCAGACCAATGTCGGGTGGAATCTCAGCCGAGTCATGTAAGCTCTCAAGGCTCCGCACCTTAACATCAATCTGAGCGGTAAACTTTAAATCTTCTGGCATCGAATGGGGCACTAAACTGCCGTACAAAGAAGCATCACCATACTCACCGGAACCAGATGTATCGGTGGCAATGTGCATTGTCCGCGTTCCATCATCAGAGCCAAGGGCAAAGTTATAGGCATGAAACGCTGAACTGCTGCCGAAGCGCTGAGAGAGTTGCTCAAAAACGGGCGGAAATGGCTCAAAGGCAAAAACTTCGTAGCCGCTATTGAGTAAATAGCTAGAAACTTCGCCAATGTTAGCGCCAATATCCAATGCCTTACGGCTGGGCAAATAGGAATAGAGAAAAGACATCAAACCCAATTCGGGGTTTAAGAGTGGATACTGATGAGTGCCGATCGTAATAATCTGATTGGTTTTTGTTAAGAGGTCAACGCCTTGGTGAATGTTTTTTTGATTAATTTCAAGCTGATTTAAGGTTTGAGCTTGAGCCTTGAGCTGTTGCTCAAGCAGCTTAATCTGCTGCTCTAGACTCTCGGTTTTGCGGTTGAGTTGCGGACTCAGTTGCTGATTGGTTTCAACGAGATGAATCGCAGCTTGCAATAGCGAAGCTTGATTCTCAACCGCAGCATTTGTACTCGTATCAATTGCTTGGACTGAGGTTTGAATGCTTTCCAACCTTTCAAGAATCAAGTTTTTGATTAGCTTGATCTTTTTAATTGGCTTGATTTTTTCGATTATTGACAACATCAACAATAATTACTCCGATCGCAAGTCACTAATTGGGTTGGAAATCGGGGGATCAGCAAACAACTGCTCAAACCTTAAGTCGGCAGGGGCACCCTGGCTCAAAGACTCCCAAATCCATTCATCTGTATCATCTGACGCTAGAGATGAAGATACTGTTGCTGCATTCTTCCGCATCGCCATATTTACAATTGGAGAGCAGACATAGTCAATGGCTTGCCTGAAACCTTCTGAATTATAGTCTGAAACTACCCCGACTTGAAACCGTTCAACAAAGCGGGCCGCCGCAGTTTTCTGGCTGCCCAAAACAATGATCGGTGTCTGGGAGGCAGTCATGATGAAGGGAATCCGACTGGGCAGACTGAGTAGGCCAATTTCTTGGCGATCGTCTCTTTCATCCAGGGTGCCAGAGGGAACAATCGCATAGGGATGATTTCTGAGTTGAGCAATTAGCTCCTCTTCTTGAACATACCCACGATCATGAATTCCGCTTTCTCTGAGCTGCTGGTCTGATACATTCAGCCAGGCCTGGCTGTTATTACCATACCAGTCAAGCTCAACTCCAGAATGCTGAATGGTTTCCCGCAGCAGACTAAACCATTGATTGCTCCAAATATTGCCAATTAAAATTCCTGTTTTAGCTTGAAATTTCTGGCTGTTTGGCAAGCTGGAACTAGTCTGAAAGCAGGATCGATTGACCACCGCTGGCAGCAACCAGAATTTCAATTTATATTTGCTTTCATAAACGTCGCGGATTTCTGGAGAAATGGCTAATCGGAGTGAAGATTTAACTAAAAGCTCACGCATTAATTGATCGCTGATCCCGTCAGAGTAAACATTTTGGTCATCCATAATGTAGGTGCACAAGGGGATGCCATAGATTTCTTTAACGGCGATCGCCGAGAGGACATCATCTGGATAATAGGGAATACAAATCGCTCGTTCGGCATCAATTGTTTTCAGCCCTTGCAAAACATGCTGAAATACCTCTGCTCTTGACAAGCCTGCGTGAGATAAACAGGTACTGCCAAATCCCAAATAATTTTCGCCATCATACATATCCCTGGAGCGAACGGCAAAAATGTGGGTTGAATCAGTAAAAATCCTTTGCAGTAAAATCCCTGTTCCGTGTTTATGATTGATTTCAATGTGGGAAATCACAATATCAGCGAGAGACGTAGACTTGGGAATAATATTACTTTTATTAGTTAGTAAACTCTCTAACTTAGACCGTAGTTCCAAGCATTTTTGGATCTGATTTTTTTCGATAGAATCCATTGATAGAGTAACTTAAGGTTTTTTGTAAGTCCAAATACTATCTACCGGATTTTCGTAACCAGGACATAATTCGTTCGCTGCTTGCTCTACACCTGGATAGTCTGGATGAAGGTAATCATGTCCACAGAGGAGCGAACCAGATTTTAATCTGGGTAGCCAGGCTTTGATTTCAGCAACGGTATCTTCATATTCATGAGAGGAATCGATAAAGATAAAATCAAGGCTTTGCTCTTTAAAGCTTTTTGCGGCGTCAATGCTATTCATCCGCATGATATGAACCTTCAGCTTCGATCGTTTCATATTCTCTTGGAACTCATCGTATACCCAATCCCAGCCCCACAAATCTATACAAGTCAACTGCCCACCCGCGACTTTCAATTTCAGCCCGATCGCGGTTGCACTTCGGCCTTTGTAGCTACCAATTTCCACGGATTGACCACAAGCATGATCATAAAGCCAGTTTAATTCTGATGGGGTCATAAACCCATCAGTAGACTCTGCCTGTTCCATTACCCACTCTTTGTTAGTAAACAATTTCTACGCTCCAATTCTCAGTTGCATGTTTGTAATTAGGCTACGGCTTGAGATGATTTGCTTCAGCCACTTGTGGAATGAATAACTCATTTCTAAGAAACAAAATGTCTTTTTGCAATAGGGTGCCATCGGCCGGCGATCGCCAACAGCCAATATCATCATAGTATCTGAAGCCAAGTTGTTCAATTATCTGCATCATTTCAGATAAAACTTTGGCTTGGCTGTCGTATCTGACTAAAGATAACTCAGCGACAATCACATCGACTTGTTCCAGAAATTTTTGTGCTCCTTCCAGGACTAAATGTTCTGCACATTGAACATCAATTTTGAGAATGCCACGCCCTGAAATCGCTTTTGTTTGGGCAACGTAATCTAGGGTTTGCACCTTAACATCAACCGATTCGTAGGTTCTAAAATCTGCGGGTTGCAGGAGCGAACTTCCCCACAGGTCAGGAGAAACTTGAAAAGAAACATTGCCAGCTTGATTAGAGACAGCAATTTCTAACACTTCTACCTTCTGGATATTACCAATAAAATAGTTTCTGGCTGTTTGATCGTACTTGGACAAGAGCGGATCAATCAGAACAAAGCGAGCATCAGGGAAGAACTTACTAACGGTATAAGACCAGATGCCAATTGAAGAGCCAACATCTACGACAAAATCTGGTCGAAAACCATTCCCCCACAGCCGGCGCATCACCTGATAAACCGTTGCGAAGTCCTTATTGATTTCGCTGGGAACAGGCGGTTCAATGAAATGCACCAAATCACTTTCAGTCCGTCGCAGCAGTTTTTCAAACCGAGTGTCGATCGGCTCACCCAACTCTAATGATTTCCAGACCCATTCGGTAATCCCTTGGTCAGAAAAAGCCTCCGCTACAGCAACGGCATTGCGCCGCATTTCCGCCTGATTTTCTGGTAAGCAGATCTGTTCGACTGCCTGACGGAAGCTGGCTGCCGTGTAGTCTGCAATTAAGCCAATTTTGAATCGGTTTACAAATCGGGCGGCGGAGGTTTTTTCACTGCCGAGAATAATGACGGGGGTGTTTGAGGTTGCCAGAGCGAATAAAATTCTACCCGGCAAACTGAGTTGCCCCGTCGCCCAGGATTCCTCGCGCTCATCCAAAGTACCGGACGGCACCACCACGTAAGGATAGGTTTTGAGCTGCTCAACGAGTTGCTCCTCTGGCAACAGTCCCAGCGCTTTGATGCCATCTTGATCTAATTCTTTAGGGACTGAAAACCAGGGCGAATTGCAATTTCCATACCAGTCAATCTGATGGTTAGATCCCTTAATGGTTTCTCTGAGTAAATCAAACCATTTTTGGCTCCAGATACTGCCAATAAAGACCCCCGTTCGAGACTCAAATTTGCTGCCGATCGCTGCCTGCGGCGTTGAGCAAATCAGTTTAGCTGGGACAACGGCGGGCAAGAGCCAGAATTTTAAGCCATATTTATTTTCGTAGGCATCTCGCAACTCTGGATGGGTAGCAAAGCGCAACGAGCATTTGTGCAAGAACTCTCCCATTAACTGATCAGAAATTGCCTGGGAATGAATATTCTGATCGTCCATAATGTATGCCCCCAGAGGGACATTGAATAATTCTTTAATGACGATCGCGCTGACAATATCATCCGCAAAATAGGGCACGCAAAACACCCGATTAATGCTGCTACCGCTCAGCTTATTGAGTAAACTTGAGTACGACTCCAATCTCGACAAACCAGTATGGGGGAGGCAAAAATGAATTTCGCCGTAGTCGTGTTCGCCTTGATAATTGTCTCTGGAGCGAATCGAAATTAAATTGGGTCTGTCCTGAAAGATTCGACTCACCAATACGCCCGTGCCATGCTTGTTGTTGATCTCGTTGGGCGTAATCACCACATCAGCATAAGTGATGGTCAAATTTGGGGCATTAATCAGCGCTGCCAACCTTTGACGGAGTTGAAATGTCTTCGATGCCGTCTCCCCATTTGTTGCCATGAATTCCTCTTTTTGATCAGTAATTGTGAATAGTGAATAGTGAATCAGTGAATTAGCTGAGCTGGCTTGACACCATGCTAATGTCTGGAAAATAAAGTCCGATCTGTTTGGGTAGTCCATCCGAGATGACTTCAATCAAGCCAGCGCTTTCAATCCAGTCGTAGACAATTTCAGCCCCATGCTTATGTTCTGCCACCGCCACGCAGAGCGTATAGGTGGCCGGAAACATCGATAGCTGAAATCTAAATTGGCAAACAAAAGGCTGCCCAAAGTCAGCTTGCTGAATTTCTTCTGACAGAAAGAATGAGTTTGTGCCGACCAAGACTAAACCAAATCGGTCTTTGATCTGAAAGCCGATGTTGAGCGGACAAATTGCGGCTGAATGCTGACCAATGTTAATCGATAAAATAATTTCTTCTCCCACCTGAAAAACTTGCTTAGCTGTGCCGTCGATCGCCGTAATCGCCACCCCCTCAATTAAGCCAACCGCACACCCATAGCGCTGCCCGTTTGCGAACTCAGTCCTAAATTCCATCGCCAGATCTTGCTCGTCGGCTTTGGTTGCCGTCAGAAGATCTATTTGCTCTGGCTCAGTAACGAGGTCTTGCTTGGTGACAACCTCTTCTTGAAACTGGGCGTAGTAGAGTTCTGTATACTTAGCAACCATGTCGGCAGGCGTGCCCTGATGCTTTAGCAGCCCATGTTCTAGCACAACGGCGCGATCGCAGAGCTTGACAACGGCTTGGGTATCATGGCTGACAAACAAAATTGACGTGCCCCGTGAGCGAATTTCTTCGATTTGCCGGTAGCACTTTTGCTGAAAAAAGATGTCCCCGACTGCTAATGCTTCATCAACAATCAAAACATCGGGTTCAACGTGAATCGCCACCGCAAAGGCTAGCCGGACAAACATGCCGCTGGAGTAAGTTTTAACCGGCTGATCCATAAAGCCGCCAATGTCAGCAAAAGCAGCAATCTGATCAAATTTTTGGGCAATTTCTTCCTGCCTTAATCCTAAAATTTGACCATTAAAAAAAACGTTCTGTCGCCCCGTAAATTCAACATTGAATCCACTGCCCAACTCTAGCAGGGCCGAAACTCGCCCATTCACCGTCACTTGCCCCGTCGTTGGGGTCAGCGTGCCCGCAATAATTTGCAGCAGCGTACTTTTGCCGGAGCCATTCTGACCAATAATGCCAAGGGTTTGACCTCTATAAACTTCTAGGTCAATTTCTCGCAACGCCCAAAATTCCTCAGAGTGGACTTTCTGGGGCAACAAAATTTCCTTCAATCTGTCTACGGGGTGCTGATAGCGCTTAAAGCACTTCGAGACATTGTTTAACGAAATTGCGACTTCTGTGCCCATGCGTTCCCGATTTTTACCAGCCGACAACTGACCGTGATCACCCTTTACTTTTCTAGAGTACGTCAGCAAACGCAGGACGCAACCGTCGATAGCACCATAGCCCAGCCAACAATACTGCAAAGGAGACAATCAAAGCAATCCCCCATTCTCTCCAGTGCTGCATTTCGCCCCGCAAGATGGCATCGCGATAGTTTTCGGCGATCGCCGCCATTGGGTTGAGCCAAAACACCCAAGGGCGAATTTGGGCCGGAATAATTGTCTCTGGATAGACAATCGGCGTCAGGTAAAACCACAGGTTCAGCACCACAGTTAAGGTTTGGGGAATATCGCGCAGAAACACTGTCAGCCCAGCACTCAAGTAGGCTAACCCTGCCGTCAGCATTAACTGCGGCAACCAAACCAAGGGCAGCAAGGCCAGAGTCGGGTGAATCGTCTGGGCTGAGACTGCCACCAGGGTAATTAAAATCATCAGCCCAAAGCTGCTTTCAACAAAAGCTGACAAGACTGGCACTAAAGGCAACAGTTCCACCGGAAACACAACTTTTTTAACCAGATTCGGCTGCACAATCACCGAAGCAGCCCCAACCGTGAACCCATTCGCAAAGGCTGTCCAAGGCAGTAGCCCCGCAAACAGCCACAGCCCAAACGTCAAATTGTTGGCTGGCAGGCCCTCTAGGCTCAGCTTCACCCGCAGGACGATCGCAAACACATAGGTATAAATCAAGAGCTGCGACAGTTGGTTGATCACCGGCCAGAGATTGCCCAGCACTGACCCTTTATAGCGGGCCTCCAGATCTCGCTGCACCAGCGCCTTCAGCAAATCCAGCTTGGCCCTGAACGTTTGGGGAGAATTGGCTGTGCCTTGATCTGGTTGAAAGCCCTGCCGCAAAACTTTTTGAATCGACTTAAGCAACGTTGACTCCCTTGATTAATAATGCATTGCCGCCAAAATTGAGTTTGGCAAACCAGGAATTCATTATGACAAAAAAACCGACAGTGCTTGAGGAGGCACTGTCGGTTTTACAGTTTTAGGTTGCTAAGACAGAGACAAGTTTATGTAAGCACAAAGTCTGAAGCAGTCAAGATATTCAAATCAGTCGTTTTGACCAGGAACCGCATGTCATTAGCATCGCTAAACGGAGCCGCACCACCTCCATTACCGGTGAAGTCAACGTAAACGACATTGATGCCAGTAGAGGTTCCGGTCAGAGTTGGGTTAATCAGTTCTACTCGAAGCCTGGCACCGGCACCACCAAAGGTAATTGTTCCAGGATTAGCGGCAGTTTGATTAACGCCTCTTAAATCGATTTTGTCAGCTCCTCTTTCAAAATCATAAATATACTCGCGAGAGTATTGAGAATCGAATCCAGTAGTGCCTAAGATGGCATCGGTATTTGTATTAAAGTAGAACCGATCAGCGCCAGCACCACCAGTCAGGAAGTCATAACCGTCGCCACCGACGATGAAGTCATCCCCGGCACCACCGTGCAGAATGTCAGCGCCAGCGTCGCCTTGGATGTTATCATTGTCGGCACCACCATCGAGGGTGTCAGTGCCGTCTTCTCCTCGCATGATGTCGGCCCCAGCACCGCCGCTCAGGTAGTCATTGCCAGAACCAGTGAAGGTTTGCGTGCCACCCGCAAGGAAATCAGCCCCATCGCCACCGCCCAGAATGTCGTTGCCCGTAGAACCAACCACTTGGTCATCGCCCAAGCCACCAGTTACAGTATCAGCGCCATCATCACCGTTCATGTAGTCGTTGCCATCGCCGCCGTCCATCAGGTCATCGCCCGAAACACTGGTTGAAAAGGTTCCTCCTGCCATCAGGTCATTGCCAGCACCGCCCAGCATCCGGTCGTTGCCAGCGTCACCTGCCATCAGGTCAATACCAGCATCGCCGCTCAAAATATCGTTGCCCGCTTGACCATTGATATAGTCGTCGCCGTTGCCGCCGCTAATTGTGTCATCGCCAGAGACAACGCCAGGCTCAAACAAATCGCCGATCAAAATATCATTACCGTCGCCACCGGAGATAAAGTCGCTACCAGCGGCACCGTAGACAGAATCATCGCCTCCATCGCCAGCAATAATGTCGTCATCTAAATCGCCATTTAAGAAGTCACCACCGTCGAATCCCCGGATAACATCATTCCCAGCCAAACCATTGATCAAGTCGGTGACATTTGTTCCACCCAGTAAATCGGGGCCAGTTGTACCACTAATCGTTGCCATATTGAACTCCTTTATTCGGAAGCCATAAGTTGAAGACTTCTCTAAACTACCGTCGTTTTATCTCGGCTTTTGTGATAGCTGGAGGGCTATAACCGTGATATTTTGCGATCGCTTTATTGATACCGATCACACAATGAGTAGATCTGCTTATTATCTACTGTGCCTACAAAGCAGGCATTTTTTATAACACGCCAAAGCTACCAAATCACAGCAGAATCCTTTCAGGCTCAGCCAACAGCCAAGCCTGAACTGCCCTTTTGCGATGTGCGATCGCAGCCTAAATCACTCTGACAAGTGCATAGCTCAACCGCCCGCAAAATTCCAGCAGATATCTGACTGAGATCCAGCCAAGATTGTTATGGAATAAAGTATGTTCGCTTTACCAATGCCAAAACTAGAGGCAAGAACGCCATACTTAAATGAAATCAAACTTCCGGGCGACAAGCCCTCTTCTGCTCAGTTCGATTATAGCCTAGCGTCTTCACTGCCAGGCTTTGAGAAGCTGGAGTTGTCACAAAGCTTTATTCGGTAGCCCCCAGTGCCCGCTTGAGCTTCATCCACTGCGATTGCAATTGCCAAAACTTGCTAGATTTCATCGCCAGAATTTCTTGGTGCAAGGCCAGATTCTCAGCTTTTAATCGCTCTAGCTCTGCTTGCTGGGGAGGATAGTTATTCTCTGAACGAGGAGCATATACTTGAGGGTCAGCTAGGAGGGGTAAGTTCTTGCCATTCACAAATACGCAATCGACAGTATAGAGCTTGCCGGTATCATCCCGAAAGTATTCTGCAAAATCCCACAGATAAAAATCGAATTGCAGCAGCCAGTTGGCCATCTCAATTAGCAAGCCACAGCCTGGCCCATAGCCGCGACTGAGCCAACTTTCCAACAGTAGAATATCTACGTTTGGCAAGGTATTCCGCGCCCCTTTTAGCATTGCTAGCTCAAACCCCTGAATGTCAGCTTTAATCGCCTGCGGCTGGGGGAGGTCAAACTTGGCGATCGCGGCATCCAAGGTCATCATCGGCACCGTTAACTGTTGAACGCCTTGCATACTATCCATCTCAACCACAGTGCTGCTAAAACCGTCGGCGTAAAGATTGATTGTTTTATCAGTCACTTCATCTCCGAGCGCAAACTTGTGGAGTTGAAAGTCAGGATATTCCTTCAGCACCGTCTGCATTCGCGCCCCGTAATCGGGAATGTGGTCAGAGAGCGGCTCAAACAGGTGGTACTTGGCATCGGGTAAAACTTCGTGGATAAAGCGCGACCAGTAGCCATTTGAGGCACCAATATCAAAAATGACTTGGGGCTGATAGCCTAACCGCTTGAGTAGAGTAAAGACTTCCTGATCGAGTTCAGCAAACTGATAGGTGGCGCGTGGCATTGTCTTGGCTCTACAAAAGGTCTGAGGTGGATTGTAGCCGATAAATGTCTTTAAAATATGGCCATGATTGCGTTGAGAAGTCTATGAACCCCAAGCCCACCCCAGAAGCCTCTCCCTCTGAACTCCCCATCCCCGAACCAATGTACGGTGAGCGCTCGATCGCCGAAGGAAAACTGATCACGTTTCCGAACCCGCGACCAGGGCGGCGGTATCAGATCCAAATTACGCTGCCGGAGTTTACCTGCAAATGCCCGTTCTCTGGCTACCCTGACTTTGCCACGATTCACCTCACCTATGTTCCCGATCGCCGCGTGGTTGAACTGAAGGCAATTAAGCTCTACATCAACAGCTACCGCGATCGCTACATTTCCCATGAAGAGTCGGTGAATCAGATTCTGGATGACCTGGTGGAGGCTTGCGACCCGCTAGAAATAACGGTGCGGGGTGATTTTTCGCCCAGGGGCAATGTCCATACAGTCATTGAAGCCCAGCATCAGAAGTCAGTCTGATTGAGCAGTCTTTGAGTGCAAGCAAACCAGATTTCATCAACAACAATTACCGTTTAAAATCCGGCTTCAATCAAGATAAACTACACCGCTGTCAAGCCTTTGTTCCCCCAGAAGGGATTGACATTTTTGCAATTTAGTGAGATTTACTATCAATAGCATATGTAACCTGCTGCGTGTGATTCTGCTCTCGGTTGCGCTCAATCCTGAAGAGAAGCCAAATTTGGCGAAAATTGATTATGATAACCATTATCGTAAATCAAATTGATCACCCGCTAGCTGAGGTCGGACAAGGCTAACCTGGGCGGCAAATCGGCTTCGAGGTGCGGTCAGCGATCGATTTTGTTTGGTGTGAAGGAGTAAAAATTCAATGTCTAAGTTTATGCATCTCCAGGTTGGGGAACAAGCCAGTTTGGCAGCAGCTAAACTGCATCAGTTTATAGCAGCAACTGCGGTTGGAGCCGGGTTGGTTTGCGGCGTTGAAGGCATCGCCCAGCCAGGATTGGCCGAGCCTGCGGAGTCAGAAATTGCTCAAATCGCGCCGGCCCCGCTGCGATCTGCTCCCTCGGTTTCTCAATTAGAAGCGGATCCTTTGAGTGGAGCGCCAACCAGCCCCTCAAAATCGATGCCCCAGGTGACTTCGGTCAGCCAGTTATCAGATGTGCAGCCGACAGATTGGGCGTTTCAAGCCGTGCAGTCTTTAGTCGAAAAGTACGGCTGTATTGTGGGTTATCCTGACAGCACCTTCCGGGGCAACCGGGCCGCCACGCGCTACGAGTTAGCGGCAGCCCTGAATGCTTGCTTGGATGTGATTAGCGATCGCTTTGCCACCAAAGAAGACCTCGAAGCAGTCAGAAAACTAATGCAAGAGTTTGCGGCTGAGCTAGCCACCTTGCGCGGGCGGGTCGATGGGCTAGAAGCGCGTACCGCTGAACTAGAAGCAATTCAGTTCTCGACTACCACTAAGCTCTCGGCAGATGTCCTAATGGGGTTTCAGTATGGACAGTCCGCAGGAGGCTTTACAGCCTTTGATCCAGATAGTGGAACCTTTGACCGTGTCTCTGGCGGCAAGTTGAACCCCAGCGTGGTTTCGCGAGTTCACCTTAATCTCACCACCAGTTTTACCGGCAATGATGCCCTAGAAACCGTCCTAGAAACAGGCAACGGCGGGCTTGATTCGATCGCTGCTTTAGGAGTGGGCACCTCTGGTTTTCTGAACTCCGGGGCGGTTGACTATGCTGGTATTCCGAGCACGATTAGCCTTTACCGCTTGGTCTATAACTTTGAGCCAATTGAAAACTTAACGCTATCGATTGGGCCGCGCCTGTTTCCAAGCGACTTTATTGACGCGAACAGCTACGCCAACGACTCGTTTCAAGACTTTAGCTCTGGCTTTTTTATCAATAATCGATTTATTATTCCGTTTCCAGTGGATGGGCCAGGCGGAGCAGGCGGCTTCTTTAACTGGAATGTGGGCGGTGGCCCTTTCACCGTTCGGGGGGGATATGTGGCAGCCAGCCCTGATAACGCCGTTAAAAATCAATTTGGCGGTGGTTTCTTCGGCGATCCGTACCAAGCCTCGTTGGAGTTGGAGTACGCCAATAAGTTTGGTCAGGATGAGCAAAATAGCTATGCGGTGAGGCTCCAGTACACTAACTCCACCACCCAAGATATTGCCCAGAATGCGGGTGGACTCAACGTTGAGCTGAGTTTGGGTAAATTTGGCCTGTTTGGTCGCTATGGTTATTCCAGCGGCGAAATTTATGGCAGCGGCGGCAATACAATCTTGCCCTTTGCCACAATCGGGAGCCAGAGCTTCACGGCTCACACGTGGATGGCTGGCGTGGGCTATCGGGATTTGTGGCTGGAAGGGTCTTTGTTGGCGGCAGCAGTAGGTCAACCCTTCATCAATAACCTGCCAGAAACACCGGGCAGCGGTGCTCCGAATGATGCCGTGCAGATGAACTACGAAGTGTTTTATCGACTGCCGATTTCCGATAACATCACGATTACGCCAGTCCTGATGGTGATTACCGATGCCAACAACAACTCAGGCAATAGCCCAATTGTGCAAGGTTTAGTCCGAACGACCTTCTCGTTCTAGGCCAGCTCAAGTCGCTTGGGGTACGTTACTCGCTTCCAGATCCCCCCTAACCCCCCTTAAAAAGGGGGGAAATAATCTCAACCGTCACCTGCATCGGATCAAAATTCGTTTAAGAGGGGGATAAAGGTGCCTCTTGTTGTCCCTGCGATCGCCGCTTTAAGTAGTCAAACACCGATTTGTCGCCCAGGTCAGGCGGAATGGCTTGCCAGACTTTGCGGAGAGCAAATACTAAAAACAAAATTGCCCACAGTCCTAGCAATCCTCTTTCCAGGCTAAGCGGCAGCCAGCCAAACAGATGCCCCAGCAAGAGAATTGGCACAATCAGAGTTAACGCCTTAGTTTCCAAGCGGTTAAAGCAGAAGGCTTCCTTAAAGAAAATTCCCGTCAGGGCGGCAAAGGTAAAGCCAACCCCCAGCAAGGTGAGCGGATGGGTGTAAACCGCCAGTGCCAACGGTTGAGGACTCGTGATTGCGACAATCAGGCTGGCTAAACAACCGATGCCCCAAAAGACCTGCAACGCCCGATGCAATGCAACCAGGTAAATGTGAATGTAGTAGAGACTGACGCCCAATCCCAGACAAAACAAGCCATAGAGCAAAGTCATGATTGGCAGGGTGGTCGTAAGATGTTCAGACCAGAGGGCCAGCAGCGTCCCCAGCCCAAAGCTAGCCGCCGCGATCGCCAGCCCTGCCCGGTAAAGCAGCACCCCTTTGCGATCGGGAGTTGTAACAGTGAACTGACCAAACTGCCCTTGATAAACTTCACCTGTTTCAGCCAGTAGATGATGCATTGGCACCTCCTGAATCTGTTTGTTCTGTTTCTTCAACCAAAATTATCACCTGCACCGGATCGCCCAACCCTAGACCGAGCGTAACTTGAGCGTTGCCACCGTTAACGGCAATTTCCAGCCAGCCGTGGCTACCGATCAGTCCGATCATAGCGCCGTAGGGGCGATCGCTGTAGGTGCATACCCCAGGAATCACCTTACCAGCAGCCTGAATTGTCCAAGCTTGACCGCTAACGCAATCGCTGGGCAGGGTTGTAATTAAATTACCAAATCGATCAATGGCTTGAATTGCGCCAGCAAACCCAGTCTCGGTTGGCTGATGATGACGCAGGGGCAACCGGAGCAGGCGGGTTGGCGGGATCGCTGGGCCAAAATCCCGCAAATGAACGCCGTTGGCCAAATGAGCCGCCACCGCTGCAAAAATATCCCGCCCGTGAAAGGTTGGACTCGGCTGCGGGTTGTACCAGTACTTAGAATTAGTCAGCTCAACGGCGACTGATCTGGCTGAGGAAGCCGTGGCTAAGATGCCGGTGAATAGGCCATTGTCTGGGCCAACAAAGTAGTTCTGGGCAGTTTGGAAGGCAATCCCGCGCCGACTTCCGCCGACGCCCGGATCGACCACGGCTAAATGCACCGTGCCGGCCGGAAAATGAGCCTGGGCGATCGCCAATTGAAAGCTGGCCAAGGCGACATTTTGGGGCGGAATCTGGTGAGTCAAGTCCACGATCGTCACCTGGGGGGCAATTTGAGCAATCACGCCTTTGATCACGCCGACATAGACATCTTGCGTGCCGAAATCGCTGAGCAGGGTGATGATGCGAGCCATGAGTCTATTTCCAACGACGGGTAATGCCGAAAGCGATCGCTGTTAGCCCCAACATCAGCCCGGCCGCTAACCGATAGGTGACGGCTAAACCCAGCCCTTGGCTGAGGGGTTGACTGATGATTGGCGACGTAAACTGCCCGACAAAAAAGGCGGTGGTCAAGCCGCCCAATACCCGCCCTCGCAGGGGCGTAGGAGTCACGGAGGTGAGGCAAACATTCATATTTGGCACTAGCAAGCCCAAGCCTAAGCCAGCGATCGCCAGCCCAATCAACACAATGGCGTAGGTCGGGGCGACGCTAATCAGGCTATATCCGACGGCCATCAGAGCAAAGGCAAGCATGTAAATTGCCATGAAGGAAAAGCGAGCTTTCACGTTCTGATAGCCAAAGGAGCTGAGGGCATTAAACAGCGTGGCGATCGCGATCGCAATCCCACTTTGCGACCCGCCTGCGTTCACTAATTGCTTGAGTAAAAACGGCAGTTGGGTCGGAATCAGGTAAAACACAATTTGACTCAGCAGAGCGACCCCGTAGGTCAAACTCACAAAGCGCCAAGGCAAGGGTTCAGATGCCAGCCCTTGTGCTCCAGGCACTGAATCAACCGTCCGGTCAGGCTCTGGCAAGACAAACACGACCAGTGGAAAAATCAGCAGCGCTAGCAGGTAGACCAAAAACGGCATCCGCCAGCTCACGTCTGCCAGCAGACCGCCCAAGGACAGAAAAACCACCCCACCCAAGCCCATAAACGCCGCCTGAAAGCCGAGAAACTTGGCCCGGTCAGCTCCGACGTAATAGTCAGCAATCAGGGTTGTAGCCGTGGTCATGATCCCAGCCACGCTCAAACCCAGCAGGATGCGTCCGATCAAAATCTCGCCCAGCTCGTTTAAGAAAAATCCAGAGCTGCCGGCGACTCCAACGACTAAGACGGCGATCGCCAGCAATCGCTTGCGTCCAAACCGATCAATAATCAGCCCGACAAAGGGAGCACCGAGAGCAATAAACAGCGCTGGCATCGTCAGCACCAATCTGACCCAATACTCGACATTTGGCACAGCAGCGAAATGATCTCGCATTGCCGGCAAAGCAGGGGCGATCGTTGCCCCTGCCATAACCGTCATGCTGCTGGCCAGCAGCAACGTCAGCTTGACCAACGGAGACTTGGGACTGAGCATAGAGTTAATTAAACTTAATGCCCTAGTTTAGCTTGCTCACTCCGTTCAGGTGAACCAGCGCCTGTGACCATTTTGACAGCCCTGTCCAGAGCGGATTTGAGGTTGCTCCTGATATTCTTTGGTTTATCCATATCGGGTAAAGTACATCAGCGCTGACCCAGCCTGAATTTGGCTGGCGGTGCATGGCAGCTACAGTCTTAAACAGAGGGAGTTTCTATGACCGCGATCGCAATGCCCGCTTGGATTTTGTTAGACCCGCTCCTGCAAGACTGGCTGCGCGAAGACTTGGGGCGGGGCGATCGCACAACCCAGGCGATTTGTGCCAATCAGACTCAACAGGGCAAAGCAGAGCTAGAAGTCAAGCAGCCCGGTGTGATTGCTGGTTTACCCCTCGTCCACAGGGTGTTTCAGCTATTAGATCACGATATTCACTGGCAAGCTGCTGTCAGCGATGGCGACTGGTGCGAATGCCTTGAGGGCAAGCGAACGGCGATCGCTCAAGTCAGCGGTCGCTTAGATACCCTATTGATGGGGGAACGGGTGGCCCTGAATTTGGTCATGCACTTGAGTGGAATTGCTACCGCCACTCGCCGCTACGTAGACAGCCTGGCGGAATTGCCCACTCAGCTCGTTGATACTCGTAAAACGACGCCTGGGCTGCGCTTGCTCGAAAAATATGCGTCCCAAGTCGGCGGCGCAATTAACCACCGGATGGGGCTAGACGATGCCGTCATGATCAAGGACAACCATATTTTGGCAGCCGGTAGCATTGCAACAGCGATCGCCTTGGTGCGCCAACAGGCACCCTTTCCGTTAGCGATCGAAGTTGAAACTGAATCTTTAGCGCAAGTCCAAGCGGCAATTGAGCATCAAGCCAACATCATCATGCTTGACAATATGCCGATTTCGCTGATGCAGGATGCTGTCCAAATCATCCGCCACCATAACCCCCTAATCAAAATTGAAGCCTCTGGCAATATTACCCTAGACAATCTGCGCGCCGTTGCTGCAACTGGCGTAGACTACATTTCAACCAGCGCCACGATTACGCGATCGCCGTGGCTAGATTGCAGCCTTAACCTGTACCCCGAATCATCACAGAAACGGAAACAGACCGCGCAATACTTTCAGTAGCCGCAGTTTAATCATTAATCCTTGCAGCTTGGGCGAAATTTGGGGCTGAATGCGTTCGCTAGAGCGCAGATCAGCTTGCAGTTCAGCGTACTCTGCTGCGGTTAAAGGCTGACCATTGATCGGCGATCGGGCCGCTGTCCCCCTCTCCATTCGCAAGACTTCTTCTGGAATATCCTCTGGTGGGGGAAGCTGGGCAGCTCCAGGAGTTGCCAGAGAGACTAAAAATAAGCAGCTCAGCGCCTTCCCTTTCATCAGTCAATCTGCCCAGAAGTTTCTACAGATCAGGATTGCGAACTAATTAATTTGAAGTGTTTTTCGGATAAGTGTCGCAGGCGGCGTGAGACTTGAACAAAAAATATTGGGTTTTATCCAATCTGGTTCTTAGAGACTGATGCGATTGCAATTGAATCAAATCCTCAATCCGACTGCGAGCTTGACCATCTAGAGTCAGAGGCATAAATAAGCCTACAGGAGTGAACAAAACGCTTGTCGGCAAGCTAAATGGACTGTTTCACCTCTGTAGGCAATCTGAACTGAAGTTACAGCAGCCTGAACATGCTCAGGCTTGCAGTAGAGTGGGAATCAAAAATTCTTAGGATGCAGCAGGAGAGGGAGACTCAGCCGGAGGAGGTGTTGTTTCACCGCCACCACAGGCAACCAAGGTTCCAGAGAGGGTCAATAACAGAGCCAAAGCGAATAGTTTCTTCATTGTTTGTATACTCCTCACGATCTGGGCAAGGAAAGAGACAGCTATTTACTTCTACCAGGAGTCCATTCATTTTGCAACTTTGTTCAGCTTCAGATTAGGTCTTAGGTTCTTGATCATCCCACTCTTCGCAGAAAAAACCTGCTTCATAGACAATGCCTCGTGCTGCAATCAAGCGGATTTTTTGCCGATCGCTCGCCCTTTAGATTGCTTATTTTTAAATCTGAATGTTCGACCAACTCGGACAATTTGAGCAGTGTCATCAAATCAGCTTTATTAAGCGCTTAAGGCAACGAGTGGACATTCAGACGCGGAGCAATTGCCGCTTCTGGCCCAACCAAAGAAATATAGGGAGCGCTCAAGTAACGGAGAGCAACTTGATGAGCTTGCTCAGCCGTGACGCTGGCAATATCGGACTGAAATTGGCGATCGTAGTCTAGCCCTAAGCCCAGAATATCGCACCAGCCGTACAGGCTGGCAAGTTGAGCATTTGTCTGCTTACTGAGGGCGTGCTGCCCCAAAATTTTGCTCTGGGCAACTTGAATTTCTTCAGAACTGAGCGGGGCAGCGCAGAGGCGTTGGACTTCGGTTTGCAGACTATCAAGGGCGATCGCCGTATTTTCTGCCCCTGTTCCCATGTAAACAACAAAATAGGCTGGATGAAGGCGGCTGGGGTAAAAGCTGGAAACCTCATAGGCCAAGCCTTGCTTTTCCCGCAGTTCGACAAACAGCCGACTTGATAGCCCGCTGCCCAAGTAGGTATTTAGCACCCGCAGGGCGGCATGGTCTGGCGATCGCAGTGAAGTAGCCAAATAGCCGACTAGCACCAATGATTGTTGGGTTGGCTGAGCTAAGACTCGCGTATGGGGCTGAGAATTAATCGTGGGCAAATGCAACTCCGGCAAACTCTGCTGGGGAGTTGGCCAGTCGCCAAAAGCAGACTCGACGAGGGCGATCGCCGCTGCCACCGTAATCCTGCCTGCCAGACTAATCACCAGATTGTCGGGGCGAAAGTGGGTCTGATGAAACTGGTGCAAGTCAGCCGCTTGGATTTGGGCGACAGTGGTTTCTGTGCCCAGCCCAGGCTGAGACGAGGGATGCTGTTCGCCATAAATCGCCTGCCGCAGTTGGTTCATGCCGAGTGACATCGGTCGCTCTTGCTGAGAGCGAATCGCTTGCAGGGTCAGCTTGCGCTCTAGTTCAATTTGGTCAGTTGGGAAACTGGGTGATCGCAGAATTTCGGCCGCCAACGGTAACAAGCGAGCAAAATCAGCGCTGACGGTTTTGAGGCTGAGCAGAAAATAGTCGGCGGTGGCATCGGCACTCAACCCCGCCCCAACCGATTCAATTTGACTGGCGATCGCTTGTGCAGAGTGGGTTATGGTCCCCTTGGTTAAGACTGCGGCCAGCAAATTGGCTAAACCAAACTGGGCTGGCGTTTCCCAACTGCTGCCTGCTCGCACAAAAAACCGCGCTGCCACAATATCGGCGATCGGATTTTCTGTGATTAAAACCGTCAGCCCATTAGCGAGCACGACTCGTTTAGGGCTAAGGGATAAAGGTTGGTCTATCTGCTCTAACAAAATCTGGCAGACTCCTTAATGTGTTTTATGTTTGGGCAATCCACACCGCTCCTAAAAGATAACTAAATTACTCTAGGTCAGGAGTTGCTCCGAGGGCTGCAAGTTGGGCAATTAACCGTTGAGATCGCAGTTTCTCTTGCTCAAGGGGCGTTAAAATCCAATTCCCCATTGCATCGTACCAGCGTAACCAAGCCATCTCTACCCCTTGATAGCTGCCTGACCAAACGCCTAAACCCAAGTCTAGATCTGGCATCCAAATCCGAGGTTCAGTCAGTTTAATCGGCACGTAGCGACTGCCATCTAACTTGAAGGCGCGCAGGGTGGAAGTGTAGCGATCGTAGACCACGTAGTATGGCACCCGCAGAATTTGCTCATACACCTGCCATTTGGTTGGCGGTTGCTCCACCTCGCGCAGAGTTTGTCCCAAATCTTCTTTTTCGGTACTAGGGGAGAGGAGTTCAATTACCGCAAACGGATTCACACCTTCCTGCCAAACGACATAGCTGAGGCGCAAGTCTCGCTGTTCGTGCAAACGCGATACGCCTACGACAGCAAACCAGTCTGGGCGCTTATACCAAAGGGGATGGCGGACATCGTAGTAAAGATTCAGGTCACTGGCAACAAACACCTGATCGGCTGGATAGCTGGGCGGAACAAAGGCTTCGTCGAGCAGACGGGGTTGAAGCAGATGAAACTGATCGGGCACACCGGGTTCCTGCGGATCTTCACTGGCAAGATCGTACATGGTGGGCAGCGTTTCTTTGGCTGGCAGTGGTGGATCGGTTTGATACATGGGTGACGCAGGTTTAGCGATCGCCTTTATTATCGCTGTTCGGCTTGGGTGCGGTCTACCGTCGCCTCCGCGCCCTGGCTGGGATTCTAGAATGGTGAGGGTGAATCTGATGATTGGAATCTATGACGCTGGCTGCGATCGCACGGGGCTTAACCAAAGCCCCCCTGACGTTAGAACTGTTGAGCAAGTTAGACCAGCATGGGCGTCTGGAGTTGACCGGGGCAGCCCGCTTGCCGAAAGGATTGGTGACTTCGGCGCTTGCCCAGAACCAACAGCAAAACCTGCTGCTAATTGCCGCCACTCTGGAAGAAGCCGGCCGGTGGGCCGCTCAGCTAGAGGCGATCGGCTGGCCGACGGTGCATTTTTACCCGACCTCTGAGGCTTCCCCCTACGAACCGTTTGACCTAGAGTCAGAAATGACCTGGGGGCAGTTGCAGGTGCTGGCTGATCTGGTCGGGGAGAGCCAGCAACCGATCGCGATTGTGGCGACCGAGCGGGCTTTACAGCCCCATTTGCCGCCCGTAGAAGCATTTAAGCCCTATTGCCTCAACTTAGAAACCGGCATGGAGCTTGACCTAAAACAGCTCAGCGATACCTTAGCTCGCCTGGGCTACGAGCGGGTGCCGCTGGTGGAAAGCGAAGGGCAGTGGAGTCGGCGCGGCGATATTGTTGATCTGTTTCCGGTTTCGGCCGAGTTGCCAGTCCGCCTAGAGTGGTTTGGCGATGAGCTGGATCGACTGCGGGAATTTGACCCAGCTAGCCAGCGATCGCTAGATTCAATTGAGCGGCTAGTGCTGACTCCGACCAGCTTTAGCCCGATTACCCTGGCGGCCCTCAGTTCGGCTCAAAAAGCCCAGGTAAAGGCCAGTCTGACGCCGCTGGAGCAAGATTTGTTTGAATCTGGGCAAGCCCCAGAAGGAATGCGGCGGTTTTTAGGGCTGACTTTTGCTCAGCCCGCCTCGCTGCTTGATTACTTACCGGCCCAGACGCTGGTGGCGGTGGATGAACTGGCGCAATGTCAGAGCCATAGCGATCGCTGGTTTGAGCATACCGATGAACATTGGCAGCAACTCCAGCAACCGGCCATCCCGGCAGTGCATCGCTGCTTTGCCGATTGCCTGGTTGAGCTAGCCAGCTTCCAGCGGCTGTACTTGTCTGAACTAGCTGAAACGGGGACGGTGCAGCCCTATAGTTTGAACTTGGCGAGCCGTCCGGTGCCCTCCACTCCCCACCAGTTTGCCAAACTGGCAGACCTGATCCGCTCAAAGCGAGAGCGCCATTTTGCAGTTTGGTTGGTGTCGGCTCAGCCGTCGCGATCGGTGGCGCTGCTGCAAGAGCACGACTGTCCGGCCCAGTTTGTGCCCAATCCGCAGGACTATCCGGCGATCGATAAGCTGCAAAACCAGCGGGTGCCGATCGCCCTTAAGTATTCCGGCTTGGCTGAACTGGAAGGGTTTATTCTGCCCACCTTCCGGCTGGCCCTGGTCACCGATCGGGAATTCTTTGGGCAACATAGCCTGGCCACCCCCAGCTATATTCGGAAGCGGCGGCAGGCGGTTTCTAAACAGGTTGACCCGAATAAGCTGCAACCCGGCGATTTCGTCGTCCATCGCAACCACGGCATCGGCAAGTTCCTGAAGCTGGAAAGCTTAACCCTCAACCAGGAAACGCGAGATTACCTGGTTTTGCAGTACGCCGATGGGCTGCTGCGGGTGGCGGCCGACCAGCTAGGGTCGCTCTCCCGCCTGCGCAGTAGCTCTGACCAACCGCCGGAACTGAACAAAATGTCCGGCAAAGCCTGGGAGCGCACCAAGAGCAAAGTCCGCAAGACAATTCGGAAAGTGGCGGTGGATTTATTGCAGCTTTACGCCCAGCGATCGCAGCAGACGGGCTATGCTTTCCCGATCGATCAGCCCTGGCAAGCGGAAATGGAAGAGTCTTTTCCCTACCAGCCGACGCCGGATCAACTCAAATCAGTCCAAGACATCAAACAAGACATGGAGAGCGATCGCCCGATGGATCGGCTGGTCTGCGGCGATGTTGGCTTTGGCAAAACCGAGGTGGCAATCCGGGCGATTTTCAAGGCAGTCACCGCCGGTAAACAAGTCGCTGTACTGGCTCCGACGACAATTTTGACCCAGCAGCACTATCACACGCTCAAAGAGCGGTATGCCCCCTACCCAATTCAAGTTGGCTTGCTGAACCGATTTCGGACGGCGGAGGAGCGGCGACAGATTCAGCAGCGCCTGCAAACCGGTGAATTGGATGTGGTGGTTGGCACGCATCAGTTGTTGGGCAAAGCCGTCAGCTTCCGGGATTTAGGTCTACTAGTCGTAGATGAAGAACAGCGGTTTGGGGTGAATCAAAAGGAAAAAATTAAAGCCCTCAAAACTCAGGTCGATGTGCTCACCCTTAGTGCCACCCCGATTCCGCGCACCCTCTATATGGCGCTGTCTGGGGTGCGAGAAATGAGCTTAATTACGACGCCGCCGCCCTCCCGCCGCCCGATTAAAACTCACCTCTCGCCCTACAACCTGGAAACGATTGGCACAGCCGTCCGCCAAGAACTGGATCGAGGTGGGCAGGTGTTTTACGTTGTCCCCCGCGTGGATGGGATTGAAGAAATTGCGATCAAGCTGCGGCAGATTGTACCCAGCGCCCGGATTGCGATCGCCCACGGGCAAATGGACGAAGGACAGCTAGAATCCACCATGCTGACGTTTAACAATGGCGATGCTGACATTCTCGTCTGCACAACGATTATTGAGTCGGGGCTGGATATTCCCCGCGTCAATACGATTGTGATTGAAGATGCTCAGAAGTTTGGCTTGTCACAGCTTTACCAACTGCGGGGGCGGGTCGGGCGAGCCGGCATTCAAGCCCACGCTTGGCTGGTTTATCCGAACCAAAACACCCTGACTGAGGCCGCTCGTCAACGGCTACGGGCGTTGCAGGAATTTACCCAACTTGGTTCTGGCTACCAGTTGGCAATGCGAGATATGGAAATTCGCGGCGTCGGCAACCTGTTGGGGGCAGAGCAGCATGGGCAAATGGACGCGATTGGGTTTGATTTATACATGGAAATGCTGGAAGAGGCGATCGCCGAAATTCGCGGGCAGGAAATTCCCCAAGTCGATGACACCCAAATTGACTTGAATTTAACTGCCTTTATTCCAGCCGACTACATCCCCGATTTAGACCAAAAAATGAGCGCTTACCGAGCCGTAGCTTCAGCCAATTCCCAGCGCGAGCTAACCCAAATTGCCGCCGATTGGAGCGATCGCTATGGGCCGATTCCGACTGCTGCTCAACAACTGATCCGAGTTGTTGAACTCAAACAAGTCGCCAAAAAACTCGGTTTCTCGCGCATTAAACCCGAAGGTAGCCAGCACGCCGTCATGGAAACGCCAATGGAAGAACCGGCCTGGAATCTGCTCAAAGCCAATCTGCCTGAGCATCTCCAAACTCGCTTTGTTTACAGCCCCGGTAAAGTGACGGTGCGAGGGCTAGGCGTACTATCCGCCGATCGTCAACTCGAACATTTAATTGACTGGCTAAGCAAAATGCAGGGCGCTTTACCGGAAGCGGGGGGAATGGTCTCAGCTTTAAACTCGTAAGGGCTTGCCGCTTAAATCCGGGACAATCTACTGCGCTAAAACTGCCTCATCGACCTAAAAAGTGAGGCTTCCGCGTTGCTTCAATCCGGCGTTATACTCAGACCCGACGTTCGGCGAAGCTCAGTCGAGCCGTTGCGGATGCGGTAGTGCTGTTTCATGCGTTCTAGTTTGGGTTTGGCGATTCAAACTTATCATGACACAACCCTTCCGCAGCCCCTCCTTCATGCAACAACGCCAAATTCTGTTGTAAAACTTTATGGAGCGAACTTTAGCAAACCCCCATCGACATAGTAGGCTGAGAACAATTGACCAGCTTGAAAGAGGGATTCCATTCATGGTTCAACGTGGTTCTAAAGTCAAGATTCTCCGCCCAGACTCTTATTGGTATAACGAAATTGGCACGGTTGCCTCGGTAGACCAAAGCGGGATTAAATATCCAGTCATTGTCCGGTTTGAAAAAGTCAACTATTCGGGCTTCAGCGGCAATGCCAGCGGTGTTAACACCAACAACTTTGCTCTGAGCGAAGTTACAGAGGTATCAGCACCAGCAGCTAAGAAAGTGGCAAAATAGCCTTGCTCCAGAGCCGTTTAGCTCGCAGTGGTATTCAAGTTATTGTGGGCAAGGTTCGCTTTGCTATCGATGACGATTTTAGAATATCTCTTTAGGTAGCTCGGTGCCAGAACTCCCTGAAGTTGAAACGGTGCGGCGAGGGTTACAGCAAGTCACGCTTGATCAGACAATTGCTGATGGAGAGGTTTTGCTGGCCCGAACCATTGCCTATCCTGACAGCCCAACTGCATTTTTGCAGGGCTTGCAGGGAGCAGCGATCGCAAGCTGGCAGCGGCGGGGCAAATATCTATTGGCACAACTCAAGTACCCTCAGACATCCGGTTCTCAAGTTAAGAGCGCTGGCTGGCTGGGGGTACATTTGCGGATGACGGGGCAACTGTTGTGGCTATCGGCGGCAACTCCGCTCCAAAAGCATACCCGTGTGCGGTTGCTGTTTGGCGATCGCCAAGAGCTACGCTTTGTTGATCAGCGCACGTTTGGGCAGATGTGGTGGGTTCCGCCTGACCAACAGCCCTCAGAAATTATCACCGCCCTCGCCCGTCTAGGGCCAGAACCCTTTGAGTCTGACTTTTCAGTTGAATATTTGGCAGAGCGGCTGCGACAGCGACGATGCCCCATTAAAAACGCCCTCCTCGATCAGGCCTTGATTGCGGGAGTAGGCAATATTTACGCCGATGAAGCTCTGTTTCGGAGCGGTATTCATCCCAATACTTTGGCTGCGACCTTAGAGCCAGTCCAAATCGATAAGCTCTACACCGCTGTTTTAGCTGTTTTGCAGGCTGCGATTGCAGAAGGCGGCACTAGCTTTAGCGACTTCATGAATGTGCAGGGAATTAATGGGAATTATGGCGGTGTGGCTTGGGTTTACGATCGCAAAGATCAGCCCTGCCGAGTTTGCGCGACGCCGATCCAGCGAATTAGATTAGCGGGTCGCTCCAGCCATTTTTGCCCCCAGTGCCAATTAGCAGCCGCTCCTTAATCCTCCGTTCAGTTAGTTTTAAAAGATGAGTGTGCCCAGAGGTGAGCATGTATAGAGTTTTTTCATTTCTTTAATTAATTGCAACATCAATTAACTCCTCACAACATCCTCATATTTGCTGCTTAAGCTGACAGAGGGAAATGGGGCACTATCTATGCGCTATTAACCTAGTTCGCTTTAACCTTAAAACTAAATCATGAAATCTTCTCCGCCCAAATGCCCTTGCTGTTCCGATCAGCTCCTCCAACATATTCGGAATTGCAAAACAGTTTGGTTCTGTCGTCGCTGTCGGCAAGAAATGCCCGTTCTCAGTTTGCTTTGAATTCGGTTTTTGGGGGTATTGTGTTACAAAATGTTGAGTTAATGAATATTTCAGTCACCGGGGCCCAGCTCTTCCGCATCATCTGCACAGACATAAGAAGTACGGTCAGGATTCAATCGTCACTGCGAGTTTGAGGCATGTGCCGCTCCAGCGCGAGTTGAATTAGGCGATCGACCAGTTCAGGAAAGGGGATGCCAGAAGCCGCCCAGAGTTGGGGATACATGCTGGTGGCAGTAAACCCAGGCATCGTGTTGATTTCGTTGATTAAGACTTGGCCTGTGGCTTCTACATAGAAAAAGTCAATGCGGGCCAGACCCGCCGCATCGATCGCCTTGAAGGCCCGCAAAGACATGGCTTGAATTTGTTCGATAATGGCCGCCGGCAGTTTGGCTGGAATAATCAAGTCGGCTTGCCCAGCCGTGTACTTGGTGTCGTAGTCGTAGAAGTCGCTGGTGTAGGTAATTTCGCCCACAATTGAGGCGCGGAGGCGATCGTTGCCTAAAACCGCGCATTCGACTTCTCGCACTTGGACACCCGCTTCGACAATCAGACGCCGATCGTAGCTGGCGGCGTTATCGAGGGCGGCCTCAAGCTGGGAGCGCGATCGCACTTTCGAGATTCCGACCGAAGATCCTAAGTTGGCTGGCTTCACAAAACACGGATAGCCCAGCTTGGCCTCAATGCGATCGCAGAGCTTGGTGTAAACGCAGGGGTCAGACCAAATTTCCGAGCGATTCACCCCGACATAGTTAACCTGGGGCAATCCTGCGGCCGCAAAGACTGTTTTCATGATCAGTTTGTCCATGCCAGCGGCTGAGGCTAGCACCCCCGACCCAACGCAGGGACGCTGCATTAAGTGCAATAGCCCCTGCACGGTGCCATCTTCGCCATTTGGCCCGTGCAAAACTGGGAACCAAACATCTACATCGCTAGCGCTGGCTGGAAACTGCCAAAGATTTCTGGTGTTGGCATCGGGCAGGCTGCCTGGGTTGAGGACTTGCCAGCCGATCGCTTCCGGCTGCCAGCCGCCGTCTTTTTGGATGTAGAAGGGCAACAGTTCGTATTTGGCATGATTGGGAGGAGCTTGTAGATTAGCGGCGATCGCCCTAGCTGAAGAAATCGAAACTTCGTGTTCACCGGAACAGCCACCAAACAGCAATCCAACTTTTAACTTATCCATCCCAAGTCATCCCTTGCATAATTGGGGTTAGCCTACCATATTCCCTTGTCTAGGTCGCTCGGACTGAGACTCGCGTGGACTGCGCGGGTAAAGCTTGCCCATTTTCATCTGCTCCGTACATGTAAATTACGGCTGAGCGGGGGCTTTCAATGCAAATGTATAGCCCATCTGCACCCAAAAATTGTTGACCGGTCGCATTGCAGCTCAGGCTAGCAGCAGTCGGAGTCGGGGTAGGGGCAATTAACCCATCCACGAGTTCGCTGCCCAAGTTGCCGTTAAACGTGGTGATGGTGGGCGGGTCGCCAGCGATCGGAGAGGCGCTATTTTCTCTGACCACTTTCAGTAAGGCTGGACGATTCCACACGGTTCTACGGGCAGTGGTAGAGCCATCGCAGCCGGACATATTGGTGACAAAGAAAACTCTGTTATAGGGATTGCCGCCAACCAAAACTGTGGTTCGGAAGATGGGGGTAGCGATCGAGGTGCCAGCACAGCTAGGGCTGGCGGGGGTAATCGTCAGCCCTGTCACTGATTTAATGGCGCTGGCATCTCGAATATCTTGACTAATCAGGTCAAGCGCCCGGCTAATTTCAGTTTGTCTCTCAACTCTGGCTTGCTGGCGTTTGTCTGCTCCCATCAGGCTGAGCACACCAACAAAAATACCGCTAATTACTAAGCCCGTTAGCACGCTAGCTGTCAGTAACTCAATTAAGGTAAAGCCCTTGTTATTGGCGAACACAATCAACCAGTTAGAATATCTTTTCATCTTTATGATTCGGATCAGGGTTGCACACAATCAGCAGCAGCAATTCCAGTTGGGGAAGCCCCAACGTAAACTCCCGTTCTAAACAACCCACTATAAGTACTTACCACTAGACAACGCTGCTGAACTCCGCTGTCCGTAAGAGATAGGTTCAGCGAACCCAAATTAGTTGCTCCGCCTCGCGTAGGTTTAAAAATCAGTTTAGGTCCGCTGTTATTAAATGTCCCCCTTAGATTTACTGTCCCAATTTCAAGGAACCCCAAAAGCTTGCCGCCCAGAGTTCGATTACCCGTAGGCAAGCAGATGGCCGGGATGGCGCTTAAGGTTGTGTTATTGCTTGGTAAGTCAGGGGAAAACGAAAGGGTGCACTGGATGTTCCGACGCATCGCTTCTCGCTGCGCTTCTCTAAGCGCTCCTTCGACGCTGGCTAGGGCTTCTTCCAATCGTCGCTTGTTTAACCAAGCCAAAAAGCTGGGGGCTGACATCCCCGCCATGATGGCAATAATCACCACAATAGCGACGACTTCTGTTAAAGTCAGCCCGAGGTTTCTATTAATCTTATGGACATCTAAACGCAGCATCAGGAATAATCTCGGTATCAAGCTTGGCGATGGTTGAGTTATCGGCCAGAGACTCTACCCGATAAGACAGTTCTAACACCTGGAAAGGCGGCTCATTTTTAATGCTCGGATCGGGTTGACCTGCATATCCTCCTCGATAGATGGTGTACTGCTGCTGATTGGCAAACGGTTTTGTACTGGGAGAAATAGCCGCTAGCGACTGCCGAAAGGCCAAGGCAAAGCCATCGGCTGAACTGGTGGCATTACAGTAGTTAATGCCAGAAACCAGTTGACTGGGGGTTTTGGGAGCCACTAAACCAGGGTTAATCGTCAATTCTTTGTTAGCGTAGTCTATGGCCGTGATCTCGTAGACTTGAGCATCATCGCCTATTCTTAGACGATTGCCGCCGACCGTATTAGAAAATCCATTTGTCCAATCGACAAAAATCGAAGTTGCTCCAGTGCTGTAATTAGGCGGACTAACCGGATTAGGAGACAACCGAGTCAGTTGAAACTGCCCAGCCTGGTTTTTAACTTGCTCTAAATCAGTTTGAATCCAATCACTGGCTTCGCTATCCGACTTGCCACGGGTTTGCAATGCCATGGAAGCCACCATTAACTGCATCCCCGCCGCTACAAAGATTGTCACCAGCAAAACGCCAACAACAACTTCAGTCAGTGTAAATCCTTGACCAGACAATTTGTGGAGCAACCGCTTCATCGCGATTAACTCCCGTTACAGGCTAAGTCGGCACCCCCAGCGGTGTTCGTGTTGGGGCGCTCCCAGTCGTCATCGATGGGCATCCCGCTGGCATCTGTGTCTCTAGAACAAATAGTCCAAGCGCTAGCAGATGACAAACGGACTGGTGCTGGTATGGTAGGAGCCATATTTCCCCACGAGCAGGAAGTGCAATCTTGAACCCAGGTTTTAGGCGAAGCTGGTGCCGTCGCTGCCGCTACACTTTTGACCCAAACAGAGCCTCTAATCACAGAATCAGCTGTAACAGGATTTAAGAAGGTTGCTGTTGCACTCGGCCCATGTATAAGGGTCATTAAGTAAGGATCATTGAGATCCGTCGTGTCATCAATTCGGATTGTGGTCATATCATCTTGACCCCAGATCCTTAAATAACGTTGTCCAACTGTGCCACCGTTCACTTGAACTCTCACCCCGCTCAGGTCGAGGTTGCTGTCGAGATAGATATTTACCCCTCTGCCTACGCTAACTTTTGTGCCATCAATCGTAATCACTGTATTAACAGTAATTTGATCTCCTGAAAAACCATCAAACTCATAGTGGTAGTCAACATTGTCATAAATGCCGTTTCCATCAACATCAACACCTTCATCAATAGAACCGATAACCCGTGGCAAAGTAATCGCGCCGCTGATCGCTGAAGTGAGGGTGTAGCGTCCATCGCCTGTGGTTGGGAAAGTGATGATATCTGGAATTCGTTGATACGGGTCTACCTTTAAATCACCTGAGTAAGGTTCAATATTGGCATCGCTAACGATATTTGTCCCAAATGAGCCGGTTGAACTCGTCCCTGTTGGACAAGCGTAAACTTTAATATTGCCATCAATTAGATTATTAGTTGCTAAGTTGAAATTGCTGGCCCAGAGGGCTGGCGGGACAGCGTTAGTATCTAATGGGATTTCGACTCTGACACGGGCAATACTGATCAAGTCGTTCGGATCATCAATAGCTTGCTCAGATGTCCCTTCAACGGTTAATACGCCCTTGGCAGGAGTAGGGGAAGCCTGATAGTCGTAGTTAACAATCCGGAATTTACCTGTTCCATTCGCTAGGGGCAATAGGGTTGGAGTTGAGCTTCCTCCCAAATAATTGATGGCTGTGGTTTTAGCCTCAGCAATTTCTGGGCAGGCTGCACCGACGTAAGCTTGATAGGTGTCAGCGCGAGTTTGCAGATCTGGCACCCAGCCTGTTGTGGTGGAAGTGGCGGTGCCGCTATCGTCGTCTGCTAGGAAGCGCCTTCGATCAAGAAAAGACTGAGCAAGAGTAACACCAGCTTCAGCGGCGCTCAAGTCTTGGGCTGAGTCTTGGCGGGCAGAAGCTGAGATTTGGGCATTCTGCGATCGCAAAAACAAAGTCAGACCAATTAGAATCAACATTAACCCTAACCCAATCACCAGAGGCAACACAAAGCCGCTATCTGAACGCTGCCAGCGCCAACGGCTCTTTCTTCGATTGAATCTCATAAGAGATGATTAAAACATCGCATCACTTCAGTTTAGTCTGTGCCTGACCATCACAGGAGCGGCAATGGGTTATGAATGTTTTTGCTTCCAGAAAAGCTATTCCGGGGAGTTGTTTCTCAGCCATCGCAAAAAATAGAAGTTATCGCCAGCAGAAGCTTTGCCGAGACTGATCCTAATCAAAAACAATTAGAATCAGCCAAGATTTAAAAACTTTAGCTCGCATTAATTCCTGACACTTCAACGGTCAAAGTGGATGGGTGAACGATCGGGCTGGCGACGCCGTTCCGCTCAAACTCAACCACAGCCGCTTGGCTTTCTAAAACCGCTTGAAACTCTTCGACCAGACTGATCGCCCGACTGACACTGTCTGGCAAAATTACAATCAAACTGCCAGCAGGCGCGGTTTGCAGGGTCTGATTAATGGCGGTCGTCTCATCCAAAATCACCTCGTAGGGACGATCGGGCTGGGCTTGCTGCAAGCCGGTCACAATCAAATTCGCCACTTCTGAGCGATCGCGCCCGCGTCGATCGTCATCTTCTTTGACAATCACTTGGTTGAAAATGCCAGCGGCGATCGCTCCTAAGCTAATCAGGTCTTCGTTGCGGCGATCGCCGGGTGCGCCCAGAACGCCAATCCGCTGCCCTGGCCATTTCTTCACAAATTCGCCCACCGCTGCATAGCCCGCCGGATTGTGGGCATAGTCCAGCAGGACGCTGAATTTTCCTAAATTAATCAGGTTCATCCGCCCCGGAGTTTGGCTGACAGAAGTGCGGAAGCTAGCCAACGCCACCCGAATATGCTCGATCGCAATCCCCTGGCAAAACGCAGCCAGGCTGGCGGCTAGGGCATTGGCAATCATAAAGTTAGCCCGTCCGCCCAAGGTGATCGGCACGTTAATTGCCTGCTCAATCCGCAGCGTCCAATCCCCTTTCAGAATCGACAGATAGCCATTTTCATAGACAGCGGCCAGACCGCCTCGCTCAATGTGGTCTTGGACGATTGGATTGTCTGCTTCCATCGAAAAATAGGCAACTTGGGCTTTGACCTGCTCGGTCATCGAAACCACCATCGGGTCATCGGCGTTGAGAATCACATAGCCATCCGGGCGGGCAGATTCAGCCACAACTGCTTTCAGGTCGGCCAGTTGCTCTAGGGTGTCGATGTCCCCAATCCCCAGATGGTCAGCCTGCACGTTTAAGATTACACCGACATCGCAATAGTCAAACCCCAAGCCAGAGCGAAGAATTCCGCCCCTAGCTGCTTCCAAAACCGCAATTTCTACGGTCGGGTCTTTCAGAATCAAGCGAGCGCTTTGGGGGCCAGTCGTGTCGCCTTTTTCAACCAGATAGTCGCCAACGTAAATCCCATCGGTGGTCGTGTAGCCGACGGTGCGCTGGGTTTGCCTGCAAATGTGGGCAATCAGGCGGGTAGTAGTAGTCTTCCCATTCGTGCCTGTGACGGCAATAATCGGAATCCGGCAGGGCCGACCGGGTGGAAACAGCATGTCAATCACTGGCTCAGCCACATTGCGGGCAATCCCCCGGCTGGGAGAAGTGTGCATCCGAAAGCCAGGAGCAGCGTTGATTTCCACAATCACTCCCCCGACTTCCGTCATCGGTTGGGTGATATCTGGCGTCACGACATCAATGCCGGCAATGTCGAGTCCAATTACCTGGGCGGCCCGCTGGGCAATCCAGACATTTTCAGGGTGGATATCATCGGTGCGATCGACGGCAATCCCGCCCGTACTTAAATTGGCGGTGCCGCGCAGGTAGCAGACTTCACCAGCGGATAAAACGCTGTCTAGGGTATGCCCCTGCTGGTCGAGGAGCTGCCAAGTCGTGTGGTTAATGTCAATCTTGGTCAGCACATTGGCGTGCCCTTCTCCCCGCTGCGGGTCTTGGTTGGTAATTTCAATTAATTCTTCAATCGTCGATCGCCCATCGCCGACCACATGGGCTGGCACTCGCTCTGCCACCGCCACCACTTTGCCGTTCACCACCAACACGCGATGGTCACTGCCAGGGTGGTAGTGTTCAACGATTACATCTTTAGAGACGGCACTGGCGCTATCGTAGGCTTGCTCAGCTACTTCCCAATCTTCAACCCCAATCGTGATTCCGCGTCCGTGGTTGCCGTTTAAGGGTTTGATCACGACGGGATAGCCACCTATGTCAGCGATCGCGTGTTCCAAGTCATCCAGGTAAGAAACAATCGTCCCCTTGGGGACGGGGATGCCTGCGTCCGCCAGCATTTGCTTGGTGCCTTCTTTGTCTCCGGCTAGTTCGACTGCTAGTACGCCAGTGCGATCGCTCAAGGTCGCTTGAATTCGCCGCTGGTTGGCACCATAGCCGAGTTGAATAATAGCCCGGCTGCTCAATTCTAGCCAGGGAATGCCCCGCGCTTCTGCTTCTTTGACGATCGCTTCGGTGCTTGGCCCCAAAGAAGCTTTTGCCCACAGCTCTTGCAGGTCTGCCAAGTCTTGGGCTAGCTCCGAGCGGGAGTAGCTGCCGATGTCAACAATGCTCTGACAGAGTCTAACGGCGGCTCTAGCCGCATAGCGCCCCGCTTGCTCATCCAAATATTCCATCACCACCTGATAAATGCCAGGGGTAGCAGTTTGACGAGTGCGCCCAAACCCGACTGGCATCCCGGCCAGGTCTTGCAGTTCGAGGGCAACGTGCTCAATAATGTGCCCCATCATCGTGCCTTCTCTGAGGCGGGTCAAAAAGCCGCCGGCCTGTCCGAGGGAGCAAAAATGAGCCTGCAAACTCGGTAACAGTCCCACCAGCCCTTCATAAAAGCCAGGGATTTGATTTGAAGGCTGCTCAGCCAAGCTTTCCAAGTCAAGGCGCATCACAATCAGCTTGTGGCGACGAATGCTCCAATAGTTGGGGCCGCGCAGGGTCTGCATCTTGAGAATTTTCATGGGAAGACTTAAGGGGCAATAAAGAATATCATAGACGGAGAGAAAATTAGTAGCTGATGCTAACGCAACTTAAGCGGGCGATCGCAAACGCAAATCAACGTTCAAACAGATGGAAACTCAGCTTTCTGGCTGTGAACTTCGTGTTTGTGCAAGTCATAACAGTCCCCGTGGCTTAAGACATGCAGCTTCAAGTTGTAAAGACTCAAGGGATCAGTCATGCCGGTGCTGTTGTAGTTGCTACAGGTGACATGGCGGGGATCAACGATCGTCACTGCCCCTTTCCCAATTACTTGAATTAAGCCATCGGCTTCAAACAGAGCGCAGGTGTCTTCATCAACCCCGATCCCAAGCCGGTCGGGGTGAGCGGCGATCGCGCTAATCAAACGAGCCAGCCGATTCCGGTTATAAAAATGCTGGTCCACAATTACCTCTGGAATAATGCCTAGCCCGATCGCCATATCGACGAGGGCCCGATTGGGCGCTTCGCCGCTGCCGCCGCTGGCAATCATGTGGTGCCCTAAAACGGCCGCTCCCGCACTGGTGCCGGCCAGCACAACTTCTCCCTGCCAAACTTTCGCCCTCACCTTTTCCATTAAAGGCGTGTCTTCGAGCAGGGCACAGAGGCGAATTTGGTCGCCACCAGACATAAACACGCCGGTACAGTCTTCTAAACTAGTGAGGAGCTGATCGTCTTCCCCGTGATGGCGCTCTGTCACCATCATCACTTCCACTCCCTTGGCCCCCATCTCTGTAAAAATATCGAGGTAAACCTGTCCCATCACATCCGGTTCGCGGGAGGCGGAGGGAATCACCGCAATTATTGCCTCCTCACCCCCGGCCCGGTTAAAAAAGGTTTGCAAAATCTGCCGCCCGCGCACTTTGTCTTCGGCCCCGCCGATCGCCATCACAGCACTCTTGATGGGTAGAAGGGTGCTGGGTTCAGAGGGTTGAGAGGTCAACTGCAACATATTGATCCAAAGTGATCTAAGTTTCAAGGTTAACGAACGCCCCTCCCTTTGACCAGAAGTTTCTGATTGGATTTATCACGGGCCATGTCAGATTATTCTAGAAAGATTTAAGGTTTTATGAACATCTTTTTCGAGCCTTTTGCCATTAACTCATCACATTTACAGGTTAGTGGCGCCAACTGAACCTCAATTGTTATTTCTGACCCTGCGATCGTGCGTTTTGATCTTGTCACTTTATTTCCTGAGTTTTTTAACTCTCCCCTCGAGTCCGGGCTAATTGGCAAAGCTTTGGCCAAAAAAATTGCCGAAGTTCACCTCACTAACCCACGCGACTTTACCACCGATAAGCACCATCGAGTTGACGATGAGCCTTACGGGGGAGGAGTCGGCATGGTGCTGAAGCCAGAACCCATTTTTGCCGCTGTAGAAGCGCTGCCGCGCTTGCCCCGCCGTCATTTGCTGCTGATGACTCCCCAAGGGGAGCCGATGCAGCAGCAAATGTTCCAGGACTTTGCCCAAAATGTTGATCAGTTGGTGATCATTTGCGGGCACTACGAAGGGGTAGACGAGCGAGTAGTGGATCATTTAGTGACGCGAGAAGTCTCTCTGGGTGATTTTGTTCTCACCTGTGGCGAAATTCCGGCCTTAGCGCTGCTGAATGGCGTCATTCGACTGCTTCCCGGCACCGTTGGCAAGGAGGAATCTTTAAAGCTAGAGAGCTTTGAAGCAGGTTTACTCGACTACCCCCACTACACTCGCCCTGCCGAGTTTCGGGGCTGGGGCATACCAGAGGTGCTGCGCTCAGGCAATCACGGTGAAATTGAGCGCTGGCGCTACGAACAGCAACAGCAACGCACCCGCGATCGCCGCCCCGACCTCTATGCGAAATGGCTAAAAGCCCAGCAGAGTCAGAATTGAGCAATCACTTTCTGAAGCTGTCAACCTTGGTAAAATTAGTGAGTTCGAGAAAGATTTACTTTCCTGGCACGGCGTATGGGCAAAAATAGCGCCACAACTGAAGCTAAAATACTCCCGCCAGATATTAGACCTCTTGTATGAATACTGGAAAGCCCCTTAAATCCCCCAATTCTGGGGGACTTAAGAACCGGTTCCCCCAAAATTGGGGGGCTAGGGGGACGAAAAATCGTTTATCTTGATGATTCATGCAAGAGGTCTATTGAGCGAATGATTTTTGCTGACGACCCTAACATTCCTTCCTACAGCAGCGTATGTATGGCGTGTAAAATTGGCAAGTTGCTGGACGAACTTGTGATGCTTATCCGGTTCATAACTCCATTCCCCTAGAAATTTGGCTGGGTAAAAATGATCATCGCCAGCCCTTTCCGGGAGATAATGGAATTCAGTTTGAGCCATTAGAAGTCTCAACACCTACGAGCATCTCACTTTGATTGTCTTTCAAAAATGGCTCAAGTTCGGATTGGCAATGGCTACGATATTCATCAGTTGGTGGCTGGGCGATCGCTGATTTTAGGCGGGGTTAAAATTGAGCACGAGCTGGGTTTACTAGGGCACAGCGATGCCGATGTATTGACCCACGCGATTATGGATGCCCTGCTGGGAGCTTTGAGCTTAGGAGATATTGGGCATTACTTTCCTCCCACCGACCCGCAGTGGGCCGGGGCAGATAGTTTACAGTTGCTTGCTCAAGTTGCGGAGCTAATTCAAGCCCAAGGTTGGCAAGTCGGTAATATTGACTCGGTGGTGGTAGCAGAGCGCCCAAAGCTAAAGGGGCATATTGCGGCCATGCGCGATCGCCTAGCCACGGTGCTGCAAATTCAGCCTGAACAGATCGGCATTAAAGCCACCACAAACGAAAAACTCGGCCCAGTCGGCCGAGAAGAGGGGATTGCTGCCTATGCCGTGGCTTTGTTAGAAGCCATTTGAATCCCTTGGCTCCTCTAGGGCCGCTGGTGCTGGCTGACTCAGGTAAGTGTAGACAATCCGGGAAACATCGCGCATAAAATCCCATCCTTTGGGGTCATCGTAGGGAGTTTTAGCAATCACGGCTGCCATGTAGCGCTTTCCGCTCGGCATTCTAACCAGGCCTGCATCTCCTAGCATGAAGCCAATATCTCCGGTCTTATGGGCAATCACAGCGCCTGGGCCGACACCTGCTGCCAGCAGTTTCCGATTCTTTGTCCTAGTCAGGATGCCAAAGGCTTGCTGTTGGGTCTGGGGTGAGAGCAACTTGCCTTGCTCAAGCTGTAAAAGCAAATAGACCAACTCTTTGGGCGTGGTGGTATTTGTCCCCCGCAAGTCAGGCAACCAATTCCGAATCGTCGTTTGTTGCAGTCCCCAACTGCGAAACCGCTGATTAACGACGGTTGCGCCTCCCAAGCGGCGCAGGATCATGTTGGTGGCTGTATTGTCGCTGATCACACTCATTTGGGTGACGGTGTGCAGGGCGCTGAACTTACTCCAAGGGCGTAAAAATTGCATTTCACCCGACCCAGAGGCGATCATTTCTGGGCGCATGGTCAGCGTTTCATCCAGTCGGACTTTGCCAGCATCAACAGCTTGGAAAAATGCAACCAAAATCGGCAGCTTAATAATGCTAGCGGCGGGGAAAACTTGGGTTCCATTCAGGTCAGCATAATTGCCGTTGTCCATATCCAAGAAAAACATCCCAGTTCTGAAGGCAGGGTAGCGGGTGCGGTAAGTTGCTAAACGCTGCTGGAGCCAGGTTAAAGGTTGTCCCAAAGGCAAAACCCCCAAGTCTGGCGTAGCAGACGGGGCAGTTAGGGGAGTTGAGGCTTGAGCAATTGCAGTGGGCACTGTAGGTTGATGAGCAAATTGATAGGGCTGATCTGCCCTGGCTGGTTCTGAAATCAAAACCGCACTTACGATACTCGGCAACAGCCATCTCAGTTTCACTTGATTTTCTCCGAGTCAAATTAAAAAAATCGATTGTCATTTATTATCCGTCGATCGCCAGCAGAAGCAATTAAATAGCGATCAGAGTATTACTCTCGCTGTCGCTGGAACCGGGTAGTCTGATCGCATCGAGTCTTGCTTGCAGAGGGTTTGAGTTAAAAAGTATGAGTAATCCTGGATCAAAATACCGTCCAAAAGTATGAAGTTCCTTGTGATTCTGCTGATCAGGGTTTTAAATAAGGCAGGATTGAAATTGAACAGGTTAAATAGGGTAGTAAATTAATGGACACTTGTGCTGAATCTGCCTACAGTGCTCCACTGGCAGGATTAGGAGAACAACAGATGTTTATTGCACCTAGCAGCAAGGTGCTTCCTACGTTTCTCAGGACAATTCGGACAGTCGGATTAGTAATGGCAGTGGTAATACTGTTTGCCCTCCGGCTGACAGAGCAGCTAATTATTACGATCGCCGCTTTACTATTAATGGCTTTTGACATTCCTGACTCGCCAACCCAGGTGATATCCAAGCCTGCGCCATTTGCTCCCAAGCTAGAAGCCACTGTAGAAAACGGGTTTGATGGCGATCGCTTTCAAATTGCCGACCCGTGGTAACGACTTCTAGCACTTAACCTAATGGGACTCTATAGCTCAAAAGCCTCGCAATGCGAGGCTTTTGAGCTGTCAGGCTTGTTTTGTTGACTAGGCGATTCGGTTCTCTAGATACTGCCCAATCATTTGCTCTTGACCAGCGCGAGAAATGATGGTTTGGCGAGTGCGATACTGGGTGCCAATTAGCTTGACTTCTTCTTCAAACACATTGCCGCTGTACTCGGTGCGTAGGCACATTGTCTTCGGGTCGCGCATTGAGAATTGGGCAATCACTGGCTTGGTGGTCGAAAAGCCGCGATCGCGATACAGGCCTGTTCCCAGCACACCAAAAACAGTAGAACCCTGCATCTGCTTAGGACTCGGCCCGATGTAATTACTGTCCCAAGTCGTGAGGACACCGCAGGTTAAGGCGGTTTCGTCTGCCAGTTGATGTAAGTGAGCCAGCTCAATTAGCTGTGAATCTCCTTGAGCTAAAAACTTGACGGTCAAAAGGCTAACAACTTCTTGAGCTTCTCCGGCTCCGTCTTTGAGGGTGTAGTAGCGACGCTGCGATCGCCACTCTCCCTCAGATTGCTGAAAAAACGCTTGCACCAGGGATGCCAAAGAGAGCTGAGCTGTTTGCGATACCATCTGAACCAAACCTCACCAAGACTAAAGTTTCAATACTGCGTAAACAAGCACCTAAGTCAAGCTGTTTGCGAAATTTTTACACTCCTTCATGCTACTTCATATTATTCAAACTGTCGTCCAGCCTTTCTTCAGCAATGCCAGAAAAGTGGCATACCCCTTAGAAATTTCCGGGGGATCGGCAACAACGTATTCTGGAAAATTTTCGTAGGGAAACCACGGCTCGGAGGGATGATGCCGCAAGTGCAAAGCGCAGTCGATCGCCCCTTCAAGTTTCCAGGTCATCTGCCCTGACCCCAATAACTTAGCCATAATCTCCTCCTGCTTGACCTCAGCATGGCCAAAAGTTGCCTTAAATCCTCCCTGACTTTGACAGTTTTTCTGTAAAAATCTGTAACCGTCGCTACATCGCTATAGACATTTTAGCCAATTTATGCGTTAGCGATTAGGGGACTAAATCTTCGAGCGCCGCCCCGATCACCTGATGGCTGGGGTCTTGTCTGAGTTGAGCCAGCGCATCTTTGGCTGCTGGGTGTTCAAACTGCTTCAGCGCATAGGCGACTCGCACCCGCAGGCGATCGCTCGGAGCATCCTTAAGCACCAGCAAATGAGACAGGGCGGCTGCCTGTTGCCGAGTCTGGGCCAGCGATCCCAGCGCATCGACTGCCGTTTCTTGGACGGGCTGATCTTCACCCTTGAGCGCTTCTTGGCAAACCTCTAACACTTCTTCAGCGCAGCCTAATTCAACCAAGGCAGCTAAAATGCTGCGCCGCACCAGCCAGTGATCATCCTGCACAAACGCTTGCACCAAATGAGAGGCTGAAATTCGTCCAAACAGCGATAAAGAGTTGGCGGCTTCGGCCCGCACGTTCGGCGTATTGTCAAATTTCATGATCTGAAGCAGCAGGGCAAAGGATTTGTCGATCCGCTGTTTGCCTAAACCCATCGCCACAAACGATCGGACTAAAAACTCAGAGTCGTGTAAATGGCGGCTCAAAATCGGAACTGCCACCTCTGAAGGGTAATCTTTGAGGGCAGCGATCGCCTTGAGACGATATTGAAAATCCGGGTTTTGCAGATCGGTTTCGATTTGCTGAAGATCCATAGGTGTGAGTAGTAGCAGCTTTCTCCACTCTATGGCAAAGTGCTGAGGGCTGGGTTTGATTGGATTCACGTCAGGATTTTGATTTGCCAACCAGCTTAAAATCATCACAGATTTAGGGCGGCCCGCTAATGCAAAAATGGGAGTGGTTTGAGTCCTGAATTTAAGTTGAATTTTGACCATGGCACCACTGAGCGAAAAAGTTCGAGAGCTGATCCAAAAAGCCAGAATTGTCAGCTTTTCAACTTGGCAAGACAGCCATTCTGTGGACTCGATCGCCCTTTTCCAGGCCGCCGATGACCAAGGGTGTTACTTGACTGATCAAGAGCTTGAGCAACTTCAAACCCTGTCGCCCCAGTCCTCGCAGCTATTGCCAGTTGTTCAACTGCTGCGCGATCAGGTCAGCGAAATTGTTGATGAAGCCAGAGCGCAGGTCATCCAAACTTTTCCCAACATGACTGAACCGGGAGGCGGACTTTACCCGCCAGAACGGGCTGCTGCCTGCTGGCGAGACTTTTGGCACTTTTTACGCTGCATTACCTACGGCATTGTCGGTCAGCGAACGGATTACACCAGTTCCGAAGGACTGCATTACATGCAACTGCTCTATCAAGAATTGCAGGTGCCGCTTGATGCAATGGTGGTCGGGCTAGAAGGAATCAAGACGGCTAGCTTAAAGCGGGTTGCCCCAGACCAGTCAGCCACCCTTGCCCCCTACTTCGATCGCCTGATTGAGCAACTCAAGCAATTTCGTGATTAGTCTTGACGATAGGTATGTCGAATCAGATAGGTGAACTGATTTAGAATTTTCTAGGTTACGGTTCTGAAAGCTTTATTCTGAATCTTCGAGGGCTAACTTGGCGGCTGCGGCAACCTGTGGGTGCGCGTCCTTCTGCAAAAATTTTAGAGCTGACTGACTTTGGGGACAGGGTAAATTGCCTAAAGCCTCTGCTAACCGTTTCCGCAGCATCCAGTCATTGGAGTTGACAAAGCTGAGCAGGCGATCGACGTGTTCAACCGCGCCAATTTCGCCTAGCGCCATCACCGCCGCCTCTTGCAGCAGTGTATTTGAGCTAGCTAGCGCCTCTAGCAAAACAGCTTGGGCCTGAAGGTCGCGCAAATTGCCGAGGGCAACCGCAGCGCTGAACTGGACTAACCAGCTTGTATCTTCATAAAAAGCGTGACGCAGACAATCGACGGCGCGCTTGTCTTCCAGATAGCCTAAGGCTCCGGCAGCCATCGCTCGCACGTTATAGTCTGGGTCAGCGTTTAATAGCTCGGTCAGAATCGACCAATTTTCGGGCGTTTGCTTAATGCCAAGTGAGAAAGCTGCCATGCCGCGAATCTGGACATTTTCATCGGCGATCGCCTGCTTCAGCAATGGATAGGCATCTTGGACAGAAATGGTTTCTTTTTTCAGCTCAATCAAAGCCAACACCCGATCTTTTAAAATTGGGCTTTTAAGCTGGGCAGCCAGTTGTTCTAGGCTAGGATGAGCGATCATTTTTGCCTAAGCAGATAAAAGCAATCTCTAGTTTGACTATCTCTGATCTCTGGGGTCAGTTGCGAATAATCGGTGCAAAAATTTATAGTCAGAAATTGGTCTGCCAGGCATACCTCGGCGAGCTATTCCTGGCGGGGTTTAATCCTTCAGAATCTACATGCGGTTGCTGTGGTCTAAGCGGGGGATGGCAAATTTGGGACTGGCAATTTTTGAACTTAAACAATAATCAGCGGCTATGATCCAAGTATGCTCTGCTGCTCAGATTTCAAGCAGATGATTTGGTAGTTATGACGATCGCGATCGGCATGGTGCAAGTTAAAGGCTATCCCTCTCTGCTGCAGGTCGCAGATGCGATGGTGAAAAGTGCTCAGGTGGCGGTGGTAAGCTGCGAGCAAGTCGGGGGTGCCTACTGGACTGTCGTGATCCGAGGCGACGTTGGCGAAGTGAATGCAGCCGTCAAAGCTGGGATTGATGCTGTCCGCCATGTCGAGGGCGGTGAGTTAGTTTCCCATCAAATTATTGCCCGCCCGAATGACAACCTGGAATTTGTCTTACCCGTCAACGCTCCATCGGGTCAGCCTGCCGATGATTTTTTGCTCTAGACCATGCAGAAATACCTACGGATACTGAGGCAGTTTTGGGGAGCCGCGATCGCGGCTGAAATGGAATATCGGGCTAACTTTTTGCTGGCTAGCCTCAGTAGTCTAGGGAACCTTGCCGGTAGCCTGTTTGGACTATTTTTGTTCTACCGCCAAGGCTATACGTTTAGCGGTTGGTCTTGGGATGAGGCGCTGATTGTCTTAGGCATCTTCACGCTCCTCCAGGGATTTTCGGCCAGCTTTTTGGTGCCAAATCTAAACCGGATTGTCCGCCATGTTCAAGAAGGAACCTTAGATTTTGTCTTGCTCAAACCGATTAGCAGTCAGTTTTGGCTTTCCACCTACACCCTTTCACCTTGGGGGTTGCCAGATTTGCTGTTTGGATTAATTTTGATTGGCTATGCCGGGCATCAACTCGATTTGCCATTCACTAGCTACTTAGTCGGCATGATTCCGCTTGGCTTTGGCTTGATCAGCTTGTATAGCCTTTGGTTTATGTTAGGAGCCACTAGTATTTGGTTTGTCAAAATCTACAATGTGACCGAAGTATTGCGGGGGCTAGTTGAAGCCGGACGGTTTCCGATGGCGGCCTACCCAGCCAGCTATCGGATTTTCTTTACATTTGTAATTCCGGTTGCATTTTTAACCACTGCTCCAGCCGAAGTAATTTTAGCCCGCTCTCAAACAAGTTGGCTTCTAGCCTCAGCTTGCTTGGCAGCAGGACTATTCTATACGTCTAGCCGATTCTGGCAGTTTGCTTTGCGCTTTTATACGAGTGCCTCTAGTTAGCTTCCTCAGACCAGCTTCTGATCGTCAGACCTAAATGCCGCTGTTTTGATGTTGGGTTTACGCTTCATCCCTTTGACAATCAGGAAGGGGTTCTGGCAAAATAACTCCTACGGGGGGTGAAACCAAACAGCATTTGTGTAGCTGTCTTAAACGAATCGATCGAATGGATCAGAGTTATTAATTAGATTAAGAATATTAGAGAGCATTGACGGTATTAATGTTCTCAGCCATCGAGTCAACAGTCTTGTTGAGTAATTAACGCCTGACGAGCATCAGCGACACCTGCATAGGGACTTATTGTTTCGCATATAAATAGCTAGCGATTTTGCTCGAAGTCCGCTATTATCCCATCTAGGGATAGCCTCCCTCAACTCACTCCTCAAGTCCAACTCAAAACCTTTAGCTAACGCAACGGACAACGCTGTGATCGCTTCGCTGTTTTCTAGGGCTAAACAGGGCTTGGGGGTAGAACTTACCCCAGAGCGTGTCAATATTGCCCAACTGCAACAATTAAAGTCAGGAATCAAGATGACATCTCTGTCATCGGTTCCGATGCCTGAAGGGGCGTTTCATGACGGCCGGATCGTTGATGTGATGGCGATCGCCGATGCTATTCGGCAGGGGTTAGAGGAGAAGAAAGTTAAGCTCAAGCAAGCTGCGAGTGCCGTCCCAATTGGAGAGGCAGTGATTCGCTTGATCAAGCTGCCGGCTGAGCTGGATGATTTTGAACTCAGAGACATGGTGCTCAATCAAGAGGCGGCGCTTTATTTGCCTTTTCCAAGAGAAGAAGCAGATGTAGACTACCAAAAACTAGGAACCACGATCGATGAGGATGGGATTGAGCGGGTAGAAGTCTTGCTCGTCGCTACGCCGAAAGAAATTACTGAGTCTTATATTAATGTCTTTGCCCAGGCTGGTCTGCAACTGAATTTTTTGGAAGTCAGTAGCTTTGCCCTGATGCGCACCATTCGCAACCAGCTTTTGCAGTTTGCCCCCGGTGAAGCAGTAGCAGTTGTAGATATTGAGTACGACGGGACTGAAATTAGTATCGTCATGGATGGGATTCCCCAGTTCAACCGCAAGGTGCCAATTGGTACCCAGCAAATTCAGGCCGCGATTAGTCGAGCCATGAACTTGCCAACCGCGATGGGGGTTGATTTGCTCAGCAGCATGACGGTGCCCGTTAGCCCCACGGATGGCGGTGCCAGTAATCCTAGCGCTGCCGCCATTATCAGAGTCTTGGGCGATTTGGCCGATGAGATTCGGCGCTCGGTAGATTTCTACTTAAACCAGGGCGAAGATTTAGAAATTGCTCAAGTTTTACTGGCTGGGCCGGGGGCAGGCGTGGGGCAAATTGACGAGTTCTTTACCCAGCGGTTGAACTTAACGGCAACCTTGGTTGACCCAGTCGAAAATTTGGGGCTACAGCTTCCGCAAGATGTTTCTGCCGAAAAGCGGCCAGGGTTGGGAACGGTGGTCGGGTTGGGTTTACGAGGGGCACAGTAATGTTTTCAATTGATATTAATCTGCTCAGAGATCGGCCGGGCTTTGGCAAAGAGGAAGTCTCACGCGGCGGTGTGGCGGCTGGCCCAGTCGATAATACCCCGATCATTTTAGGGGGCGTGGTTGCAGCAGCGGCGGTGGGGTTGGTGCTACTGGGTTCAGCCCTCCTGACTTTTCGGAATCAACAACTGGCTGAACAAGAGCGAAATCTGGATGACCAACTGGCTAAAATTGCCCCTCAGTTGTCTGAGCTAGATAAACTCAAAGCCGAAGAACAGCGGATCAATACCGAGACCCAAGCGCTGGCGACTGTGTTTAATCAGATCAAACCGTGGTCAGCCACCCTCCAGGATATTCGCGATCGCGTACCCCCAACGCTCCAAATCGCCAAAATTGAGCAGGCGGCACCGGCCCCACCCCCGGCACCCGCTCCCGCCGCTGCTCCGGCAGATGGTGCTGCTCCTGCGCCAGCTCCCGCCGCCGCTCCAGCCCCACCGCCTGATGGCAGTACTGCTCTGACGCTGACGGGTAAAGCTCGCTCCTTTAGCGACATCAACGATTTCGTGCTGATCCTGCAACAATCTCCTTTTCTGAAGAGCGATTCAACTAAGTTGGTGCGATCGCAGCGAGCGCCTGAAGATGCTAAAGGCCCCAGCTTGATCGACTACACAATTACCACAGCCACGACGACAACTCCTGCCTCAGCCTTGCTGCCAGAATTGAGTAAGAATGGGGCGGCTGGACTGGTCTCGCGGATTAATTTTCTGAAGCAGAAAGGAGTGATTAAGCAATGACCCTGACCGGAGAATACGCACCCTCCGCTCCAGAGCCAGAGGTAAAAGCCTATCCCCAACTTTTTGGGATTACGTTTACCCCGGTTGTGACTGGGATTCTGATCGGTGTCTTAGGGATAGGTGTGGCTGCCTACTTGGGCAATATGCTGATCCTGCCTGCCCTGCAAGAGTCTGGCAAACTGAGCGAGAGCATTGACCAAAAGCAAGCCGATCTGGCCCAAAAAGCTGAGCTGGTGAAGCAAGTCCAGGGGGTAATTGCTAGCGTTAATCGGGCCAAGTCCGGAAATCAGGAAGTGAGGGCGCTCTTTTCATCCCAGGCTGCTCTCGATACACTGCTGCTTGACTTGAACAAAATGATTGTTCAGAACCAAGCTCAACTGCTTAAATTCGAGCCGACAGATCCCGTGATTGTGACGGATTCATCGCTGGGGGGAGATTTAAATAACAAGCTGAAGCGGCAGGTAACGGCGGTTTCGTTCAAGGGCAGTTTTAGCCAGACCCTGAATATTCTGCAAACCATTGATCGCTTGCAAACGCTTTTGGTGGTTCAAAAACTAACAACGGAGGTGCAAGCTGAGGCAAAAGAGTCTACGGGGCGAGACCAAATTACTTCTACTTTTGAGCTAGTTGCCTATGTTCCGCTGACTCCCGAAGAAATTGCGGCGGCGGCTCCCCCCCCAGCGGCAGCTCCCCCCCCTTAATTTTTGATGGCTTGCCCGCCGGTTGAGCGCAATAAACGATTTGACGATTAATAATTTTGATCATTTGTTGAAGAGGAGTGAAAAGTGAAACGGTATCAAGGATTAGATGCGATCGCGATCGCTGGTGCAGCCGCTTTGTTGGTTGCTGCACCTCAACCCAGTTGGGCAGCTCAAACCGAAATTACCGGAGTTAAACTCAACCCAACCTCAACCGGGTTGCAGCTAATCTTTAATACTCAGGGCAATAACCGGCCGCCCGTGTTTACGGTCAATCGCGGCAATACTGCGATCGCTGACATCAGCAATAGCCAACTCCGCTTACCAGACGGGCCAAACTTCCGCCAAGAAAATCCAGCCCCCGGCGTGAGCGCGATCGAAATTGTCCAGCTCGATGCCAGCACAATTCGGGTCACGGTGACGGGGACTGGGGCAGCCCCGACTGGCGAGGTGATTCGTCGGGATGCTGGCGGTGGACTGGTGCTCAATTTTGCGTCGGTTCAACAACCGGCTGGCCCAAGCGCAGCCAGCCAAACTCAGCCCAACACCATGGGGCAGCGCCCAGCCGCAGCCCCGCCATTTATGCCGCGCGCCGTTGCCCCCCCGGTTGGCGATATGTCGGTTGGGCCAATTGATCCAAATCCAGATGTGATTGATTTAAACACCAGCGAGCGGATTCCTCGCTTGCTGCTGCGGGAAGCACCCGTCCGAGAGGTATTGACGCTATTGGCGAGAGCGGCTGGGGTGAATGTGGCGTTTGCGGAAGCGACGAGTGACGCTACCACTGGCGCTCCTGCCGGAACGGGGCAGACGATCTCTTTAGATATTGAGAATGAATCGGTGCAGGATGTTTTCAACTATGTGCTGCGGGTGACTGGCTTACAAGCCAATCGGGTCGGACAAACTATTTTTGTGGGTAAAAATTTGCCACCAGAAGCCCAAAACCGAATTGTGAAAACAATTCGCCTCAATCAAATGCGGGCTACCAGTCAGCAAACTACGGTACAAACCCTATCCTCTGAGGCTCAGACCGGGGGTAGTGTTAGTCAAGGTACTGGTGGGGGGGTAACTACGTCTTCAGGCACAACGGCTCTAACCGCAGTTAACCGACAAAATACCATCACCGATAATATTACCCAGCAAGGGGCGCTGGAAATCCTGGAATCTTATGGGGCTAATGGTGGGGCGGGGGCGGATGGCGCTACTACAGGCAATTTATTGGCTGGATTGCAAGTTGTGGCGGACGCTCGCACTAACAGTGTTACTTTAATTGGCACCCCGCGTAAAGTGGAACTTGCTACTTCAGTTTTGACTCAGTTGGATGTGCGGAAAAGACAGGCGCTGATCAATGTCAAGTTTGTTGACGTAAACTTGCTCAATTCTCAACAATCTAATGCGGATTTTCAAACTAATTTTGGTACGAGTCTGTTTGGAGCAATTTTTGATGCTACGGGTTTAACTCTTCAGAGAGGCACTCAACCTTCGGGTACTTTAGCGCCACAAGCTTTTCCTGGTGTTATTCTCGAAGATGGAGGTATCAGGCAGCCAATTGCTTTTCCTGGTATCTCAATACCTGGGTTACCGGTTGGAGACACGGTTAGTAATTTCTTTGCTAGTCTAGTTATCCAAATTCAATCTGGTAATGCCAAAATCCTCACTAACCCGACCTTGCTGGTTCAAGAGGGGAGTGCTGCGCAGGTAAACTTGACTCAAGAAATTTTTTCAGGCATTGAATCAACAGTGTCAAATGTTGCTACTTCATCGGGTGGTGCCACTACAGGTACTCAAATTAGGCCAATCATTCGTCCTGCTGGAGTCATTTTCAATGTGACTGTTGATCGGATTGATGATAACGGTTTTATCACTTTGAACATCTCTCCAGAGGTGAGTTCTCCATCAGGAACCTACAGTGTTGTCTTTCCGGGCGTATCCAACCCTTCAACCGGTACCTTGCTTGCCCAGCGACGCTTAGAAACAGGACAAATTAGACTACGAGATGGGCAAACGCTCCTCTTGAGTGGGATTATTCAAGATATTGATCGATCTAGCGTCACCAAAATTCCAATCCTGGGCGATATTCCTCTTCTTGGCAGGTTATTCAGACGTGAATCTAATCAGAAGCAGCGACAAGAGCTGGTGGTGCTGGTCACGCCTAAGATTGTTGATGATTCACAGTCATCTAACTTTGGTTACCAGTACTCGCCAGGGCCAGGTGCTCCGCCTGCTGCGCCGTAAAGCCAATGTGGCACTCAATCCGATCGATGAGTAGGGAGTTATCCCTACTCATCGACTTTTGTGTGACCTACTTTGAAAAGAGATGCTCATGACGGGTTGGGAGCGATCGCTCATAATGTCTCGTGTACAAATCATAGAAAGCCCAATCAATTCTGGTGACTTCTAATCCGGTTCTTACCTCCGGCTAAGCGCTCAGGTCGAAGCCTAGAATCTGAAGGATTACTTCGCACCCTCAGAACCTATTTTTGAAAGATGGCTTTTATCTGAAATTAATTTGCAGAATTAAAAATAGTTACTGGCGGCAATTTTTCGACTGAGGTGGTTATGCGATCGCCCGCAAAACATAATTGCGACGGGTTAAAAGAGGCAGGAGTGAGCAAAATTAAAGCGATTAACGTAAAGGAATGTAACTGCTTGCTCGCTTTTTTGCCATTGCACCCCAAAAATTAGTGTCTGCGATCGGGTTGAAAATTTGGCAGCTCAGACAACTTGAACTCACGCTAAAAAGCTTGATTTACAAAGGTTTCAGCTTAATTAAAAAATATTCTTTAAGCGCAATTTGAGCATAAAATGCATAGAAAACCCTGAGATCCATATATCTTAAAGGTTTCAACGATCCATATCCGTCTTGGCTATTCTAGAATAAGGCATCGGAACTTCGAGGCTGTGAGACTTTCAGCCATTTTGGCTCAAGTTTTCTCACCAGTTAGAAAATCTAAGTCTTTAGTTTGTTGCCAAAGGCGGAAGATTCGGAGTTACAAGTCACTGAGTAAAGCCCAGAAAGTCAACCTTTAAGAGGAGCTAAACGCATGAACAAAGGAGAATTGGTAGACGCAGTTGCTGACAAGGCTAGCGTGACCAAAAAGCAAGCAGATGCTGTTTTATCGGCTGCACTAGAAGCAATTGTGGAAGCTGTTTCTACGGGCAATAAAGTTACGCTAGTCGGGTTTGGCTCTTTTGAGCCCCGCGAGCGTAAAGCCAGAGAAGGGCGTAATCCTAAAACTGGGGCCAAAATGGAGATTCCAGCCACCAAGGTGCCCGCTTTTTCTGCCGGAAAGTTGTTCAAGGAAAAGGTGGCTCCACCGCCTGCTCCTGCCAAGGGCAAAAAGAAGTAAACGTTTCTGGTAGTCTCCAATTTTTAACAATTTCGAGTAGCGTCAGCATCGCTGACGCTACTCGAAATTGTTGACTAAGACTGTAGTTGCTCGTTCTAGGAAAAATCTTTGTCACGACCGCTACATGGGGGTAACTTGGCTTGGGCGGCGGCGCTTGCCGGTTGCCCTCTAAGTTTGATTCTAGATTTTTCTGCCAGCATTAATCCTTTGGGGCCGCCCCAGTCAGCGATCGCCGCGATTCAGGCTGCTTGCGATCGCCTGAGTGCCTATCCAGATCCCAGCTACAGTTCATTGCGCCAAAGCTTGGCCAACTATCATCACCTGAATCCTGACTGGGTGCTTCCAGGCAACGGTTCGGCAGAGTTACTGACTTGGGCAGGGCGAGAATTGGCTCAACTTGAGCAAACCCTCCTCCTAACCCCCGCCTTTGGCGATTATGGGCGGGCAATGCAGGCGTTTTCGGGATCAGTCCGTCCATACCCATTGCCGATTGCCACAAATAGCCAATCTTTGGACGCAGCAGAAGCCTTGGCTGGTTGTTTGAGCCTGACCGAGCAATCTTCAAATCAACTCGGACTATTACTGAATAACCCCCATAACCCGACCGGGTTGCTATTCTCCCTAGAGAGTTTGCGTCCCTGGCTAGAGCGATTTGCTTTGGTTGTGGTCGATGAGGCATTTATGGATTTTCTGCCCCCGACAGAGCAGCAAAGCCTGATTGATCTGGTGCCAGAGTATGAAAATTTGGTCATTTTGCGATCGCTGACCAAGTTCTACAGCCTGCCAGGATTGCGAATTGGCTACGCGATCGCTCAGCCTGAGCGGCTGCAACGCTGGCAGCAGTGGCGAGATCCCTGGCCGGTAAACGTTTTGGCTGAAGCAGCGACTCAGGCCATTTTGGCTGATACTGAGTTTCAAGCTCGAACGTGGGCCTGGCTCCCTCCAGCTAGAGCACAACTCTACAACGGCTTAACTGCCCTACCGGGACTGACGCCACTGCCAGGGGCAGCAAATTTTTTGTTGGTGGAGTGCCAGCGCCCTGTGGAGCAAGTGCAGGCAAAATTGCTGCAACACGCCCAAATTTTGATCCGTGACTGCCAGAGTTTTCCAGAATTGGGCGATCGCTATTTTCGGGTGGCAGTCCGCACGGAAGCCGAAAACCAGCGTTTGCTAATGACTCTGGCAGAAGTCCTCTAAAGGGCAACCCTGCTAGTCACTGTTTATAGCGATTGAAAATTATTTCTAGTAACCAGATTTGTTCGTCTTCACTCATTTTGAGAATCAGAGAGATGAGCGCCCGTTCGACATCGGTGAGTTGTTGTCTCAGTCCACCGGAAGTTTCCAGTTCAGCCAGTAAAGTGGCGATTTTGCGGTCAATGCTGGCGGCTTGTCGTTTGGCGGAGACCTCTGCTTGCAGTTGATTCAGCTTTTGCTCCAGCCAGCGGGGTTCTTCTTTTTGCCACTGTTGCTCTAAAATCTCTTTCAGCATTGGATTCCATTTGTACTTGAATCCTAATCCGGTTGCCATGGCGTCTAGTTCATCGGGTTGCAGGTCAAATTCTTGCTTTAGCCGACCGTAAACCCAACCATCTTTCCACAGTCCTTGTCGCTTTTCTGAAAGCAGGGCATTAAACCGATCGACAAATTCTTGACGCATATTGTTCAGTGAAATTATTGAGCACGAATCATCATTTACCGTAGCTATGTTTGACTTTTTCGAGCCATTCGCTGACTAAAATTTGCACTTCTGTTAAGACTTGCTGCTGCCGCAACTCGCTGATGAGCGCCTGTTGAACGTGCTGGACTAAATTCTGGGTTAGCTCTGCTCCGACTGAATCAGCCATTGAGCTGGTCAGAATGTTGTAGGTAGACTGAACAATTTCTGTCGCTAGACGCTCGGTTAATTGGCTGGGCAATCCTCCCAAACCAGGCAAGCTCTTAAGGGTGCTGTAGGCAGGAGCCTGGCTTAAAATTTGTTCAATGTTGTGGCGCAGAATCGCTTCTACATCGGGTTGGATGCGAGGCAACACATCATAAACGGTGACTTTGACCAAGAGGCTGGCGATCGCCGCCACTTCATTGACGCTATCTGGCTGATATTTAGTCAAAGCTTGGGATTGCGCTGGCTGGAGCAACCAGGAAAAATCTCCCCGCCGCAGGGTTGCCTGAACTTGACTCAGCACTTGGAGCACGACTGCCTGACTCAGCTCTTGGGCAATGCTGGTCACAAACCCCTGCGTTACCTGCCGCCTAATCCGCTCTAGGTTGACTAATTTGGCTTGATGCAGCCGAATTTCAACCGGAATAATTCGCAACCAGCCCCAAGAGGGTAGAAACAGCCAAAACGGAAAGAACAGCAGCACATCGTACCAGCGCCACAGCATCGCATCTCGCCAGCTTAAACCCGGATGGCGGCGGCTAATCACAAACGTCCGGGCAGCGAACTCTAGGGCAAACAGGACGTTGAACCAAATGTCTAGTTGACCAAAATCATCAGTAAAGTTGCCCGTCTCATCGAGAGAGCGAAAGTAGTTGGTTTGAATTAGGGGGACAATTTGGGCGTTGAACCAAGTTATCTCTTTTGACCAAGTGGCCGGAGTGAGGTATTTTGAACTCCAAAAAATGTTGAAAGATTGACGAGCCGAGGTATTGACAGTTGTGCCAAAAATTCGCGATCGCATTCTGCTTTTGATCTTCTCTAAGGCCCCACTTTTGTTGGCCAACTGAAATGGATTGGTTTCAATCATTTCACTGCTGAGTTTGCCCAAGCGGTTGAGGGTGGCTTGCGCTTGGGGCGACTCTAGCCCAAACTGATTCACCTGCTGCTGGAGCTGTTGGACAGTTTCTAAATATTGCTGGGTTTCCCGGTAGGGTTCAATCCCTTTAATTGGGTCATACCACTCGGTAATTTGAGGCGGCATTTGCAGCCTGACCCCAACTTTAATCAAGGGAATTTGAATTTTGCCTTGGAGCCAAAAGTCTCGCCAGGGGACATAGCTGAGGTCAAACAAGACCAACCCCAGATTGGCTGTAGCGACGATCGCCATGACTCGTTCAAACCAAAGGCGCTGAGGACGAACACGAACTAAAGACTTCATAGGGAATCTGGTAGCGAGCTTCCGATTTGGGTTCTGAGATTAGTCACCTGATTAATTGTGACATTGCGCTGACCCATGACTCGCGCAAACAAAGCCGTCGGCAAAACTTCTTCCACCGTCCAAACGCCAGGCTGATTCAGTTCTCCGGTCAATAGCAACTGGGCCAAACTGCCGGTGCCGTAGCCAGCCGCGATCGCCGTGTCGGGCAAAAACAAGCTGGAAGAGACGGTGGCAGGTTGACTATTTTTAACTCCCTCAACTTGGGAGCAAATTGCCACCCCAACTCCGCTCCAGCGATCGGTGACTTGAGTTGTGGTGTAACTCCCCCAGGCCAAAAAATTTTGCACTGCTGGATTTTGGAGCCAGGTCTTGGGCAACTGATGGGCGATCGCCCAGGTGATGTGATTGTAAACATCCGGCAATGAGCCAAACTTTGTCACCACGGTTTGGACAGTCGGAAAAGCCTGGGGCAGCGTGTAGGCTTCCGGCATGTCAAACCAGTAAACCGGAGCCGCCCCATAGGGAGCCGGAAACTTGACGATTTCGCGATCGCTGTAGGGCATCACGGTCTGCCACTCCCCCTGTCGCCAGACCGGGAAGGGGTGCTGTAGCCCCAAAAAGGTGGTTTTCATCACTGTTTGTCCGGCTCCACCCGACCCGGCCACCACGTAGCTGAGATGAATTTGGTCAGCTCGGTCAAGCGCTTCCACATCTTGCCGCACCATGCTGTTAGAAATACCCGGAAAAATGCCCGTATTCACAACCGCAGTCATTCCAGCCTGCTCGGCTGCTGCCCGATAATCTAAAGACTGGATCGTAAAAGAGCGATGATCGCTGACATCTAGGTAATTGACCTGCTGCTGGAGGCAGGTTTTGAGAACGCGGCTATCGCGATGCAAAAACGGCCCCGCGCAGTGAATGACCAAATCAGCCCTAGCGATCGCCGGCACTAGTCCCGGCTGATCCGCCAGCTCAAGCCGTAAAAATTTAACCCCTAACCGGTGGGCCACCTGCTCACCCACACTCGGATGGCGGCCTGTAATTGTCACCTCGGCCGGACTGTACGCCAACAAATCGGCGGCAACGCTCTGGCCAATCCGTCCGGCTCCACCAATCACTAAAACCTGTTTCATTGCGGCGATCGCTCTCTTTCACGCATGATATAGCGATCTGATTTAGATTGGACAAAAGGTTTCCTTTTGTAATTCCAAGCGGCGACCACTCTCAAATCCCCTAGCGGCAAAGGGGCAGATTATCATAGAAACTAGCCCGACAGCGCTTTTTGCATCTAAGGATTACGTTATGCCTGCTTCAGAGCCATCTGCCCCAATTGCTGCGCCAGCATCGCCCGTTTCTCTGCCCCGGACTGGCGAATCGGAAACGCTGAAGCAAATCCGGCACACAACCTCTCATGTGCTGGCGATGGCGGTGCAAAAGCTATTTCCAAAAGCGCAAGTCACAATTGGGCCTTGGATTGACTACGGGTTCTACTACGACTTCGACAACCCAGAACCGTTTACCGAAAAGGATCTAAAAGCGATCCAAAAGGAAATGGTCAAAATTATCAAGCGCAAGCTGCCCGTCAGCCGAGAAGAAGTCAGCCGAGAAGAGGCTGAGCGGCGGATTCAAGCGATCAACGAACCCTACAAGCTAGAAATCTTAGCCGGACTGCAAGAGCCAATTACGATCTATCACCTTGGCGATCAGTGGTGGGATTTGTGCGCTGGCCCCCACGTTGCCAACACGGCAGATTTAAATCCAGAGGCGATCGCCCTCGAAAGCGTGGCCGGCGCTTACTGGCGCGGCGATGAAACCAAAGCCCAACTCCAGCGGATTTATGGCACCGCCTGGGAAACCCCAGCGCAATTAGCCGAATATCAGCGCCGTAAAGAAGAAGCCCTCAAGCGTGACCACCGCAAGCTGGGCAAAGAACTGGGGCTGTTTGTGTTTAGTGACCAAGTCGGGCCGGGGCTACCGCTGTGGACGCCCAAGGGGACAGTTTTGCGATCGCTTTTAGAAGACTTTCTGAAGCAGGAGCAACTGAAGCGGGGTTATTTGCCCGTTGTCACTCCCCACATTTCCAGGGTCGATTTGTTCAAAACCTCTGGGCATTGGCAAAAGTACAAAGAAGATATGTTCCCGCTGATGAGCGAGAACGAAGGCGATCGGCTGGCAGAACAAGGGTTTGTGATGAAGCCGATGAACTGCCCCTTTCACATTCAAATCTATAAAAGCGAACTGCGCTCCTATCGCAATTTGCCGATGCGCCTAGCCGAGTTTGGCACCGTCTATCGCTACGAGCAATCGGGTGAGTTGGGTGGATTGACCCGTGTGCGCGGCTTTACGGTTGATGATTCTCACCTGTTTGTTACTCCTGAACAACTGGATGCTGAGTTCCTGAGCGTTGTCGATTTAATCTTGACTGTGTTCAAACAGCTACAGCTCAAGAACTTTAAAGCTCGACTCAGCTTCCGCGATCCGGCATCGGACAAATACATTGGCTCCGATGAAGCTTGGAGTAAGGCAGAAGGAGCGATTCGTCGGGCTGTGGAAACTCTCGGCATGGAGCACTTTGAAGGCATTGGCGAAGCAGCCTTTTATGGGCCAAAGCTGGACTTTATTTTCCAAGATGCCCTAGAGCGGGAGTGGCAGTTGGGAACGGTTCAAGTTGATTACATTCTGCCAGAACGGTTCGACCTGGAGTATGTGGCTGAAGATGGGACTCGCCAGCGCCCGGTCATGATCCACCGCGCCCCCTTTGGTTCCCTAGAGCGGCTAATCGGAATTCTCATTGAGGAGTATACCGGCGATTTCCCGCTCTGGTTAGCGCCTATGCAGGTGCGGTTGCTGCCCGTCGGCGATGAGCAACTGCCTTTTGCTCAACAGGTAGCGGCTCAAATGCTAGCCCAGGGACTACGGGTGGAAGTCGATACCAATGGCGATCGCCTCGGTAAGCAAATCCGCAATGCTGAAAAGCAAAAAATTCCGGTCATGGCGGTGGTCGGAGCCAAAGAAGTCGAGTCGAATAGCCTCAGCCTCCGCACCCGCGCCTCTGGCGACTTGGGTGTGATTGCTGTGCCAGAAGTGCTGACAAAATTGCAGTCAGCCATTCTCAATCAAGAGCAGTTGTAGAATAGACCTCTTGCAAAAGTGGTAGACCCCTTCCGGGGTGGTGGAGTGCGTCTCACATGAGGTTCAAAATGCCACAATGATTACAATTAGCAGGTGAAGCCCATGCAAACGACAACCCTCTATGAACAAGACTTCTACGCTTGGACACAGCAACAAGCTGAGCTACTGCGCTCTGGAAAGTTGGATGATCTGGATATTGACAATCTGGTTGAGGAGATTGAATCGTTGGGCAGACAAGAGCGGCAAGAGCTAGAAAATCGCTTAGGCGTTTTGCTGGGGCATCTCCTGAAGTGGCACTACCAATCCAATGCTCGTTCCAAAAGCTGGTTTTACACGATCAAGGAGCAGCGGCGTAAAATTAATCGTCTCTTAGATCAAAACCCCAGCCTCAAGCCCTACTTGCTTCAGGCGATCGCCATTGGCTATGAAGATGGGCTACTGCTGGTGGGCAAAGAAACACCCCTCAACCCCAAGCAACTCCCCCAAATCTGCCCCTTCTCTGAGGCTGAAATCTTTGTGCAGCCCTTGGAACTGGAGCAATAACCTCCGCTCCAATTTCAGAGGCGATCGCTGAGCATTAGCGATTGGGTAGCGGTATTTAAGTAATGATTTAGGACTACCCATAAGTAAAACTAAGTCGCGTGAACCATTCTGGTGCTACATGCAAAAGCCGTGTAGCGTCACATAGCATTCCAATACACTGGAACAAAGATTGAGTGATCAGTGAGTTACCAAAAAGCTGTTTAAGCCAAGCCTACTAGCTTGGCGCTTAACTCCCAGAGTTTTTGAGCCTTGGTATCATTGAGCGCCTCATCAGACATTTCTTGCTCAAAGGAAGTCCGACCCGCTTGTTGGCGATTGCCCCAGCTCCAATAAGCCCCAGACTTGTTATAGCCTGGGTCAGCCACAACTTCAGCCAAGCGATCGCCCGCCAGTTCTTCAGTCACATAGCCGCCGGTAATATTTTTTTGGAACCAGGGAAAAACTTTCTGAAAGATCGGATAGCTATTGCGAAACAGGGCCGTCTCAGCCACGCAGCCCGGATACATCGAGCTAAAGGTAATCCCGGTTGCTTGGTGATAGCGCCGATGCAGTTCGCGCATTGTTAGCACATTGCAGAGCTTGCTGTCTTTGTAGGCTTTGCCAGGCTTGAATTTTTTGCCATCAATCATGGCGATCGGGGCTTTGAAGCCGGCTTCCATTCCCTTTAGGTCTCCCAAATCTGGCGGCGCTGGAATCGGAATTTTGCCGCCCAACTCCTTTGGATTAGCCGTAACCGTGCCCAAAATGACCAGGCGCGGCTCTTTGGCACCGGAAGTCTTTAAGTCTTCAAGCAGCAAATTGCACAGCAAAAAATGCCCCAAGTGATTGGTCGCCACACTTAGCTCATAGCCCTCCGGGCTATACATTGGCTCTTTAAGTAAAGGCATGTAGGTAGCCGCGTTGCAGACTAAGGCATCTAACGACTTGCCCGTAGCTCGAAAATCTTGGACAAACTGCCGCACGCTGGTCAGGCTAGCCAGGTCTAAATGAATAATCGTGTATTGGCTGGGCGGCATTCCCAGCCGCTGAGCCGCTGTTTCGGTTTTAGGAAGATCTCGGCAGGCCAAGATGACGTGCCAGCCCTTTTGCACTAGCGATCGGGCAGCCTGCAAACCCACCCCAGATGAAGCCCCCGTAATGATAGCGGTTGATGACTGACTCATATTGCTCAGACTCCGTTAACTGCCGTTGCTAGATTTCAGAATCTCACACCAAGGTTGCCAGACATCAATTCCCTTCACGGAAGTTAAAGTAGCTTGACACGACCAACGAAGTCAGCAAATTGCCTAAACTGTTCAAAACTAGCAGGCCGCCCCAGATGATTCAGTTTGTCAACCAAACGAAAGAAGTTGATCCGGTTCGAGATTGCAGTTAATTAGCTATTTTCCTACGATTAAATCAAATACTGATGATGCAGCAAGTTTGAATTTTGGTACTTCATCTCGCAACTTTTCGGCTGCTTGCGTGCGATAATTCCAGGCATTTCCGATCGTTTCACGAGCCTTTTTCTCGTCCATGAAGTCTTGAACTGAAATCAGCAATCTATTTTTAATAAATTCAGCTCCAAATAGATCGGTCATGACTCCTTCTGCTTTTACAGAGTATCCGACAGCGACAGTACACACTCCACTTGAAAGACCTGCAAAGCAGGAATGCATGCGCTCACCAATAACCATATTGCAACTACTGATCAAACCTTTAAACTCTGAAGCGGAATGTTCGGCATCTGCTAGTTTAATCCTGGGGTTAAAATTAAATCTTTTCAATAACTCAGTCGCAATAAAGCGGTCATTATTAAACGGGCTAATCTCTTGGACATGCGGAATAATTAAGACATCAGCATCAAATTCATCTAGAATCATCGCAATCGCTTTTTGCCAACTCTGTAGGTGATTTTCATATTCACCACCGGCATAGCGGCATATTGCATTGCTAACTCCTAGAGCAACAACTGGGCGATCGGCAGAAAGCCCGTAATACTCACATAGATTGCTTAAGATTTGCGGTTCAGGAGTTTTTAAAAGAAAAGCAGGGTCAGCCGTCAGCTTAACTTGGGTTTCTGGCAATCCCAACGTTTTAGTCACATAATCATTGGAAAATGTCTCGCGGACGCTGACAAGTTTAGCTCGCCGCGCAACACTCAGCCACAGTTCAGCCTCTGCTTCCGTTTTAAATGGGCCGACAGACTGAGCCAGAAAAATTACTGGAACCCCAGCATCTAATGCAAGTTCCAGGGGTCGGTAGTGCCGTTTGACTGAGGAGACTCCATAATCAGAACCAAATAAATCGCCACCCGTTACAATCACAACTGAAGCATTGCTAATTAATGGAGCAGGCAACTTGTAACCCGGAAGAATCTTGGCCAGCCAACGTTTCTTCCGGCTAGGAACCTTCAAGTAATCTTCCTCAAGTCCAATATTCACTCGATCAGATTTTAATCGAAGCTGATCATAGTCAGGTGTCCTGGTTAAAACATCTATTTCTAGATTTGGATTGCGTTGATGCAGTTGCTGAATCGTAGGGACAATAATCGCCTCTACCCCTCGATTGCGCATTCCAGTAATGCCTGTGAGAGCTACTTTCAAAATTTGCTACCTCATAAGATTGCAAGAGATTAAGTATATGTCAGAAGACTTTAATTGACCTCGACAAAGAAATATTTTAATGTATTTCTTTGTCGTCTGATGGCTTGTTTCCAAGGTGGTGGTTTCGGAGATAAGTACGTAGTGTTGTACTCTAAAAATCCTTAAATTGGGATGTCACTTGTTAACAACTTCCCAGGATCGCGGTTGATAAAACGAGCAGTACGACATCGGGTTTTTAGAAATGACTGAGAACCGATAGGTGTCAACCACATCAAACATATAAAGGGAATCTTTTCTAATGTTCGCGGTCATCATGTAAATGCCAGGCTTAATTCCTAGGTAAGGCATTTTGACTTGAACTTCATGTTTACCCGGCAATATTTTCAGGGGTTCCTTATCTTGAAAACTACTCAGCCTCAGGACATGATCTCCGTCTCCACCGATTTCTTGAATCCCAAAATTAACCCCTGCATTTTCAACTTCTAGTCGCGAGTTATAACCAACGCAAAAAGTGCATGGCTCACCGGTAATCGGGGTTTCAAGAATGTTGCCGTCTTTGTCTCTAAAAAATAAATAAGTGATATCAATGCCCGTACTCTCGCTAACCGGTTTTTCCGGCAGATACATGACTCCAACTGTTCTTTTCTCATCTCCCAAAAATAAGTCCTCTTCATATTGACTCATAATTGAAAAAGTATCGCCAGATGACATCAACTGTCCCTTTGATAGATAAATCGCCGCGTTGCAGACATTCAATATTGCATGAGGTTGATGGCTGACCAAGACAAACGATGTCCCATTTCGACGTAACGTATGCAGCTTACGCTCGCACTTTGCTCGAAATTTAATGTCACCTACCGCCAGTACTTCGTCGATTAGCAAAATATCGGGTTCCGTATGAATAGCACTGGCAAACCCCAGGCGAGCGGCCATCCCTGAACTATAGCCCCGGACTGGAGCATCGATCGCATCACCAACTTCGGCAAAATCTATCACCTGATCAAACCGCTGATCAATCTCTTGCTTAGATAGACCCAGGATTGACATGTTGGCATAAATGTTCTCACGTCCTGTTAACACTGGGTTAAATCCAGCTCCTAATGCAATCAAGGGGGCAACTCGTCCATAGACTTCTACATTGCCCTTGTCAGGTTTGATTAATCCAGCAATAATCCGCAGCAAAGTTGACTTGCCACTGCCATTCTTGCCAATCAACCCCAAAGCGTCTCCCCTGCGAAGCTGAAAGCTGACATCGTTTAAAGCCCAAAATTCTTTCTTGCGTAGCTGCTCGCTCTGTTCTCTTAGCCCCAAGAGTTCTCCAGTAATATCGTGAATCCCATACATCATGGAACGCTTGAGGTCCCGGCAAAACTTTTTTGAGACTCCATTTACCGCCAGCACGACCTCTGCATCTTCAGCGACTGAATCTATGGGAGTTGCTCGACCATCAACAGTTTGCGAGTTTAGATCTGAGATCATTAGGAACTAACCCTTTCAATTACAAATGGCATTGCCAGTCGATAAATAAGCCAAGCCAATATTAACCCCAGATATGCCAGGATGCTAGCAATCCAAAAGCTCTGAGGATCAGAGATTTGACCTGTTGTCGCTAACTCTCTGGTCGTGACTAGCAGCGGTGTGACCGGGTTGAGACGGACAATAGTCGCGAAAATACCTTGCTCAGGCGTTGGATAGACGACCGGGGTTAGTAGCATCCAAAAGCTCAGGATAAAGGTCAAGCTTTTAGTGACATCATTTGATAGCGAACCAAGGGGAGCTAAGAATGTTCCGATCGCCGTACCGAGAATGATCAAATGAATCAAAGCAACGGGTGCGATCAGAACGTTCCAGGTGATCGGAACTCGAAACCAGATAAAAACGCCAATAATCAAGATCAGCTTGATCGCAAAATTGAACAGAACTTGCCCTTCAGCCGAAAGAATTAGCGCTTCTCTAGGAAAGCGAATTCTGGCCAGCATCGTCTTAGATGCATTGACTTGTTGAATGGGCAGACTGACGGATTCGGAGAAGGTTTGCCATAAAGCAGTACTGAACATGACAAAGGCTGGGTAAGGAAAATTCGTTTCGCCAATATTTACAATTCCATTACTCTTGGCCAGCATAAACCCAAGCGCAGTCACGATGGGCGGAATAAACGCCCAGACAAAGCCCAGCATCGATTGGCGATACTGCGCCTTAATATCTCTAACCAGCAGCCGCCAAGTCAACTCGCGCGAACTCAGCAAATCTGCCCACATCAGTTGAACTAAGCGAATCGGATGCTTAACCTGGCTTTCTGCCGAGTAAACCATCTTCGAGGGCTGTCTGCCAGTTTGGGATTTGGACTGTGCAATTCGGCTCATTGGCTTCTAAACCCTGACTTACCAGCGAATGTTAGCATCAAGTCCATGATTCTGAAAGTTACTTCTGAATCAGTTCAGGCAAAATTCCCGGAAATCTGCTCTCCCCTTAGCTTAGCCCCTCAGTCTCCGCTGCAACAGATTTCTTGGTCTAGGTCTGCCTTGCGACTTAACCAGAGGATTATCTGGCTGTTTTACCATCCCTCTTACACTAAGGTGTCGGGACTAACCTGGATCGCAGCAGCCTAAGCCATCCGCTGGACAAAACTTGCCAAATCTGCTGTGACCTGAATCAACATCTATGATGACTCAAATCACAGACCCAACCCTGATCTAGAATCATAATTCTGGATGGGGGGATGATTTTCTCACAATCAGTTAGCAGGTAATCCTAGATCATTTTTGCATCGTAGCTCGTCTACGGCGATTCTACGTGACTTGTGAAAATGAGTGGAGTCGTGAAAAAGGCTCTTGGGGGTCTTTTTTCACAGCCTGTTCATGATAGTTAGATCAAATTTGAACCTCCGAGTGGCGCGCCACTCGGAGGTTCAGTTTGGATTGCTGTATTTTCCTGAGTAAAAATTACTCAGGGACTTTTACTAACAGTATTTAGCAAACTGCATCTACCTCATAAACCCACATGAGAAATCATTTAGAAGTTCAAAGGATTAAGTTGTGTCTACTCAAAAGTTGAAGCTTGAAACCGCCTCTAGCCTGCCAGGTTTACTGGATCAATCCACTAACAATAGCGCACTCAATTATAATTTAAGCACACCCAGCTCTGGTAGTCTGGCCTTTAGTGCACCAACCTTTAGCATTAACGAGAATGGCGTTGCAGTCGCTGCGGTAACAGTCACCCGCACAGGGGGAAGCAGTGGTGTTGTCAGCGCTACAGTTTCTGTCGCTGATGGAACAGCCAAGCGAATGTTTGGTGACTACAAGAGTAGTCCAATCGTCGTCGCATTTGCTGATGGTGATACTTCATCTAAAACGATCACGATTCCGATTGTTGATGATGCAAAGAATGAAGCCAATGAAACCCTTAATTTAAGTTTGGGCAATCTGACGGGCGGTGCAACTCTAGGTAGCCAAAACACTGCCAAACTGACAATTCTAGATAATGATCCCTTGCCCACAGTTAGTTTAAGTCCAACCATCGTCAGCCGCAGCGAGGGGGATAGTGGTGTGACGGCCTTAACGTTTACGGTTAATTTTAGCCATCTTACTAGTCGGACAGTAAAGGTGCCTTACACGATTGACAATGGAACGGCGATCGCTGGGTCTGACTATGTCGATAACGATGGGGTACTGACATTTACTGCTGGTCAAACCAGCAAAACAATTACTGTTTTGGTAAATGGAGACAAGACAGTTGAGAATAACGAGACTTTTACAGTCAATTTAGGCACACCAACCAATGCGCTCTTGGGCACAACACGCCAAAGCACTGCCACAATTCTGAATGATGATCTCTCTCCGCTCAATCTAGGCAAGACGGTTTACGTGGCAGCTAATGGTAGCGACAGCAATCTAGGCACGATCGACCAGCCGTTCAAGACCATTCAAGCAGCAGTCAACCGGATGGCTGATGGTGTAGGGGGCACGATCTATGTCCGAGGCGGTACCTATGAAAACACTTCTGTTTGGATTGGCGCTGATCGTGATGGTAGTGCTAACTCTCCCCTCGTGATTAAAAACTACGGAGACGAGAAAGTCTATTTAAAGGGCAACGCTAGCAAAGACATTATTGCCGTTGGCGGCCAGTATGTGACGATTCAAGGCTTTGATATTAGCAACGGTAAAACTGGGATTATTGGCATTAAGGCTCAAAATTTGAATGTACTGAATAATACAGTTCATGATATTTACGGGCATGGAATTGGCATTTACGGCAATACCTTTGGCGGCACCTCTAATGTCCTAGTGGACGGGAACACAGTTTATAATTCGGCGCTTGGTAACAAAGCTCGGACATCCTATGGCTGGGCAAGTGGGATCACCATCTCGAATGGCAAAAACGCCACGGTTACGAACAACTATGTCTACAATAACTACGGCGAGGGAATAACTGCCACACTCTCAGATAACGTGCGGGCTGCCAGCAATACCCTGCATGATAATTTCAGTGTTCAGATGTATTTGGATAATGCAACCCATTCAGTCTTTGAAAATAATCTGATCTACACCACTGAAAATTCCAATTTTTTCAATAAAATCAATAACCAGTGGTGGGCTGCGGTTGGGATTGAGATGAACAATGAGCGCTATTCAGTCTCTAATCTGAACGATAAGAATGTCATCAACAACAACATCGTGATTGGGGGTCGAGCTGGTGTATCGCTCCTGAATATGGTTCAAAATACGCAAATTGTCAACAACACAATTTATGGTGCCAGCGATCGCGAACTGCTGATTAGCAGAAGCACACCAACCAACGTCACCATTCAGAACAATATCTTTCAGCGCACCAAAAGTGCCGGGCTAGCCTTCATCACAGCGAATACACCTGGACTCCAATTTTCCCACAATGTTTGGTCTGGTGGCACTCTCGGAAAAGCAGCTAAAGGGTCTGGTGATATTTATGCAGATCCCCAGTTTGTCAATCCAGGTGGACTAACGGCAGCAGATTATCGGTTAAAATCAACTTCTCCTGCTGCCAATGCCGGATTGCCCCTGAACACGATTACCAAAGACTACTTTGGCAATGCTCGGACAGATGGCACACATGACATTGGGGCGGCTGAACTGGTTCAAACCAAAACGCCTGCCTCAGCAACAAGAACGATGCGAATGGACACAATCTCTGGTCAAGTAACTGCGGCAAGTTCTGCTCCCAAGCAACCCGCCGCAGTGAGCGATCCACTGAGTGGTCAAGTGGTTTCATCTGGACAGCAAAGCTACAGCAGTAACGGACTGGGAACCTTTAAGCCTAACGATGGTTCATTCTATGGGAAGAGTGAGTCAATCTCGCAAACGGTAATGTCCGGTAGCTCCGTACCAACAAAACTTGGCGAGTTGGAGAGTCAAAATAGTTCACCTTTTTACCTAGGAATTAATTCATCGACCCAGCCAAAAACAAACTTCCAGCTTAGTGATCATCCATTTGGCTCTGAGAACCTGTGGGCCGTAGCTGCACAAAATCCAGCCATGGTAAATGCATAAGTCAGCCCTTAATGAGCTGTGAAAAAGGGTTTCTAAGGAATTCTTTTTCACAGTCTGCCTACTTGAGCAACTAGCTCAAATTGCGATGAGAGCGAATATCAATTAACCCTGTTAATTCGCGTAGAGTCGATTCGGCAGGGGTTACAGTCAATTCTCAAGTGTTTCTTGGCTTAGTTCGCCTGAAAAATCGGCACGTTCGGCTCGAAAATAAGCTGTCGAGGGTTTGGTCTAAACCAACAATTTCTCTCCATTTTGATCATAGGAATTTCTTAAGCTGACCATAAAACTTTCTGACCATTTTTTGAATCGTGCAACACACTTTAAAGTACTGTATTATCGTACCTTGTTAAAGAACATTGCTGAACCTTGACAAAGTCGCTCAGTTCAGTAAGTAATTCCGGGTTTCATAAATGTCCCAATTTGTTCATTGGTATCCTCTGTTGACTTTGGTTTTACGCAACTGCGATCGCTTTCTCGATCGCCTCTTTACAGGGGGAATCCATCTGTGAAAACTGTTAAACTGTTGAACCTAGATATTCATAACATCTCAAAACTCCAACTCCTGAAAGCCTTGTGTAAGGGTGGAGTCGTCTTCACAGCCAATCTAGATCACCTTTCCAAACTCCAGGCGGATGAGGAGTTCTACATTGCCTATCAAGCTGCGAGCTATCGCGTTTGTGATAGTCAGATATTGTTGTTTGTTTCCAAGCTGCTAGGCATGCCGTTTCAGGAAAAAATATCGGGTTCAGACTTTTTCCCCGACTTCTGTGAATATTACAGAGACGACGACTCAGTTAAGATGTTTTTGCTTGGCGCTGCACCGGGTGTTGCCCTCAAGGCACAGGAGAGAATCAACCGCAAAATTGGTCGTGAAATTGTGGTCGCTGCTCACTCCCCATCCTTTGGATTCGAGAAAGATGAAGCAGAGTGCCGCGAGATTGTTAACCTGATTAACCAATCCGGCGCAACTGTTTTAGCGATCGGGGTCGGTGCACCGAAACAAGAGAAGTGGGTCTATAAGTATCAGAGCCAATTGAGAAGAGTTAAGACGATTCTGGCAGTTGGCGCAACCCTGGATTTTGAAGCAGGTCATGTTAGGCGCTCGCCTAAATGGATGAGTGAGGTAGGTTTGGAGTGGCTCTATCGGATCTCTCAAGACCGTAACCGACTATGGAAACGTTACATTGTTGACGATCTTCCTTGCTTACTTTTGTTCTTAAAGCAGAAGCTCAACCTTTATCGTAATCCTTGGTCTGAGCGAGTATCGCAATATCGTCCCAAAGATTTTGCCCAGAGCGCTAGCGATCGCTAGCTGTGGTCTTCGCAGTTTATTGGTGCGTCAAGGGTACTCCAGAATTAGATTACTACTCTAGCTGCTGTACCCGATCAGAAATCAGTAAAGATCGCTGATTTGAGTTATTCACCTATAGCGATTCCCAATAGGTTGTGAGGGCCGACTCTATGAGTGCGCCCCTCACAACCTATTCAAATCTCACGATTGTTTTGAGACTGCTATTATTGGCTCCAAATTTTCAAACCTTTTTTCAAGCAAAGCATCTTGGTTTCAGGTACGGATTTAACACCAACCAGCAGATTAAACATCTTGCTACAAGATTAACGCCTAGTGATTTGTTTATCCCCGCACCCACCAACAGCAGCTTATGCAGGGGCATCCGCCATGGCGTTTCTTTTTACTAGAATAGTTGCGAATTAGCCCATCTGTAAGGACAGATTGAGCAGGCTTATAGCAGTACATCGTAGTAATAATATTGACGTTTAAATAAATTTTATATGTTCTGCGGATAGTCTCATCAAGTTTGAGATTCAACCACATCTGAAGGTGTTTCTTTCTGGGTTCAATCAAGCTACTGAATCAAGGAGACTTTGTCATTAATCATTTTTTATTATAAATTTATTATGCTTCCATCAGTCTGATCAAAGCTTGTCGTTTTTTAACTCGCCAAAATATGAATATTGCATTCCTTGTTACCTCCTTCCCTACACTATCGGAAACCTTTATCCTTGACCAGATGAAGGCCCTCCTAGACAATGGTCATAGTGTTCAAATCTTTACCTCTAATCTTATTCGTCAACCTCAAAATCATTTAGACGTAGAAAAATATAGGCTACTTAGTCGTGCCTTTTCTATTCCGTCCAGCCCATTACTGCGTAACGCTCAAGGAATTCGACTCATAGCCTTAAGCCTTCCCAAAAATCCGATCGCAATTCTAAAATCGCTCAACTTATTCAAGTACAGGAAAGAAGCAACAAACCTCAATATCCTATATTTAGCCGCTTTTATTCTACAAAACGAACCATTTGATATTATCGTTTGTAATTTCGGTTGGGAGGGTCGAAAAGGAATTCTTCTCAAGGATCTGGGGGTGACCGATGCAAAAATTGTTACGTTCTTTCATGGTGCCGATATCTCTAGAGAAATTCAAAAGTATGGGCCAAATCTATACAACAAGCTTTTTGCTCAGGGAGATCTTATTATTGCCGTCTCCGATTTGATTCATCAAACGCTCCTGAAATTGGGATCTAACCCAAATCGAACCATTGTTCACCGAATGGGCATAGATATCAATCAGCTAAGTCCAGAATTGAAAAAACTCAGGTCAGAAAATAAAGCCCGGATACTATCAGTCGCTAGGCTTGAAGAAAAGAAAGGGATCGAATATGGAATTTTGGCAGTGGCTAAATTGCTGGATCTGGGTTACGACATCGAGTATTTAATTGCCGGGGAAGGTACCCTCAGAGAAAATCTTCAGAATCTGATCGACGACCTAGCAATTAACGAAAAGGTGAAACTATTGGGATGGAAAACGCGAGAAGACATAACTGCCTTAAGGTACAATACAGACATTTTCCTGTCCCCTAGCGTTACAAGTGCTGATGGCGACAAGGAAGGGATTCCAGTGGCGATTATGGAAGCAATGGCTATAGGTTTACCGATACTTAGCACAGTGCATAGTGGGATCCCCGAATTGGTCAAGAATGGGGAATCGGGTTTTCTCGTTCCCGAAAAAAATGTCGAAGCATTAGCTGAAAGACTTCAATATCTGATTGACCACCCTGAAATATCGGAGACATTGGGCAGAGAAGGACGACGATTTGTCGAGGAGCATCACAACCTAGACAAACTCAACGTTGAACTTATTCAAACGTATTCGAAATTGTAGAGTTGTTGAGGAATTCAAAGGAGGTTTAAAATTAAATCGATTATAAACTTTAGCGGAGACTTTTACTCTAGCAGATTTTTGTCATAAATCCGGTTCACTACGCTACGGGTTTGATAATTCTAAGTAATAAAGCTTTGGGTGATTTTAAGTTGCTAGTAACGACTTCGATTTGAGCAGAAGGATTCGAGGATGGCCCTAGAAAAGCTTTTTTTAATAGCCAACACATCTGATGAATTTGCTCATTCAATCATCAAAACACTTTCGGATAAGTAGAAGAGTGAGAACTTGCCAAAAATGCTTATTGTATTGCAAAGTAATTGATTCTAAGATGTCTTAAATTATTGACAAATATGCACATTTTAACTTAGCATAAGTCTTAAGAAATGATTGATAATAATCAATAAATTATAATGATTAACAATCAAATAAAATTACTTTGGCTACAAGAGAATTTCCCTTGGATGGGAAAACATAGCGGCTATGAAAGGGTTTGTGATGCCCTTGCTGATTCCATGCCAGGATGCCATGCGAGTATATTTAAAAACGGTCAGCCTTTACCAAGGCTGACTCGTCGTCTCCTATCTTATCTTGCAGGAAAGAAAAAATGGAGTTCAACCTATGATGAGAGTGGAACCCGATTGGAACTGGAGGCGCTATGGCGATGCTTCAGTTCTCAGTACAATCTCGTACATGCTATCTATGCTGAGCGAAACATTGGCATATTGCCATTATGGAAACAGCGTCTATCCTTCAAATTGGTGGCAACCGTCCACCAGCCTGCCGGTTTATGGCGATTACAGCGTCATCAACCAGAGTTGATTTCCTCCTTAGATGAAGTGATTGTCCTCAGCAGCCAGGATGCTTCCTACTTCGAGCAGTATCTTCCCGGCCATGTCCATTTTATTCCCCACGGTGTCGATCTTGACTTTTTCTGTCCTCCAGCAAAAGAGACAATTTCATTCAAACATCACAAACACCCTCGTTGCGTATTTTGTGGGACTTGGCTACGAGATCTCCAAACTCTTGCTTGCGCAATTGACAAGGTTTTAGAAAAAAATCCTTGTATTCAATTTGACCTAGTTGTACCCATCAGCAAGCGTAATGATCCTTTTTTCTACCGCATTGCTCGGCATTCTCAAGTAACCTGGCATTCTGGTATTTCAGACGAACAACTCCGCGATTTGTACCGTCAAGCCACTCTGTTGTTTTTACCGCTACTCGATTGCACAGCTAACAACGCGCTTCTGGAAGCAATTTCCTGTGGCCTACCGATTATTTCTAATCACGTCGGTGGCATCCCAGACTACACAGAAGACACATTTGCATCTCTGTTACCTATTGGAGATGTTGAGGGATTAGTGGACTCTATTCTGAGTTTGGTAGATGATCCACAGGAATGCATTAAGCGTGAAAAGTCTGCCCGTTTGTTTGCTGAGCAGCGTCTGAACTGGGATCGAATTGCTTCTCAAACCAGGCAGGTTTATGAAAAGGCTCTAAACGGCGTTGTTGCACCAGTAGGATTCACTGATGTGGAATGAGATTGTCACTATGACAAGACTCGGTGACGAGTTTAACCTACGCTTTAAGCACACCATGCGGGCAATGGGAACAAATGTCTGCCCAGAGTTATCATTTAGCCCAGCAATTCGACTGGTCAAAAATTGGAAGTCAGATTTATCAGCGGTACGACAGTAGTATCAAATGATTCAATTAATTAGTATTCATGTATTTGAGGCTGATCGCTCAGGCTAAATCGATCGATATTCTTAGCCTAATTATCTCGTCAGCAAATTCAAACTTTTGGGCTACTATAAAGGCAGAAAATCTTTACCTTATTGGGAGCAAGGCAGATTTTGGAGAACCAAAGCCCGATAAAGCATAGGGAATACATTGAGGAAATTGATCCTCAAGGCTACTGGCTAGTCTTGAAAAGGCGTTGGTTGCCTGCAACTGCTGTCCTTATACTTTTTGCTTCGGCAGCGGTTTATGTCTCCTTTTCCAAGAAACCTGGCTATGAAGCTGAAGGCAAGCTGCTCTTTCAACGGAGTAATCCTACTTCTGCCCTGACGGGTGTCGGTCAGGAATTCAATGCTTTAGACGTTCAGACGGGTGGTAAGGATAGCCCGCTTGCATCTTATCTGCAAACGCAAGCAGAGGTTTTGAAGTCATCGCCGTTACTCCAGGAAACGATCAGTGCCCTGAATATTAGAAATGCCGCTGGTGAATTAATTGCTCCTGAAGATTTTGTCCGCCCACTGTCGGTCAAATCAGTCCCTGGCACAGACGTTCTCCAGATTGGCTATAAATCTCAGGATCCAAAGCTAGCTGCTAATGTCGTTAATTACCTGATGAGTGCTTATCTTAAGAGCAACATTTCGGGTAATCGGGGGGACGCTACGAGTGCCAAAGCTTTTATCAACGTTCAGTTACCTCAAGCCGAATTAGCCCTCCGCAAAGCAGCAGAAGCATTGAGTCAGTTTAAAGAGCGCTATAGGATTGCTTCCCTAGAGCCAGAAATGGATGCGGCAGTTGATTTGATGAAAACGGCTGACGAACAGGTTCAATTGACGGAGTCTGAACTGGCGAGCTTTACGGCGCAGTCTAACGAACTACAACAGCAGTTGGGTCTTTCTCCGTCCCAAGCAATTAAGCTGAGCACCTTGAGCCAAACCCCTGGGGTGCAAAATGCTCTGACCGAACTGCAAAAAGTAGAGTATCAATTGGCTGGACAAAGTGAACTTTACACCGACAAGAGTCCAATTATTGTTGATTTGAAAGGTCAAGCAGACAATCTGAGAGCGATTCTGAGGAATCGAATTCAGCAGGTTGTTGGTTCAAGCGCAGTTGCACCAGGCGACCTGCAAATTGGCGGACTTAAGCAGCAACTGGCAGAAAATCTGGCAACTGCGGAGGCTAGTCGGTTGGCGGCTCAGAAGCAGCTCCAAGCATTGCAGCGATCGCGGCAAGACTACTCGCGACGGCTGAATCGGTTTCCTGAATTGGAAAAAAATCAGCAACTCCTAGAGCAGCGATTGAAAGCGGCCCAAACCAACTATGAAACGTTGTTAGCCAAAAGTAAGGAAACTGAGCTAGCCGAAAATCAGGATGTTGGCAATGCTCGAATTTTGGAAAAAGCCTTTGAACCGACTAAAGCACTTGGCTCAGGTAACTTGAGGTTACTGGCGGCGGGTTTGGTTGTTGGTGCTTTAATGGGGGTTGCGACAGCTTTCTTACTCGACATTCTTGATAAATCAATCAAGACGGTTAAAGACGCTGAGGCTCTCTTTGGCTTCAAGCTGCTGGGGGTGGTTCCCCAGTTCAAGTCTCCAGACAAAAAAGCGTTGAAGATGCTTTCTTCTTACGTTGACCAATTTTCAACTCGGATCATTACACTACACGATCCGCAGTCACCCGTCGGTGCAGCCTATGAAATCTTGCAGGCTAACCTGCGATTTCTGCGTTCCGACAAAAAGTTGAGAGCAATTGTTGTCACAAGCTCAGTGCCTGGAGAGGGTAAGTCTGAGGTGGCTGCAAACTTGGCCGCTAGCCTTGCTCAATCGGGACGGCGGGTGCTGCTAGTCGATGCAGACCTGAGAAATCCCTCTCAGCATCGGCTCTGGAATTTAACTGACCCAATCGGATTTAGCCATGTTCTGTTTGGTGCGGGAGACCTAAAGCATTCGTTCAAACAGGTTTTACCCAATTTGACTGTTTTGGCGGCAGGGGTGATGCCCCCCAACCCTTTAGCTCTGATTGATTCAGATGCAATGTTCACGGTAATTGATTCCTTTTTACAAGAGTATGAATATGTGATTATTGACACTCCTCCGCTGCAAGGAGCTGTGGATGCGATAGTTCTGGGTAAAGCGGCGGATGGAATCCTGATGGTCGTTCGCCCGCGCTTGGTGACTTCGGCGGAAGCGATTACGGCTAAGACAATGCTTGCAACCTCCGACTCTCAGATACTGGGTTTAGTGGCTAATGCAGTGGATACCGATAGCCAACATCAAGAACACAAGTCCTATGGGCGGTTGAGACCTTATCCTTACGGGCTAAAAGTGCCGCTGAATGAGCCTGTGGTTGATGATCCAAATCTGGATCTTCTACTCAATAAGATGAATCGCAAATAATGTTAGCTGAAATACCTTTAGCATTTCTGACCCAGATTTTCCTGTCGCTGCTTGCGATCGCCCTTTTGATCCCGACAATTGTTTTACTGGTTGAATCATGCTCAGCCGTATTTTTGCCCGATCGCCCCAGCAAGCGAGACGTTGATTGGCAGCAGATCAAAGTCGCTGTCTTAATGCCTGCCCATAATGAAGCACTGGTGATCGAGTCAACGCTACAGTCTTTGCTCAAGCAGGTTAAGGCAACCGATCAGGTCGTGGTTGTTGCCGACAACTGCGAGGATCAAACCGCCGCGATCGCCGCTGCAATGGGAGCAACAGTGATTGCACGTCATGATCCCAACCATCGGGGAAAGGGCTACGCGCTAGATTTTGGACTCCGCCATCTCAGCCAGCAACCGCCGGACGTTGTCGTGATGGTGGATGCTGATTGCCAAGTTCAATCTGGGGCTTTGCCCGTGTTGGCTCAACAAGCCTTCGCCGTCCAAAGACCGATCCAAGCGATTTATTTGCTAGATCAACCTGCCCAGCCCAGTCAAAAAGACTTGATTTCAGCCTTTGCGTTTAAGGTCAAAAATTGGGTTCGCCCATTGGGGCTGCATAAGTTAGGATTAGCCTGTTTACTGACCGGAACCGGAATGGCTTTTCCTTGGCCAGTCATTTGCTCGGTTGATTTGGCCAGCGGACACATTGTGGAAGATATGAAATTGGGCCTTGACTTGGCGATCGCCGGTTACCCCCCCCAATTCTGTCCTGAGGCGCTTGTGCTGAGCCAGCTTCCTCAAGATCAGCAGGTTGCGAAAGGACAGCGAACTCGCTGGGAACACGGTCATCTCCAAGTCATGAAGACCTATCTTCCCAAGCTGCTGCAAACCGCCTTTCAGCAAGGGCGACCTGATTTGTTTGCCCTGGGGTTGGAACTTTGGATTCCGCCTCTAGCGCTGCTGGTTCTGCTCTGGCTAGGTATGACCCTGCTTAGTCTCCTAGCCCGCTCGGTGATGGCACTATGGCTACCCATCTTTCTGCTGCTTTTAACGGGTTTATTTCTTGGCTTGTCAATTATTCTGGGTTGGGCTAAATTTGGGCGAGCGGAGTTGCCGTTGATTAAATTGATTGCTGTTCCGCTCTATATTCTCTGGAAAATTCCGCTTTACCTGATGTCGATGTTTAATGCTCAGAAAAACTGGAATTCAACCAGAAGAGACATATCATGAGCTTTATTAATTTCAGTTCTGGATCGTAAAATAAATTTCAGCTCCAGTTCTTGGCGAGTAGTTGGATCAATTGCGCGATCGCCAAGAACGGTCAGCCTGGGTCATCAGCCAGTCTTATTGCCCTGCAATTTTCGCTGAACCATACACCAAAATCAAATCTAATCCTTGAAGCCAGCCCGATCAGTATGGATACACCCCAATCGTTGCCGTCTCATCGTCTACCACGCTATCCAGCTTTAGATGGTTGGCGAGGGATCAGTATTCTTTGTGTGTTAGCAGCTCACATGCTCCCGTTGGGTCTCAAGTCATGGCAACTTAACATTACATTTGCTTTGTTGGGCATGAGTTTATTCTTTGCGCTCTCAGGTTTCCTAATCACAAGTACCCTGATCCATCGCGCAAATGTTCGGGATTTCTTAATTCGCCGCTTTTTTCGGATTCTTCCCTTAGCATGGGCATTTCTGATCATCGCCCTCCCGCTTCAGGCAGCCCCCTTTGGCGCCTACCTGGCTAACTTTCTTTTTTATGCCAACCTAGATACAACCTGGATCACTCCTCTGACTGCTCACTTCTGGAGTCTCTGCGTCGAAATGCAGTTCTATCTGTTTATTGCATTCCTGTTTGGACTATTCCGACAGCGCGGACTGCTATTGCTGCCAGCTTTCTGCCTCGTAGTAACTGGATTTAGAATTCTGCACGGGCAGCCCGTTTCAATTGCTACCTATGCCCGAGTAGATGAAATTTTAGTTGGGGCATGTTTAGCGCTGATCAATGAAGGTCGATTGGGGACTCCACTCTTACAGATGATCAAAAGGCTAAACCCCTATCTATGCTTAGTGCTGCTTTTAATTTCTTGCCATCCTGCCAGTGGTGTTGTCAGGTACTTCCGCCCATACTTTGCGGTTTTATTGGTTGGCTCGACATTGCATCCAAATAAGTCTTGGCTGCTCAAACTACTCAACACACGGATGCTTGCTTATATTGGTGAAATATCCTACGCGCTGTACGTAATTCACCCAATCACGTATTATGGTTGGCTAGGGTCGGGGGATAAGCTAATTGTGTATGCTAAGCGACCGCTTTCCTTTGCCCTAACGTTTGGCTTAGCGCACTTATCGACCTACTACTATGAAAGTCATTGGATTGCTTGGGGCAAAAAATTAACTCAGCCCAAAAGCAGCTTCAAGGAAGTGATCAACAAGAGTTAATCCAAGCAAGATAGTTCTAAGACATTAATTTTAAAACATTATGTCAAAAGTACGCGCATTTGCCAGGAATTGGGTTTTAAGGGGCAAGGATATCGCCTTATCGCCTTTGTGGTCAACTGTTTGGAGTAAACACCTAGAATTTTTGTGGTTCGATACTAAGAATTGGGGAGATGCCTTAAATCCAGTTCTGATTGAAAAACTATCTAAGGCAAAAGCAAAAGGAGTTGACATTAATTTAAGGCTATTAGAGCCTCTAGCCCAAGATCCAGAGGACAGAACGCTCTATATGGTGATTGGCAGCGTCATGCAGTATGCAGATTGCCAAACGGTGATTTGGGGGGCTGGGTTCACTTCTAACTACAATCAATTTAGACAGCCTCCTAAAAAAATTCTGGCCGTCCGCGGCCCACTCAGCGCAGACCATAGTCGATCGATGGGGGTTGAGTGCCCAGACATCTATGGCGATCCAGCCCTACTCTGGCCGCGTTACTATCAGCCAAAGGTCAAAAAACGCTACAAATTAGGGATTATTCCCCACCATTTAGAACGGAACGATCCCATTCTCAAGCAGTTTATGGAAAGCCCAGAAGTTCTGTTCATAGACATCAAAACGAGCATTGATAAATTAGTTGACCTAGTTTGCAGTTGCGAGAGAATTGCCTCTAGCTCCTTGCACGGGCTAATTTTATCTGATGCCTACAATATCCCTTCTGGCTGGATCGGGATTTCCGATAAAATACCCGGCAAAGACTTTAAATTCAAAGACTACTATGCATCGATTGGCTTACCTGAGCTTGAAAAAACAAACTTACAGGCTCTAGGCAGTCAAATAGCAGCAGCTCAACAACTTTATGATTTATGCCAGGAACATGAACTAAAAATTGACCTTGACCGTCTAATGGAAGTATGCCCGTTTTGAGGATAACGGAAGAATTGAGCTTTAGATTGTTTGTTCCCAGCCAATTGAAAGATCAACACTCTGGCCAATTACCCATCAAGACATCCATGAAGATTAGTATTGGCATCCTTGCCTACAACGAAGCATCGAAAATTGAGCAAACTTTAGCGTCCCTATTTCGGCAAACCTTATTTCAACCTGTTCATCCCCAGAAATTCAACATCGATTGGATTCAAATCGTGGTGGTGCCGAACGGATGCAGCGATGCAACTGAGCAAATTGCTCACTCTTTTTTTGAGCAACTAGAGACAAATTTAATGGTACCCATTGCCTATGAAGTGCGAGCGATCGCGCAAGCTGGCAAAAGCAATGCCTGGAATTCATATATTCACGATTTTTCTGATCAAGATGCAAAGTATTTGTTTTTAATGGATGCTGATATCCAGCTTGTGCAAGCGGAAACGATGAGTTTGATGCTATCTACGCTTGAGACTACTCCAGAAGCTTGGGTTGCAACTGATACTCCCGTTAAAGATGTCGCTTTAAAGCAACAAAAAAACTACTTGGAGAAGCTGTCTTTGCAAGCTTCTTCTACCGGGGATGGGCGGATTTGTGGTCAGTTATATTGCGGACGCTCAGCCGTTTTGAGAAAAATATGGATGCCGGTTGGATTATCGGTTGAAGATGGATTTTTAAACGCAATGCTGACCACAAACTATTTTACCTGCCCAACCATACCGACAAGAGTAAAATGCACGGAAAATGCGTATCATATCTTTGAAGCTTACACATCTATTCCTGCTTTACTCAGACATGAAAGGCGAATTGTGATTGGCAGCATTTTTAACTTCTGGCTTTTTGAAGATTTATGGTCAATTTGTCATCCTCAAGCAGATGCAGCCAGCGTTCTTGAGCAGAGATACCAAACGAATCCTTTATGGTTTAAAGCTTTTCTTGAGGATAGAGTTGCTGCTAGAGGTTGGGTAGTGATTCCTTCTTCGATGCTTTTCAGACGGTTTAAACAGCTCCAGCAGCATACTTTGAAAAGCAAGTTTGTTCGCCTCCCCTTCTCGGTTGTTGCTTTTATGGCAGATTTTGTGGTTTTTACTCAAGCCAACTTTGAAATTAAGTTTAGAAGCAGGTTTGGCTACTGGTAGCACAGGTTAAAAAACCCTTTTAGCTTTGAGGAACTTGAGTATGAGCTGGTTTGCCAGAATGGGTTTATTGATTGGTATTTATCGGCTCCCCTTTGGATACCACCCAAAAATAAGCGTTTGAGAATTTTTTTGGGTTTTGAGAAAGCTTGTGGGTTCTTCTTGTGATTTCTCAACTGCTTTTGAGGCTAAAACCTTTGCTGGAAGAGGGTTTTTAGGTTTTTAGGAGGAGAATCCTAAAGTAAGACTATCAATAACTATATAGTAGTGCTATAAATTACCTGGGGGTTTTCAGATTCCAAATTTTAGGATCTGAGGAAATACTGTGATTGCTCTGAGATCTTCTGGCTTCCATCTCAGATTAGACGTTTGAGAATTGTTTTGATTGTTGAAATGTTCCCAATTACTCACCAGCACAAGGCTGGCAATATAACCCATGCGAGTTTTAATTCTTGCAGATGACTGTAACCCCTGTTGGCCGTCATTACCCGTTGTTGGATACAAATTTGCCCGCGCGATCGCTGATTATGCTGAAGTAACTGTTGCCACTCAGATTCGCAATCAGTCAAACATTGAAAAAGCGGGATTTGGTAAGGCTAAGGTTGTTTACTTAGATACCGAAAAAGTAGCGGCTCCGCTCTATAAACTGGCTGGACTTCTCCGCGGCGGTAGCAACAAGGCTTGGACAACTCAAATTGCGATGAATTATCCCAGCTATCTCGCTTTTGAATGGGAGGCGTGGCGACATTTTCGTCGGGAACTCCAAGCTGGTTGCTTTGATATTGTCCATCGGGTAACACCGATGACTCCAACTCTACCTAGCCTGATCGCCAGCCGGAGTCCAGTCCCGTTTGTCTTGGGGCCGTTAAACGGAAATCTACCCTGGCCCAAACAATTTAGAGATGAACAGGTTCGGGAGCGCGAATTGTTGAGCCAGTTGCGCGCTGCCTACAAGTTCTTGCCCTTTTATCGCTCGACTTATCAACGCTCCGCTTGCATTCTGACCGCATTTAGTCATACGGCTGCCGATCTGCCTCCCTCTGCGATTGATAAGCTGATCGACTTTCCCGAAATCGGCATCGACCCAGAGCTATTTCAGCGAGTTGAGCGGCAGCCAAATCAGCGCCTGACTGTTTTATTCGTCGGGCGATTGGTTCCTTACAAACTCCCAGAGGTCGTTGTCCGGGCCTTTGCTGCTAGTTCAATTTTGCAGCAGCATCAACTGATCATCGTTGGCGAAGGCCCGGAGCGACCTCGTTTAGAAGCTCTGATTCAAACGCACAACCTAGAGCAATGCGTGAAACTGGTGGGGCAAAAGTCGCAAGCAGAAGTCGGAGAGTTAATGCGAAACGCAGAAATTTTTGCCTTTCCTTCGATTCGCGAGCTAGGGGCAGGCGTTGTAATTGAAGCAATGGCCTGCGGCATGGCTTGTATTGTCGTTAACTATGGCGCGCCAGGCGAGTTGACTCAGAATGGCAAAGGCGAAAAAGTCAACCTGGGGAATTTGGCAGCCATTGCGGATGAATTTACGACCAAACTAGAGAAGCTAATCCTCAACCCAGCCCAGATTGACTCATTCTCTTCGCAAGCATATGCCTATGCGATGCAATACTTTACTTGGGATCAAAAAGCCCTCAAAATGCTGGAGATATACGAATGGGTCAAAACTAAGCAAGGCAGCAAGCCAAGTTTTTGGCAACCTCAAAATCAGCCATGTAAGAGTCGAGAGCCAGCAGGAATTCCCGACTGAAGTTGCAACAACTGATCAAGCATTAAAGACAGAAAGCATTCAAGCCAGATTAAGGATGATGCCATGAATAATTCCTGCTTTTTGTCATGAATCAATAATTATATATGGAGATAAAAATTGGCTATCTGATCCCTGAGTTTCCAGGACAGACACACAACTTCTTTTGGAAGGAGCGCCAGGCGTTAGCTGAGCTAGGTGTTAGCGCAGATTTGATTTCGACTCGGTTACCGCATCGTGGTATTTCATCCCATGCATGGTCAGATCAGGCTATCCTGCAAACCAGTTATCTGGTGCCGTTTTCGATCGCCGATTTTTCAACCTCCGCGATCGCACTCCTGCAAGCTGGGCCAAGGGGATGGCTGCGCTGCTTGACAACTATCGCTGCAGCCAAAGAATTATCTCTGGCCCAAAAATTCAAGTTGCTGGCCATGGCCCCGGTTGCTGCCAAGCTAAGTGCGATCGCAGCGCGCAAGAAGTTTACTCACATTCATGTTCATTCCTGCGCTGAATCAGCCAATATTGCGCTGCTGGCTGCTCAGCTTTTTGGTTTGACCTACAGCCTCACCCTGCACGGGCCAACCCTGGAACTTTACGGGTCAAATCAAGCCGAGAAATGGCGGCATGCTCTGTTTGCGGTTGTGATCTCTCAGAAATTGCTGGATTCAACCAAGCTAACCTTAGCGGGTTCTCTACCAGACCAGCTCGAAGTGGCCCCGATGGGGGTTAATCTTGAGATTTTTCAGCGACAAACGACTTATCAACCCTGGTCGCCCGCTCAAACTTGCCGAATTTTTAGCTGTGGGCGACTCAATCTGATCAAAGGACACAAGTATTTACTCCAAGCGATGATCCTGCTCCAACAGCGGGGCATCAAAGTAAAGTTGCAAATTGCTGGCGAAGATGAGCAGGGGGGAAATGGCTACCACCAAGAGTTGGCGGAATTGATTCGCGAGCAGGGCTTATCAGAATCCGTTGAGTTGATGGGCGCCGTTTCGGAAGACCAAATCCGTCAGGGACTAGAGGAAGCACATATTTTCGCCTTGGCTAGCCTGAATGAAGGGGTTCCAGTGGCAGTGATGGAAGCAATGGCAATGGAGCTGCCAGTTGTCGTTACACAAGTGGGTGGCAACGCTGAACTGATTGACCAGGGAGTGGATGGTCTCATGGTTGCTCCCAAAGATCCAGAATCTTTGGCGAACACGATTGAAAAAGTGCTGAAAGAGAGTAATTTAGCGATCGCCCTCAGCCAGGCTGCCCGAAGAAAAATCATTGCAAAATTCAGCCACAAACGCAGCGCTGAAGTGATTGCGCTCAATTTAAGACAAGTTTTGGCAAACGAATGAGGACTTAGCGCAACTCACCGACCATAATTTCTTTCCCAATCAGGGCAACCTTGTTGAACAATAGGTGGTATTTAAGTCAGGATTTTGAGTGTAGAACGACAATTAACTTGTCTGGTTAGGGATTATCTTAACGGGAAAATTCAAATGTATGGAGTAGAAGGTCGTTCTTGGAGGATTGTAATGATTTCTCACCCTTTTCTCTCACTTCTTGCTCCTCAACCAAAGCAGTAAAATTGATATCTGGACTTGCGTTACCTTTGGAATCTCTGCTACTATCACTTTCTAAAATGTGTTCTCTTCAGCTTTCCCTTTACAGTAATTTGTTTTCTCCATCTTTCTCATTTTAAAATGGAGGTAATTACCCCTCAGAATGGCTTCCTTTGGGTTGTAAATTCTTCCCATTGATACATTTGATATACTGTTGCTTTTCTGGATTACTAATTTAATAGGGAATAACTACTGTTGCCCTAAAGATGTAAGAGGATTTTGAGCAACATGGGACAAGTTCACGCTGCTCAAAATCCTTACTTGAATACCATTACTACTAGCGGAGCCATGACAATGATTAAACTTCCGATCAAAAAAATAGCTTCTTGCCAAGAAATCTCTAAAATTATTGAGAATTCTATTAGGAATAAGTCGAGTGCTGGGATTTCATTAAATATCTTAGAAGCGGGATGTGGACAGCGTTGGTGGTTTAATTTAAAAGATATTCCATATCATATTACGGGATTAGATATTGATAGAGATGCTCTAGAAATGAGGAAAAATATCCAGCATGATCTTGATGAAATAGTAGAGGGTGATCTGCGACACGTTGAGCTACCTAAGGAAAAATATGATGTAATTTACTGTGCATATGTTCTTGAACATATAAAAGAGTCAGATGCGGTTTTGAAAAACTTTTATACGTGGTTGAAACAAGGCGGTCTTTTAGTCCTACGAGTTCCCGACCCCAGATCTGTTCGAGGTTTTATCACAAACTTTACTCCACACTGGTTTCATGTATGGGCCTTCAAGTATATATTTGGTAACTCAAGTGCAGGGAAACCTGGTTTCGGACCATTTCCAACCTTTTATACTGACCTACTATCTCGTAATGGACTTAGTATATTTTGTGAGCAAAATGGTTTTACCATTACAGCAATCTATGGTGAGCGCGCATACTATCCTCGCCCTGTCAAGCCTTTCATCGAAGCATTCATAATGATAGCAGCTAATTTATCCTTAGGATTCTTAAACGGAGGATACGATAATACTGTTTTTATGCTTGAAAAAGACCCTGAAAAAAAGCGGTTGTCCTAAATTTGTCATGATTTTGGGTGATCTGGGCTTTGTTCAAACTACCCAAAATCATTACCTTCACCACTAACGGCAAGTTTTGGCTGGTGGGTGAGAACCTAGCGTAACTCACCGACCATAATCCCTCTTCCCCCAAGGCTGACGTAAACCAAATTAGGGGTACGCATATCTCCTTCCATATAGGTTATGCCAGGGAACTGTTGCACTTGCGGATTGCTAATTTGCTTCCAGGTTTTCCCCATGTCCTCAGATTTATAAATTGCATTTTGGCTAGCTTTACCAATCTGGCCAAAAATATAAACAAATGGCTGGGTTGCCGACAAACCCCGGCCAAAGGTGATTATTTCAGCGCTCTTAACTGTTTCTAGGGGCTGAAAGCTCTTTCCGCCATCAACCGAGCGGAAGAGCTTATTTGCCTTGACAGCATTACGGTTCCGGGCGAAACTAATCCAGATCTCTCCTGGCTGAGTGGGATTGACCACAACCGCTGGCGAGACAATCCATGGTGGGAAACCGCCGGAAGCGCCTAGATTCCAGGTGGCTCCGCCATCTTTGCTGATGTAAAAGGTATTGCCATTGAAATAATAGAAGGTTTGTCCTTTGGGATCAGCGCGATCGGCAGCTAAGAGAAAGGGCGTCACCCAGGGAGAGATGGAGTTGGCCCAGGCATTTGGAAGTGGGCGACCATTGGCCAGCTTGCAGGGTTGCCAAGTTAGTCCTGCGTCTTTAGTGAAGTGAGGATCAACGCTGCGGGTTGGCGTCCAAACCATGTTCTTCGGATCAATTGGGGACATGGCAATCTGTCCGCCCAGCGGCGTCTTTTCTACATACTGCTGTTTTTTCTTGTCCCAGTGGAGTTTCGGGACTGAGTTAAAGGCCCGCCAGCTTCGTCCATTGTCACTGGTGTAGCCGTAGACTGGCCAATACTGCCATTGATGCCAGCCCACAAAAGCAGCATAATCAGGCTTTTTGTATGCATAGTCAAGCCCCGTCCCCATGGCGACGTGAGGGAAAGGAGAAGGGTAGGTCTTCCAGGTTTGGGGCATGGCCCACTTAAAGGCAGGATTCACTGGAATTCCGACTGGATTATAGGTGGAGTTAGGGACTCGGTTCCGACTTTCAATCCGAAAGCCCATCATATCTCCAACATTTGCCAGCAGGTCAGCTCCACCTAGTTTGGGTGGAACGCGCAGAACCTTGGCCACCATTTCCTCCAGATTTTGCATCTGCCAGCCCCAGAACGGAGTCTGCGCTGCCACATCATCAGTGCGGGCAACCCCGTAGCCATTTGTCCACCAGGCCTGCTTAGCATTAGCGGGGTCAATTAAGATCGTGGATGCGCCAGCAGAAACAGAGGCTTCGGTATAGTATTTTGGGGCGGTAGGATTCTGATCAGCCTTCATCGCCATCTTTTGGGTTGTCCAGTTGATGCCGCCATCAGTGGAGCGGTAAACCCGATTTCCTGAGATGCTCATGACAGTGGTTGGCTGATTCGGTTGGACAGTGATTCCGTTGAAATTGCGCCGTTTTTCAGGCGTGATGTCGCTCCAAACGCCATTTTTGAGTTTGCGCAGGCTGCCACCGGCCTTGTCGCCATTGGTTCCAAACGCAGCGTAGAGGGTGCCATCACTGGCCACCACCCCCCGGAGTGGATTCGCAGCTCCGCCAATATTGGCCCACGATCGCCCACCATTCTGACTTTTCCAGACGCCCCCAGCGGCAGAGCCAACCGCATGGATTCCGAGGTAGAGCGTCTGGGTGGGACCGCTGCTTTTGGCCGATCGTGGGTCAAACACTAAAAAAGTAAAGCCTGGCAAGTCGCCCCTCGGTTTACCCTGCTTATTGGCAAAATTGGGGAAAGTTTTCGGATCGGGCAGTCCACCGGCCACCCGCTGCCAAGATTGGTCATAGCGCCAAAGTCCATCTCGCCGGGATGCAAAAAACAGCAGTCCTGCCTGATTCGGATCAACCACAAGTCTTTCGCCGGTGGACATCCGGTAAGCACCGTTTGGGGAGACATAAACATTCTTGGCCCCAAATCCCAGCGGTTGCCAGCTCCCCCCCCGATCTGAAGATTGGAAAACTTCGGCGGCAAAAGTGTAAATCGGATTTCGCGGATTCCCCTTGGTTGAGTTTGCCCAATCGATCACGATGTAGATCCGCCCCGGTTGGTGAGGATCAATGGCTAAACTTTCAACCCCAATCCCGCTCCTAGAAGCAAACATGTCCATGAGGGGAAGCCAACGACTTTTTGCCCGTTCAAATCGGTAGGCTCCACCGACATCCGTGCGGATATAGACATCATGGGGCGCAGCGGGGTGAATCACGATCCCCGTCACATAGCCCATTCCCTGCAAGGGGACATTGCGCCAGGCAAACATGCCGCCGCTGCTCTTAGGCGGGCTGGTTGAGCTAGCTGGGGTTGACTGATTAGGAGTGGCAGCTTGCTGATAGGTCAATGGTTTGGCTGGAGCAATCGAGCGGCTACAGGCCACTTCTACCACCAGGACTGTGCCCAAGAATAAAGTTCTGGCAAGTTTGGGCAAATGCCCTACTTTGGTTGTTGTAAAGGAATTAAGCATTGATTTTTTCTGGCTTTTTGGGCTTATGCGATCGCGGATTGATTAGAAGGAATTCAACGCCTGAGAAGCTTGTTGCTTCAAAATAATCAGCAAAATAATTAGGTGCTAGTATTGTAGTCCGACCTCCTACTAGCTGCGATTTTTGATTTAATAAAGGTGTATTTATTAACAGATAAACAAGTGCTGACAAACAAAACCCAGACAATATTTGCTCGATAGGTCAAATAGCTTTCGGACAAGTTCTGAAGCAGCAAAAAATTTAGGAGTGTGATTGGAAATAATTCACTGGGTCGATCTGCTTTATAGGCAAGCTGAAAAGACTTGCTGTAGATCAAGACGAAGCAAATAAGAAATATAATTACTCCAACAAAGCCTATGTCTAAAAGAGTCTCTAAATACCCGTTGTGAGCATGGTTAACCATGTACTGGTACTCAAATCTAAACGATTCCATAATCGCTGGCGTATTAAAAAATGCTCCTTTGCCAAAGCCGAACCAGAAATAGTCTTCGCCCAATCTATGCAGCGCAAAACTCCAAACATCAGTTCTGCCTGAAAGAGAGCCAAAAACATTGTCAAACTGACTGATTGCGTAGGTAATCACGCCACCTACAATCAGAATCAAAATATCTGAGATTAAAATTGTCCTTTTTCCTTGCCATTTAAAGTGATAAATTGAAAATATAATTAGCAGAGTGACAAAAGACAAAGCTAGAGAGGTTTTGGAGGTGGAACGGAGAACTGCAAGCATTGCCAATCCAAAGGGAAACCATGCCCTAAAATAATGTTTTTTGGCAAAAATCGCTTTCAGAAATAGAACATTTGCAGTTAGGACTGAAATTGCTCCAAATCCATTTTTTTCAATATAAACTCCCTTCCATGCTCCAGCGAAAGCACTGCCAGCAGGGTGAACACCCACGCTAGGCACCACCACAGCACAAAAAATGCTCATCAATAGCCCAGCGCCAAGCGCCATTGAGACAACCTCTAGTTGTTCATCCAAGGAAAAGCGACTGGCAAAGTAGAGGCTAAAAAGCATCATTGGCAACAAATCTGCTCTCAATTGCGTAAAAGTTTCCTGAGGATTAATAGACCAGATTAGAGACGCAAACATGAGTCCAATCAGTAGCCAAATCAGCAGCGACTTTTGCAGTGTAAATAGAGTGCCTCGCCACCGCAATAATAAAAGTATGAAACTTCCCACCAGCAAACCATAGCGAAGCAATAAATTAACTGGGCCAAGTGGCAGCACGAACCTCAATCCTCCGATTGTAGCTCCGCTATAAAACAGAAATCCGATCACTGCAAAAATAATTTCAGCCCAGTATAGTTTGCGGTTCATAGGTTAATCAGATAAAACAGGGTTGGCTTGGTGAAGGTTATACGGTCACTCAAAAAATGCTCTGACGCCATTTTGACTGGAGCTGTTCCAAAACAGCTCTGATAGACATTGGAAAATCTTGACCAGTAGTTAAGTGAGAAAGAATATGAGAGTCTTAGTCTGGATTTTCATCAGTGTAACTAAGAGTTGTTTCCTTGGCCGATTGGGGGTTATTGTCGTCTTAAAAACTCAAATCTTTAGGCATTCAATTATTGGTTTTTGTTGAATTTGTTTTCAGTATTTAGAGTGTCTTATACTTTGCTAGATACGTTAGTGCGCTTCCGCCAAACTTAACCAATATGAAATCATGAAAATTGGCTACCTGATGAATCAACATCCCTATTCTACCTGCACGTTTATTCGCAGGGAAATTGCTGGGATTGAAGCCTGCGGAATTGAGGTCAGCCGATTTTCGATTCGGTTTCCAGAAACCACCCTGGTTGATACAGCCGATCAACAAGAGGTCAAGCAAACTCGGTATATTCTGGATCGGAATCGAGCGGGCTTATTCCTGGGTCTGCTGCGGCAAGTTGCGACCAGGCCGGTCAGGTTTTTGAAAGCGCTGAACTTATCGCTCCAAGTTGGTAAAAGTTCAGATCGCGGCATCTTAATTTACCTCGCCTACTTGGCAGAAGCGTGCTTACTGGTCAGTTGGCTGGCAGAGGAAAACATTGAACACGTTCACGCTCACTTTGCGACTAATTCTGCCATGGTGGCGCTTTTATGCCATGAGCTGGGTGGCCCGCGCTACAGTTTCACGGTGCATGGGCCCCATGAATTCGACAATCCTAAAGCATTGGGGATGCAGCAAAAAATTACTCATGCTGCCTTTGTGGCAACAATCAGCTCATTTAGCAAAAGCCAGTTATTTCGCTGGTGTGGCTATCAACAATGGAGCAAAATTCACATCATTCGCTGCGGTGTGGACGAGATGTTCTTGACTCATCCCCACGTTCCCCTGCTGCCCCACCCTCAATTTGTCTGTGTTGGTCGGCTAGACGAACAAAAAGGTCATTTGCTGCTGATTGAAGCGATTAGCCAACTTGCGATCGAAGGGCGGCAATTTAAAGTTGTCCTGGTCGGTGATGGCCCACTGCGCCCTGAGTTGGAAACCTTGATCAGTCAACTCAACCTCCAAAACCATGTTGAGATCACTGGCTGGGCCAGTAATGCTGAGGTACGCCAACAAATTCTGGCGGCCCAAATCATGGTGGCTCCCAGTTTTGCCGAAGGATTGCCGGTTGTGATTATGGAGTCATTGGCGCTATCGCGTCCGGTGATTAGTACCTACATCGCTGGGATTCCAGAGTTGGTAGAACCGGGTAAGTGCGGTTGGCTGATTCCAGCGGGTTCTGCGGAGGCTCTAGCTGATGCCATGAGAGTGGCCATGCAAACTCCTCTAGACCAATTGGAGCAGATGGGTCAAGTAGGTGCCGAACGAGTGATTAAAAACCACGATGCTAAACACGAAGCGAGCAGATTAGCAGAACTATTTAGAAAATATCTGGCGGCTGAATCAGGCTACTCGCGCTGACTTAGTCTAATCGCCTTAGACTTGGCGCATTTGATCGATTGCTGCCATAATTTTGAGCGTTTCGTCCAAGGGCATAATTTTGCTTTCAAGTTCTCCCATTTGCAGACAGCGAACGACTTCCGCGGCTTCATAGCTATAGCCATTACCATCAGGGGGCTGCAAAGTAGTTTTGGCTGGTTTAAGGAAAGGCTCAAATTGGTAGTAAAGCGATCGCACCCATGCATTTTGCTTCATAGCAGCGGTGAGTTTCTGTTTTAGCCCGACTGAAGTCGGGGCAGCAGATCCCCTCACGAGGGGAAACTTAGTCACTGTAGATATTTTGTGGGGACGATAAAATGGCTCATGGAGGCAGATTCTGCCCTTTGTGCCCATAATAATTGCTTCGTTGGGAGAGTAGGTGCGGAAACTGGCAGAAAGAATAGCAAGTTGACCTTGCGTGTACTTTAAAACCATGCCGATCTGTTCATCCACCTGGGTTTTTCCGATCGCAGCTTGACTGACCATCGATTCCGGCGCACCCAAGAGATAAAAAGCGAGGGAAAGGGCGTAAATGCCGCGATCGAGCAGCACCCCTCCCCCCAGAGACGGGTCATAATACCGACTCTCAGGCCTAAATTCAGTCGGAACGCTAAAATCAGCGCTTAGCAGGCAAATATCACCGATCTCGCCACCATCAATCATGCGTTTGACCTGCTGGATCAGCGGAATAAAGCGCATCCACATTGCTTCCATGCAAAAGAGCTGCTTGCTGTGGGCTAACTCAATCACTTCCTTAGCTTGGGCAGCATTGATAGTAAAAGGTTTTTCGCAGAGCACCGCTTTATTGGCATGGAGGCAAAGCAGACAATCATCTCGATGCCGCGCTGCCGGAGTAGCAACATAGACCACGTCCAGATCGCTATTGGCCAGATCTTCGTAACTGCCGAAGGCTTGGGGAATTTGGTGACGATTGGCAAATTCTTGGGCGCGGCTGAATTGGCGGGAACCGACAGCCAACAGTTGGATATTCGGAACCCGCTTCAGCCCTTGAGCAAATTCTCCAGCAATGTAGCCCGTCCCTAAAATTCCCCAACGAATTATTTTTGGCATACCAGAGCGCTTATTTTAGGGCGTGTTCAGATGATGATTGAGGTCGAGATAAACTTAAATTACTTTGCCCAAGTCATGGGTGCAATGGGGGCAAAGGTTGATTTTAGCTTGTAGGTGCAGTTATTTTCCCAGGCATTTTGAATGGCTAGGGTAATTTCATTCACGTGTAAAGCGTAGCGGGCAGAGAGACGAGAGGGACGATTTTCGGCGATCGCCTCTGCCATTTCTACCACCCCTCGGCTAAAATCCATTTGCTGCGATCCCTTGTACTTAAACTTCGATAAATAGTTGCTCTTGAGCAGCGGCAGGTTTTGGCGCAGGGGGTTCATAAACGTTTTGCGTCGAATCGTGATCATGCGCTTGATAAAAACCGGCGATCGATAGTACCAGCAATCTTTGGTAGACAGCACACCATCATCACCGACAATTCTTAACGTGTGGTCATGGGGAACGACAATGCTACAGGTCAAACGAGCCACAACCCCAGAGGTAAACTGAATACAAGCGACTGAAAAGTCTGGTGCAACCAGATCCAGCGGTAAACTTGTTTCCTTGTCAGGAATCAGGCAAGTGGAAAAGGCAGTAACAGAAGTGGCTGGCCCAAAGAATGCCACTAGCCAAGTCAAATAGTAGCCCGCATGTTCCAGGGTGCAACCGACTTCAAATTCGTCCTTGTAGGGCCAGGGCGTGCCAGACTCACTCAGCCATTGCTGATAGGGCATTTTATGCACCAGCCCATCGTCCATTTCGGCATAGACCACCCGAACTTGACCAATCTGGTTTTCCCGTAAGGCCTTCCAGAGGGTTTGAGCCGTTTCTCCCAGCAAACTACAGGGAGCCGAGGAAAGTTGCAAGCCAAGTTGCTCTGCTAAGCCAACTAACTCCTCAGCTTCCGCAAAGTCCATGGCCAGCGGCTTCTCAGAATAAACATGTTTGCCTGCCAGCAAACAGGCTTTAGAAACTTGATAATGGCTGCGCGGATTCGTCAAATTCAGGACAATCTCAATCTGTTCATCCGCTAGGAGTTCTGGCAAAGATTTGTATACGGGCACAGAATGATAGGCAGAAAATTTAGCCGATCGCTCCGCAACCTGATCCATGACTCCGCGCAGTTCTAGCTGCGGGTGTGCTGCCAAGGTTTTCACGTAATAATCAGCCACAAAACCACAGCCGACGATCGCAACCTGCGTTCTTTTCATAAGAGTTGATCAAAATTCTGCACATCCGTCATCACAAAAAGTCAAACCAAAATTGAAAAATTCAGGTTTCTAGACTAGATTGACCCTCAGCAGGATTTGATGGGCGATGCTTTAGTTTGCGCTGATAAAACTGATACAGATTTTTATAGACTTGCTCATCTTGTTTCAGCAAGACGACGAGCAACAGCTTAACTCTCCCCCAAAAATTATTGTGGCTGACAGAGCCCAAGGAACCGAGAAAAGTTATCCAGGCTGACATCATCTTGCCATCACTGGCTGCTTTTCTAATTTTTAATCGATCAACAACATCGAACAGCCAATTTAACCACTGGCGATAAACCGCATCGCCAAACCGCTGTTTGATAATCTTGCCCCATTTACAGTCAAGGACTTCAATCCCTCTCACCTTGGCATCCAAATCATTGCTGATCCGAAATTCATTATTGTTCTTAATCACCAATGGCTGATTCACCGCCAGAAAATGATTCGATGTGTAGGCCAACTTCAAAAACAAATCACAGTCTTGCTGACTAGGTAAGTTGATGTCAAAGCCGCCAACTCGAATTAAAGCAGAGCGCTTAACCAGCACCATCGAAGTGCTGGGGCAAAGCTCCCGCGTACATAAGAAGTAAAAAACGTCGCCCTCGTAAGGTTTGGCAACGCTTAAGGCTGGCGATGCCTGATTTGTGGCAGATTTTGGTTGGGAAAATACTTCGTCGGCATAGACAACGCTGGCCAAAGGATCAGCGCTGGAATTGAGCCGATCGACCTGAAGTTCTAATGTCGCGGGTAGCCACTCATCATCACTATCTAGGAATGCTACAAGCTCTGCCCTGGCAGCAGCGATCCCAGCATTTCGGGCATAGGTGGCTCCAAAATTTCTAGGTAGATCGATCAAGACAATTCGCGGGTCTGATATTTGCGCCAGCACCGCAAGCGTATTATCCGTTGAACCATCATTAACAATAATCAGCTCAAAGTTGGATAAAGTTTGGCTAAAAACACTCTTGATCGTTCTAGGTAACAAATGGGCGCGATTAAACGTCGGCAGAATAACGCTGACAATTGGTGTACTTTCGATAGTCATAGGATTTTCAAACTTGATCTACTTGAGCAATTCATTGACTAAATCCAACAACAACGCTTAATACCGCTGTTTTTTATCCAAGGCCTGACTCATGATTCAATGTCAAATATAGTTGACGAATACAGGCTGGTCTTTGCTAAATTGCCGTCGCTCAAGCAATGTCTGTGAATATATTTCAAAGAAAAATAATATTATATTGGTCACTGTTGCGCCTTCAAGGCTAAAACAAGTATTAACTTTTGTCAACGCGGCCTTCTGGATTTTCGCTTAAAAGCTCGATCAGGCGGATTCTAGAATCATTCCGACACCGCTGATATGTCGCAATTCCAAGCATTGTGGGAGCTGCACCCCTTGGATGTGTCTCTCACCACTCACCTCAATCTCTTAACTGATTTAGGATGACAATCAGTTCTGGAGATGATTTTCCCAGAAACCAGACTGAAATCACATCCTGAAGCGAAAACGTGTAAAATTGGGTGTCCTGAATGCTAGGTAAGGTAGTGACAACGCAGGGGGTATCCGGTTTTGATGTCAAAGTACAGCGAGAGCAGCCTGACCCCAGGCAATATAGGCAGTAGGCGAGATTAAACGGAATGCAAATCGCATTTGTTTTACCTGGCTTACATCGAGTTACGCGGGGGGCTGAGGTTGCCTTTGAGGCGATCGCCCAAGAACTAGGTCAGCGGGCCGAAGTTGATGTAACTTTATTTGGCTCTGGCCAGCAGCGAGCCGGAGCTTCCTATTCCTTTCAGCACGTAGACAACATTGAACGGGAATCTTTTGAACGCTGGCCAAGATTTCCCATCCTGCGGAGCGAGTACGCTTACGAAGAGCTAACTTTTGTCGTCGGATTGCTCAACTCCTATCGACCCGAAGATTTTGATCTGACCGTAACCTGTAGCTATCCGTTCTTAAATTGGTTTTTGCGCTGGTGGGGCGGTCGGCAGCGGCCGGCCCATGTGTTTGTGACTCAAAATGGTGACTACCCTGCCATCTCAAACAATTCAGAATATCGGTTTTTTGGCTGCGATGGTTTAATTTGTACCAACCCAGAATATCTGGAGCGCAATCAAGACCGTTGGCGCTGCACTTTAATTACGAATGGGGTTGACCCAGACGTATTTAAACCTGGCCCAGGCGATCGCCAAGCCTTCGATTTGCCAGCCGATGTGCCAGTTGTGCTGATGGTTAGCGCCCTAATTCCTTCTAAGCGGATTGCCGAAGGCATTCAGTTTGTTTCTAAGATCAGCGATGCTCATTTAGTAGTTTGTGGGGATGGGCCAGAACGTGAGTCGATCCAGACTTTGGGCAGCCAGCTAATGCCCGGCAGATTTCATCTCAAACGCTTGTCTTACGAACAGATGCCCTTAATCTATCAAACGGCTGACTGCTTGCTGCACCTGAGTTTAGACGAACCCTTCGGCAATATTTATCTCGAAGCTCTAGCCAGCGAAATGCCAATTGTTAGTCACAATCGAGAAGTAACAGGATGGATTTTAGAAGATACGTCAATTCTTGTTGATACCCTCGACGAAGCAAAAGCAATTAATGGCATTAAATCTGGATTAAACTCTAAATCGACTGAAAAAAGTCAAGCCAGGAGATCCCTGGCAGTTAATCGCTTTTCTTGGCAAAGTCTAGGTCAACAATATTTTGAGTTTTTTAAAGATGTGCTTGAGAATTTTGACTCAAAAAAGAAATAATTTATAATTGCCGCGATATTAGAGTTGGACTCAAAGCTGTTTTTACTAACAACGCATGGCTTTAAACGGGTTGAGAAAGGATTATTTTCCTAGAGAAAGAAGATTGAGATTGGGGTTGAATTGAGAGCTTGAGTTTCATGAAAGATAGACTGTTGCTAATTTCTCCGTTGCCAACTAGATATACGGCGGGAGAGCTTGAGATTGATGAACAAGCCTTAAATAGCGAGTTTACGCAAATTCTGAACCACTTTGAATATCTGTCGGTTGGCTGCTTGTTATTGCCAGAAAGCCTGCGTGAGACTTCTGAAAACTCAGCTTGGTGCAAGGTATCAAGTTCGCCGTTGCGCGATCGCCTGGAAATTATTCCTCTGCCCTATGCTTACAAATTGACAGATTTTATTGCTAGTTTCAAACAAACTCGTAATTTACTGCGGCAGGAAATTCTCAACTCAAAATATTTGGCTTTTTCACCCTATGTATTAATTGGAGATTGGGCAGGAGTCGCTTGTTTGGAAGCGATGTCACTGGGGCGCTCCTATGCGTTTATGATTGCTCGGATTGAGTATGAAATCCTCCGCAAAACGGCCCGTACTCAACCGCTTAAACGCAGAATAAAGTATCCTATTACCACAAATCTGATGAAGCAATACATTAGATTTGTCGCATCCCGCAGTAATGTTGCTTTACTGCAAGGGAGCGATTGCTTCAATGAGTTTTCACCTTATTGTAAAAATCCTCACTTAGTGCATAAAGTCAGTACCAACAAAAGCGACCAAATTGAGCCAGCTAATTTGGAGCATAAGTTGGCCAGCATTATTAAAGGGGACGACCTGCAAATTTGCTACTCTGGCAGACTCAGTGAAATGAAAGGCCCGCTGGACTGGATTCGCGCGATTCATTTAGCCTTGAATTCGGGCGTAAAATTAAAAGCTACTTGGCTAGGAGACGGTTCATTACAGAATGATGCCCTTTCGCTGGCCAAAGAGCTGGCGGTAGACTCATTTATTGACTTTCCAGGATTTGTTTCCGATCGCGGCCAGGTTCTCTCGACGCTGCTAAATAGCCATCTGTTTATGTTCTGCCACAAAACGCCTGAATCAGCCCGCTGCCTGATTGAAGCCTTGGTTTCGGGTTGTGCGATCGTCGGCTATAGCAGCGCTAATTCTGATGAATTGGTGGCCGAAAAAGGCGGTGGACAATTTGTCCCAGTCAACGACTGGCGCAAACTGGCGGAGACGATTATTGCCTTGGATCGTGACCGCGTGAAGCTAGCAGCCCTAGTCCGTCAGGCGGCGCTCTCAGGCCGAAACTTTGATCAGGAATCGATCTATCACTATCGGTGCAGCTTAATTCAGCAGTACGGGACAAACTCAGTTTGAAGTGCAGGTTTTAGGGCAATGATCAAAGTCAGACTTGATCTGGGAGTTATGCAAGTGCCCCCTAGCCGCTTGAAAAGCACTGTATATTATTTTTTGTACTGGCCACATGCGTTGATTGACTCTAAAAGCTTATGTCAAAGATTGGAATCGTGATCATTGGCAGAAACGAAGGAGAACGACTGGTTCGCTGTTTTGAGTCACTCCCGGTTGAGTCTGAGCATGAGTTTCTGAGCGTCTACGTTGATTCTGACTCCAGTGATGATAGCGTTGAGCGAGCAAAATTATTGGGAATTGAAACCGTTGGACTGGATGCGACTTTACCGCTGACGGCTGCCCGGGGTCGCAATGCTGGGTTTACAGCCCTGATTCAAAAGGTGCCTGAGCTTGAATATGTTCAATTTATCGATGGTGACTGCGAATTACTGCCTGGCTGGCTTGACCGAGCAATTTCTGCCTTAGATCAGAATCAAAAATTAGCGATCGCCTGCGGGCGGCGGCGAGAGCGGTTTCCAGCAGCAACGCCTTACAATCGGCTGGCGGAGATGGAATGGAATACCCCGATCGGAGAAGCGCTGGCCTGTGGCGGTGATGCACTGGTTCGGGTCAAGGCTTTGCAAGAAGTTGGGGGCTACAACCCGGCCTTAATTTGCGGTGAAGAACCCGAACTCTGCATTCGCTTACGGCAAAAAGGCTGGAAAATTCGGCGGCTGGATGCGGATATGACCCTGCACGACATTGCCATGGATCAGTTTGGGCAGTGGTGGAAGCGGGCCAGCCGGTTTGGCTGGTCGGTGGCGGAAGGAAAAGCGATGTATGGCACACCGCCAGAAAACTACATGGTGCGCGAGAGCAAGAGCGGCTGGGTCTGGGGATTAGGTCTACCGCTGGTCGCGGTTGGCTTGCTGTTGCCGACCAAAGGCATTAGCCTGCTGCTGTTTGCGGTTTATCCCCTGCTAATGCTGCGGGTCTACCGCGATCGCTGTCGGCAAGGCGACCTACCAACCGATGCTCGTCTTTATGCTTTTTTCTGCGTGATCTCAAAATTTCCGCAACTGGCGGGTCAACTCCAGTACGGGTTAAGGCTCTGGCAGGGCAAGCCAGGGCAAATCATTGAGTACAAGGCGACAGCAGCAAACGATTCGTAAATCGCAAAGTTTAAGCTGAAACAGCTCTGCATTTCTGGCTAAGCTTTGTAATGAATAGGCGAGATCGCCCACGCTTACCTTTGCACCGCAACTTCATACCCAATTCCTTAGGACGACCCTTTGTTTTTTAGCGTTGTTATTCCCACCTACAATCGGTTGCCGATTTTAGAAAAGTGCCTGCGGGCAATTGTTGCCCAAACCTTGGCTGCCCCTCATCGCTACGAAGTTATCGTCGTTGATGATGGCTCCACCGATGGCACCGTGGACTGGTTACACACCCATCAACTAGAGTTCCCCCAACTGCAATTATTTTGTCAGGATCATTTGGGGCCGGCTGCTGCCCGTAATTTAGGTGTAGCCAAAGCAGCGGGTGACACGATTGTGTTTATTGACAGCGACCTGGTGGTAACCCCCGTCTTTTTGCAAGCCCACGCCGAGACATTGCTGGCTGGACACCAACAACTGGGCAGCGATCGGCTTTTCACCTACGGGCGAGTGATTAACACCTGTAATTTTGAGCAGCCCACCAGTGAGCCTTACAAGTTGACCGACTTCTCGGCTGCCTATTTTGCCACTGGCAACGTGGCGATCGCTCGCGATTGGTTAGAGCAAGCCGGTCTGTTTGACAGCCAGTTTCAGCTCTATGGTTGGGAAGATTTGGAGCTAGGGGTGCGGCTGAAGCAACTGGGGTTACAGTTGATTAAAGCCCCAGCGGCAGTTGGCTATCACTGGCATTCGGCTTTTAATCTAGAGCAAATTCCTGGTTTGATTGACCGAGAAATTCAGCGCGGTCGAATGGGCGTCTTGTTTTATCAAAAGCATCCAACTTGGGATGTCCGGATGATGATTCAAATGACGTGGTTGCATCGCCTGCTGTGGGGGCTGCTGACCTTGGGAGGGCAACTCAATGAACAAACGATGGCCCCGCTGCTGCAATGGTTAATTCAGCAGGGTAAACCCCAACTTGCCCTAGAAGTCGCCAGAATTTTTCTGAACTGGTACAACGTGCAGGGAGTTTATGCGGCCTACGCTGAATTAAAGAGTACCAGATGAAAATGGGTCTAACGATTTTAGGGGTGCTGATCATGCTAGCTTCCGGCGCGTGGAGCCTGATTGATTATGCGGCTCTGATTGCTGCCAACCAAAATTTTGACCAGGTGGTACGAAGAGGAGGCACTGAAACCGAAATTTTAGTGGCGGCCCATAGAGAAAACATCCATCGACTGAATCTAGCGGCGGAAGGGTGTTGGTTTCTATTGGCGGCAATTTTGGTTGTTAATTTGCGGCAGAAAAGTTAATCAAGGCAGAGCACTCGCCTGTTCGCGGGAGCGATGCGTTATAAAAATTAATTCCTCGCAATCAAATGCAAACTAAAGTGTTAACTCTTAAAACAGAATGCCAGAAACTGCCCCCCAGCTTTCTAAGATCCTTGAGTAATTGTACGGATTGATACCGCTGAAGCTTGGTTTTAGCAGCTAAAGGAGAAAAGTAATGCAGACAATTTTGTTAGCAACAGTAGGAACCACCCATAGTTGGACTCCCTTTGTTGGGCTGGTGATGGTGCTCTGTAATTTGTTTGCGATCGCGATTGGGCGATCGGCAATTCAGCAGCGGGGCAGAGGCCCAGCCTTGCCGGTGGAAGTGCCAGCCTTATTTGAAGGATTTGGAGTGCCGGAACTGTTGGCAACCGCTAGCTTCGGTCACATTTTAGGCGCAGGCGTGATTGCTGGACTCCAAAACTCTGGCGCACTCTAGCCACCCGAATCGCAATTCCGACTCAGATGGAATACAGGTTATATTGTAAACTACCACCCGTCGCTACGCTGAGCGGGTGGCTTTGAGCAGCCCTAGAACATGCTCACTCCCTTCGACCAGCTCAGGGTCGAAGGGAGTGAGCAAACAAGTCCCGAACCTCTAGGCTGGTTTACGGACAGCCCAATCGCAGAAATATTTTTAGCACCGTTCAAATCAGCATCCCCACGCCAGTCGCAATGACCACATCGAAACGCCTTGCCAGAG